>Ga0316193_10001301_pt1 | contig 16696 bp, 15 predicted proteins | sample MerIslsedime2_MG_FD_207735 | JGI IMG/M metagenome (GOLD analysis project Ga0316193, IMG submission 207735) | Coastal sediment microbial communities from Maine, United States - Merrow Island sediment 2 | ecosystem: Environmental > Aquatic > Marine > Coastal > Sediment | place: USA: Maine...
AGACGTCATAGCCGCAACCGCCGGAGAGCTGGCCGACGACCTGGCCGGAGGAGTTGACCACCGGTGAGCCCGAGCTGCCACCCTCGGTGGCGCCGACCTGGTCCTGGGTGTAGATCCACTCGCCGCGCGGCCACCCGTTGCAAACGACCGGCGGAATCCACTCATCGTGCTGCGAGTAGGCCTGGGGCGCCCCGCCAGGGTGGCTGATTCGATAGAGGCTGGCGCCGGTGCCGACCACCGGGTCGGTGGTCCAGCCCATGAATGCGCTCCCCGCCGGCGGGTCCTGGCTGAGCTCGAGCAGGGTGAAGTCGGAGGTTTCGTTGGTGGCCCGGACCGTCGAACCGAGGGTGCTCGGGGCGTTGATATATCTGTAGTCCGGGCACGCGGTGGAGCCGCAGTCGATGGTGAACTGGAAGAAAGCCTCGAGCGTCGTGGCCTCGCGGTCGCGACTGATGCAGTGATTCGCGGTGAGGAAGTACGGGGTTCCGGGGCTCAGCGAGCTGTTGAGCAGCCCGCCCGAGCAGAAGTAGATGTAGGGCCGCTTGACGTACTGCATGTGGGCGATGCCGTTCTTGGGGTCGGAGACGGCGGAAGTGTTGTAGCACTCGCCGTTTTCGACGCAGTACTCGTTGAACGAGCAGAAGGACTTGAGCGCCGCGCCGTGACCGAGGTGGCCGATCTCCGAGATGGAGAAGCTCGGCTGCATCCCGGCGGCGGTCTTCACCGGGCCGTGGAGTTGGAGCACCGCGTCCGGGCCGCCGACGGTGTGCGACCAGAAGTCACCGTTGTCGTTGGGGCCGGCCCCTGTGTAGGGTCCCCGTACGACACCGTTCATGGAGTAGATCCACAGCTCGAATCCCTCGGGAAGCGAAAGATCGGTGAAGTGGACCCGGAGACCGGCCGCATCGTCCGAGTGGATGGCGGCGGTCCAGATCAGCCCACCGTCGCGGGACCGTCCCACCGCGCCATGGCTGAAATCGTCGATCTCGAAAATCATGTTCACCGGTTTGACCACGCCGGCAAGCAGGGCCCTGTTCGCGGAGATCTGGCAACCGTCGCAGTGACCGCTCTCGATCTCGAGGACTTCGATCTGGCTGAGCTTGATGCTGATGGGCAGGGCGAGACCATCCTCGACCTGCGCCGCGACAAGCGACGCCAGTTGACGTTGCTGCTCCTCGAGGAAGGCGGCCCGATCGAAATCGCCGGCCGATCGATAGCTTTGGATTTCATGGACCCCCGCCTGCGCCGCGAAACCGGCACCGGTTGCGAGCAATACAACAACAAACAAGAACGAAATTTTTCGCATTTCGAGCTCCCCTGAAAAAAGTGAAAAGATGGCCGTTCCCGGCCGCGAAAGTTGATTCACCATACAATTTGTAGGGAGTTGACACAAGCTATTGAACACCTGATCACTTAAACAATAGTTGACCGATGTCAAGGCGTGGGCTTGCGGACCGAGAGATGATGAAATCCCGAGGTTGAATCAGGAGGTTCACATGGCCGACCAGGCTTCCAATCCGGGCGCGTTGCCGCCCTCCGAGATCCATTCGCTCGAGAATACCGTCGATATTGCTCCCGGCGCCATCGTCAGTCGAACCCTGGCACGGTCCGCGGGTGGAAATGTGACCGCCTTCGCCTTCGACCGGGGCCAGGAGCTTGCCGAACACAGCGCGCCGTTCGATGCGATGGTCCATCTGCTCGACGGTGACCTGGTGGTGGTGATTGATGGGACGGACTACGAGCTCGCCCCGGGCGACGCCATCATCATGCCGGCCGATGTGCCGCACGCGGTCAGGGCGCCCGAGAGGGCGAAGTGGATGTTGGTGATGCTCAAGGGTGAGGAGTAAGGAGTAAGGAGTGAGGAGTGAGAAGTCAGGCTGGGCTGGTACTTTCCTCCTAACTCCTAACTCCTAACTCCTAACTCCTAACCCCTAACCCTAGAAATGATCACCGATTGCCAAATAGAACCGACCCCGATCCTCGCTCCTTCCGTAGCCGAGGAACAACGGTCCCAACGGTGTGTCGGCACCGACGAAGAGGCTCCACGAGGTCCTCAGGCTCGAGCCTGTGATCGACTCATTCTTTTCGTAGACGTTGCCGGCCTCGAGGCTGGCACCGCCAAAGAACCTGACGCTGAATCCGGCGGCGTGGATGTCGGTGATCCTGTGGTAGTAGAGCAGGCGACCGAAGGCGAGCTTCTCACCGAGGAGCTCGCCATCGCCGAGGCCGGAGAGTCTCCCAAGCCCGCCGAGCTTGAAGAGATCGAGGTAGTTGTCGGTGGAGTCGAAGTTCTCGCCGTACTCGAGGTAGGGAGTGAGGGTGTTCTTCCCGAAGCTGAACGAGTATCCGGCTCGGATGGCCGCGCGCTCGAAGGGCTGCTCGGCTCCCAACGCGTCAACCGAAGAGGTGTAAACAGCCTCGGCCTCGGTCCCTTTGGTCGGAAAGGCAATGGCGTCAACTGTATCTACCCGGAAGCCGACGTCGAATCCTCCGCGACGTTCGTCGTCGGATGGGAATGACGGGTCGCCGATACGGGGGATTGCCTTGTAATCGGCGGTGAAGGCTCCGATCCGGATCTCTCCCCAGCGTCCGAGGATTCGCCCGGCCGCAAGTCGCGCGCCGATCCTCTCGAGTTCGTACTCGACCACCGGCTGACCATCGGCCCACAGATTCGCCAGCTCACGTCGATAGCTTGCCGATGGCGCGACGAACCAACGCATACCGATGTCAAGGGGTTGGTAGAACTCGGTTTCGAAGAGGCCGACCGTGCCGAACTGAAGGACGTTCTCCCACTCGCCGCCTCGGCGGTTGACCGCCAAGAGCTGGTGTCGGGCCGCCACCGAGTAGCCGATGTTGCCGCTGAAGTCGTCGGAGAAACCGAGTCCGAACTGGACCGATCCTCGTCCCGACGGCCGTGGCGGCGTCGTGATCACGAGATCCCGTTTCCCCTCCTCGCCCTCGATCCGGAAGTCGATAACGCCGAAGTAGCGCAGGCTGTGCAGCTGCATGAGCTCTTCGAGCAGTGAGCGGGGTTCGTAGATAGCTGGTGGATCCAGGGAGAGGGCTCGACGAACGATGGCATCACTGATGGGAGCCGTGTTCTCGATCTGTACTCGGTCCACGGTGATGGGTCCTCGAGGTCGTTGACGCTGACGGGCGATGTGCTCTTCCCAGCGCTGATCGTCATCAAGGGCGAATCGTTGCAACTTGGCCGCCATCTCCCGGGCGGTGGCCTCGCCGATTTTCACCGCTTCGAGGGTGCGGTCAAAGGCGACAAAACTGATGTCTCCGAGATCAGGCTGAATCAGAACGTCGTTGTCGCCCAAAAGGGCAACATCGCGATCACGGTTGCCCACTGTCAGCAGGCTGTTGAGTTGATTGTAGACCGAGAAGAAATCCTCCAGCTCATCCTCATCGGCGATGAGTGGGCTCGAGATGTCCACGGCGATCACCAAGGTCGCGCCGAGGTCTTTTGCGATCCCCACCGGGAGATTGGCCACCGAGCCTCCGTCGACCAGCTTGCGCCCGTCAAGCTCGACCGGTGAAAATGCGCCCGGGATCGACATGGACGCCCGCATGGCTGTGCCGAGGGTTGCGCTGTCGATGACAACCGACTGGCCGGTGACGATGTCTGCCGCCACGGCACGGAAGGGGATGTTGAGGTCGTCGAGATGGGCTGCCGACGCCGAGTCGACCTCGAGTGCGTCCATCAGAAGCTCGAGTCTCTGGCCTCCGAGAATCCCGGCCGGGAGGTAGGGCTTCCAGCCCTTGAAGTAGAGCCGGGCCTGGATCAGGATCGGGCGATCGTCCTGCTTGCGGCGGTACGACTTCTCGCCCCGTGGCACATCGTCTGAAAAGATCGCGTCCCAGTCCATGGAGGCGACGAGATCCTCGATTTCATCGGGCGACCATCCGGCGGCGTAGAGCCCGCCGATGATGGAACCCATGCTGGTGCCGACGATGAGATCCGGCGCGATGTGGAGCTCCTCGAGGACCTTGAGCACGCCGATGTGGGCCGCACCACGGGCGCCGCCGCCGGAGAGCACCAGGACGAGCTTCTCCTCGGGGTCCGTCGTCTCGGTCGGGGTCTGGGCGCCTGCCACGGCGGCCGCCAGCAGGGCCGCGATCGCGATCGTCAACCACCGGTGCTTTCGGTTCATCAACGTGTCCTTCCAGATTTCCGGGTCACCATTATGTACCAGGCATTTGAGGATCGGAGAAGCGAATCGCCCACCGGTGGGTTCCCGGTGGGCGATGATGTGTGTCGTCGTGGCCGAAGGGTTGCTCTCTCAGAACTCCCCTTCGGGCTCGTAGTACTCCTTCGGGTGTTTGCAGCAGGGGCATTTTCCGGGAGGCTCGGTGCCCTCGTGGATGTAGCCGCAGACCGCACACTTCCAGCGGATGGGCTTGTCGCGCTTGAAGACGGTGCCGTTCGAGACCATCTCGAGGAGCTTCTTGTAGCGGTCACGGTGCTCGGCCTCGACCCGGGCGATCATCCGGAAGAGGATGGCCGCCTCCTTGTTGCCGTCGGCCTGGGCCTGCTCGGCGAACTCGGGGTACATGGTCGTGGTCTCGTAGTGCTCGCCGTCGATGGCTTCCTGGAGGTTGGCGGCGGTGTCGCCGAGCTTGCCCGCCAGCACGAACTCATCCTTGGCGTGGCGCATCTCGTTGATGGCGGTCTCCTCGAAGATCTTGGCGATGTAGTGGTAGCCCTCCTTGCGCGCTACCTTTGCGAAGTAGGTGTACATGTTGCGCGCCTGGCTTTCACCGGCGAACGCGGCCATGAGGTTCTCTTGGGTCTTGGACATTGAATCCTCCGTTTCATTCGCCCACGTGGGCGATGGGTGTGTATTTCGCGATCTCCGAACTCGTGGTTCGGAGATCGTGAGTGGAAAGTCCGTGGATGTCGTCGTGGCCCGTCAATCGGGCAAAATCCGTGAGTTCGTGAGTGGTCGCTTTGAAGTAGTTTTCGACGCGTTTCGCCGAGAGATCGATTTTGAGTCGGGCGCGGAGCTCCGGATCCTGGGTGGTGATCCCCACCGGACACTTGCCGGTGTGACAGATGCGATACTGCTGGCAGCCGGCGGCCATGAGGGCGGCCGAGGCTACGGCCACCGCGTCGGCGCCCATCGCGAGGGCCTTGGCGGCGTCGGCCGAGGTTCGGAGTCCACCGGTGATCACGAGGGAGACACCTTCGGCGCCGGCCTTGTCGAGGGCCCGTCGGGCGCGGGCCAGGGCGAAGATGGTCGGGATGGCGGTCGCGTCTTTGACCACCTTGGGTGCGGCGCCCGTGGCCCCGGCGCGGCCGTCGACGGTGATGAAATCGGGTCCCGCCGCGAGGGCGAAATCGAGATCCGCCTCGAGGTGACCGGCCGCGAGCTTGATCCCGATGGGCTTGCCGCCGGTGGCTTCGCGGAGTTCTTCGACCTTGGCTTTGAGCTCGTCGATGTTGGTGATGTCGGGGAAGTGGGCGGGGCTGATGATGTCGCTGCCGGCGGGGAAGCCGCGGACCGCGGCGATCTCGCCGGTGACCTTCGACCCCGGGAGGTGCCCGCCGAGACCGGGTTTCGCCGACTGGCCGATCTTGATCTCCACCGCGTCCACCGCCCGGAGATTCTCCGGTGTCACCGAGTAGCGGTTGGGGACGTACTCGAAGATGTAGCGGTGGGCGGCCTCGAGGCTCTCCGGGAGGATGCCACCCTCCCCTGAGCACATAGCGGTTCCGGCGGCGGCGCTCCCCATGGCGAGGGCGATCTTGACCTCGCGCGACAGAGCGCCGTAGGACATGTGGCTGACATAGACGGGGGTGTCGATGACCAGCGGTGTGGAGGCGTTGAGTCCGATGACGGTCCGGGTGCTGACCGCTTCGGTCTCGTTGAGCGGCAATGTTGCCAGCTGGGCGCCGCAGATGAGGATCTCGTCCCATGAGATCACTTCCTTGGTGGTCCGCATGGGTTCGATCACCGGCCGGCCGGTGATGGCCATCTCCTGGATCGCGGCGAGATCCCCCTCGAGAGGATGTGCGTCCCGCCGCCATTGTGCGAGGTAATCCGCGATCCTTTCCTCTCCCGCTCCCTCTCCCTCTCCCGCTCCCGCTCCCGGAGGACCTGCTTCGGTTTCGTTCCCCCCCTCCCCCTCGAAGAAGCTCTTGTCGGCGGTGCAGATGGGGCAGACCCAGTCGTCGGGGAGATCATCGAAGGGGATGCCTTCGGCCTCCTCGTCGTAGACATAGGCGCAGACCGAGCAGACGTGTTTCATCACGGGCCCTCCGTTCAGAGGTGATTCTAGATTCATCTGTGAAAAAAAGCTGAGACGATGATTCAATTGCTTATGTTCGTTAGAGGGAAGCGTCAGCGGCCGTGGCCGTGGCCGTGGCCGTGGCCGTGGCAGGGGCAGAGGCAGAGGCAGAACCTCCAGGCCATCAAGACCTCATCCCCGCCCGAGTATCATGGGCGGGCCGAACTATCAGGAGGTGCGGTGGCCGCAACGAAAGAGGAACAGCGCGCGGATGGTCTCCTTCGCCGGATCTGGCGATCCGTCTTTCGTGGTCCCATCGTTCCCACCAACGATCGCGAGCGAAGGTGGGTCGTCTTCAACACCCTGCTCCTGCACTTCCGACCCACCCAGTTGCCCGAAAAGACCCTGCGCTTCACCCACACCTTCGGTCTCGGAGGGATGTCGCTGGTGCTCGTTCTGCTGCTCTTCGCCACCGGGATCCTGATGATGTTCGTCTACGAGCCGTCGCCGGACGAGGCCTTTCAATCAATCACGAGCCTGCAGGACGATGTGCTCTTCGGTCGGCTGGTTCGCAACATCCACCACTGGAGCGCGAATCTTCTGGTCGGGATCGCGCTGCTCCACCTGCTGCGGGTCTATCTCACCGGCGGCTACCACCCACCCCGTCAGTTCAACTGGGTGGTCGGGTTGGCCCTGCTGCTCCTGATCCTGGTCGCCAATTTCACCGGCTATCTCCTGCCCTGGGATCAGTTGTCCTACTGGGCCATCACCATCTCCACGGCCATGCTCGCCTATGTGCCCGGGATTGGTGAGTGGCTGCAGAACCTGGCGCGGGGCGGTCCCGAAATCTCGTCGGCGACCCTCATCGGCTTCTACACGATCCACACCACGGTGGTGCCGGCGGCGCTGATCCTCTTCGCCGCGCTTCATTTCTGGCGGGTGCGAAAGGCCAAGGGGGTGGTGATCCCGAGGCGCGAGGGCGAGGTCCTGGAGGACAAGCCGGACAAAGTGCTCTTCCTGCCGCACCTGCTGACCCGCGAGGTTGCCGTCGCGTGTGTGCTGGTTGCGACAGTCGTACTGATATCGGTCTTCTTCAACGCGCCGCTCGACACCGAGGCCAATCCCGGGATGAGCCCCAATCCGGCCAAGGCGCCGTGGTATTTCCTCGGTTTTCAGGAGCTCTTGCTCCATTTCCACCCGATCATCGCGGTGGTTCTGATCCCGCTGGCGGCCGCCCTCTTTCTCGCGTTCCTGCCCTACCTCAGCTATCGCGACTCAGCAGGCGTGTGGATGATGTCCGCGGTCGGCCGAAGATCCGGGTTGGCGGCGGTGGTCGCGGGCCTCGTCGTGACACCGCTGCTCATCGTTATCGACGAGCTTCGATCGGCCTCTGCCGATCTGACCAGCGGGATGTCCGGCATTCTTCCCTTGGCGGTCGTCGCTGCGTTGATCGGGGTGGTCATTTTCGTACTTCGTCGCTTCATGGCGGCGCCAAGAGACGAGATCGTTCAAGCGCTCGTGATCCTGCTACTCGTGGCCATGGCGATGCTCACAGTCACGGGAGTGTGGTTCCGCGGCGAAGGGATGGCGCTGGTCTGGCCCTGGGAGATCGGTGGATGACGGCGCAATCCGGCGCCGGAGGTTCGACGACCCGCCGTGGTTTTCTCGGCAAGCTCTGGCTGTGGCTCGGTGGGTTGGCCATTCTCGAGGGCGCGTGGATCACCACCGCGATTCTCCGGCCGAGAAAGCGGGCCGAGACCGATCGCGCCGAGATCGTGGTCGCGGGACCGGTGGAACGCTTCGATGTGGGCACGGTCACCGCGTTCCCTGCCGGCAAGTTCTATCTGACACGAGTCGGGGACGGCGGCTTTCTCGCCCTGTCGCGGCGGTGCACCCACCTCGGGTGTACGGTACCGTGGGTGGCGGAGGAGGGACGGTTCATCTGCCCCTGCCACGCCTCGTCCTTTGACCTCCGCGGTGAGGTTCTGAGTCCGCCGGCGCCCCGCGCCCTCGATCTCCATCCCGTCAGAATCGAGAACGGGGTGGTCAAGGTCGACACCGGGACCACCATCACGAGATCCGAATTCTCGACCTCTCAGGTGGCCCGGCCATGACGGCGGATCCCATCGACCCTCTCGGCAGATGGCGATTGATGGGGGTGGCGGCCACCGCCGCCATCGTCCTCATGATCCCGCTCTCCCTCGTCGTGCATCCCGACCTGGACGGGAAGATGGGTGATGGGGCCGTCGGGCCGACATTTGTCGGACGGGACCGGTGTGCCCCGTGCCACGAGGCGGCGACGCAGGCGTGGATCGGTTCGGATCACGATCTCGCCATGGCCGAGGCCACCGAGGCGACGGTTCTCGGTGACTTCAACGATGTCGAGATTGAGTACCATGGGATCACCAGCCGTTTCTATCGCCGCGATGGTGGTTTCTTCGTCTTCACCGAGGGGCCGGGTGGTGAGATGGGCGACTTCGAGATCGCCTACACCTTCGGCCACGACCCGCTGCAGCAATATCTGGTGCCCTTCTCCGGTGGTCGGCTCCAGTGTTTGAGCCTCGCCTGGGACACGGTGCGTGGCGAGTGGTTCCACCTCTATCCCGATCGGAAGATCCCGCCCGATGACTGGCTCCACTGGACCCGCAACGCCCAGAACTGGAACGGGATGTGCGCCGAGTGCCACTCCACCAATCTCGTCAAGGGCTACGAGGCAGCGACCCAGACCTTTGAAACCACCTGGTCAGAGATCGATGTCAGCTGCGAGGCTTGCCACGGGCCGGGTTCGGAGCACGTCGCCTGGGCCGAACTCCCTCCCATGGCGCGGCCGGACTCCACCGATCTCGGTCTGGTGGTCCGCACCGGCGGCATCAGCTCACACCAACAGGTCGAACTCTGCGCTCCCTGCCACTCGCGCCGCACCGAGCTCGGCGATTTCAAACACAGCGAGCTCGAGCTCCTCGACAGCCTGGTGCCGTCGCTCCTCGACGAGGGGCTGTATCACGCCGATGGTCAGATCCTCGATGAGGTCTATGTCTACGGTTCGTTTGTCCAGAGCAAGATGTACCGCAACGATGTCCGCTGCGCCGACTGCCACGATGTCCACAGCCTGAAGCTCCACTTCGAAGGCAACGAACTCTGCGGTCAGTGCCACCGGCTCGACACCTACGACAGCCCCGATCACCACTTCCACAAGAAGATCGTCGATGGTGAGCCATCCTCGGGTGCGATGTGCATCTCGTGCCACATGCCGCAACAGCCCTACATGGTGGTCGATTGGCGGGCCGACCACAGCATTCGGGTGCCGCGACCAGATCTGACGCGGGCCATCGGGACGCCCAACGCCTGCGGTCAGGCCGGTTGTCATGCCGACAAGAGCATTGACTGGCAGGTTGAAGAGTACGAGAAGTGGTACGGCCGGGCGAGGAAACCGCACTCTGGGACTATTCTCGCCGACGGTCGCGAAGGACGGCCCCAAGCACGCGAGCCCCTCGTCCGTCTTGCCGGCGACGCGCTCTACCCGGCCATCGTTCGGGCAACAGCCTTGAGTCTCCTCGGCGCCTACCCGCCGGATGATGCAACCGCGGCTGTTTTTGACCTGGCCCTGGTTGACGAAGAACCCATCATCCGCCGAACCGCGGTGGAGTTCCTGCCTGCGACGGCCGTTGAAACCCTGGTCACCAAACTGGTGCCCCTGCTCTTCGACGAGGTGAGGGCGGTGCGGACCCTGGCCGGCAGTCGGCTGGCAGGCGCTCCGGACGAACTCCTGAAGCCCTACCAGCGGGAACAACTCGCCGAGGTCATCGCCGAGCACGTGGCCGACATGCGGTACTCGCTGGACTTCTCGTTCGCGGGTCACAACCTGGGCAATCTCTATTCCCAGCTCGGCGAGCCGGAGAAGGCTATCGCGGCCTATCGATCGGCCATCGAGGTCGATGACCTCTTCTTCCCGGCCAAGATGAATCTCGCCGTTCTCTACAACGCCGCCGGCCGCAACGACGAGGCCGAGGCCTTGCTGCGGGAAGTCCTCGAAGTCTACCCCGAGGAGGCGCAGGCCGCCTACTCGCTGGGGCTGCTGCTCGCCGAGATGAGTCGGCTGGACGAGGCCGTGGTCTTCCTCGAGCGGGCGGCGATCCTCGAGCCCGAACGCTCCCGGGCGCACTACAACCTCGGACTCGCACTCCAGGCGTTGGGCCGTATTCCTCAGGCCGAAGCCGCCCTGCGGCGTGCCGTGGAGCTCGAGCCGGTGAATCTGGACTATCTCTACGGTCTGGCCGACCACTACGCCCGAGCCGGAAATCTCCGTGCGGCGCTCCTCGTCGCGGAACAGATGATCGCCACCCACCCCGAAAACCCCATCGGCCGGGATCTCAAGGCCCAACTCGAGCGGGCGTTGGCCGGCGGCTGAACGGGGCGGTTGGTGGAGTTCACGGTTTCAGGGATCACCGTGGCGCCGTGGGTGCCGCCCCTCGTTGCCTTTGTGATCTCGTTCTTCACCTCAATGGGTGGGGTGTCCGGCGCGTTTCTGTTGCTGCCGTTCCAGATGAGCGTGCTCGGCTACACCACGCCATCGGTCAGTGCGACCAACCAGCTCTTCAACATCGTCGCCATCCCGAGCGGGGTCTGGCGCTACATCCGTGAGGGTCGGATGGTTTGGCCTCTAACCTGGGTGGTCATCATCGCCACCCTGCCAGGGGTCCTCATCGGCGCCGTGATCAGGATCCACCATCTCCCCGATCCTCGCGCCTTCAAGCTCTTCGCGGCCGGTGTGCTGCTCTACATCGGGGTGCGGATGGTGGTCGATCTTGTCGGCCGCAATGCGCGCTCCGGTGAAGCCAAGGACGCAGAGGAGCGGTTCCAGCGGCGTGTCGCCGAGTACCGCCGGCGAGGAGAGGCGGAAAGCGCTGATCTGCCGGCGGTTGTGGTCCGACGGTTCGGTCTGACCCGGATCGAATACGAGTTCTACGGGGAGTCCTTTTCATTCTCCACCCCCGGAATCTCGGCCCTGGCCTTCGTCGTCGGAATCGTCGGTGGGATCTACGGAATCGGTGGCGGCGCCATCATGGCGCCCTTCTTTGTCTCGGTCTTCGGTCTGCCGGTCTACACCGTGGCCGGGGCGGCTCTCATGGGGACCCTGATCACCTCGGTCGCCGGGGTGGCGATCTACTCGTGGATGGGGGTAGGGCCGGACTGGATGCTCGGTCTGCTCTTCGGTCTCGGTGGCGCGGCCGGGATGTACTGCGGGGCGCGGGCGCAGAAGTATGTTCCGGCGAAGGCCATCAAAGTCATGCTGTGTCTTGTCATCATCGCGACCGCCCTCCGGTATGTGATCGGTTTCTTCAACTAGATCAGCTTTTCCAGTTTCCAATCCCAGCGTACCCGCTCTCGAGCGAGTACGCTGGGATTGGAGTTGAATAGAACAATCATTCTAGTGTCTTGACACGGCGCTGCTCGGGGATTACATTGAACTAGATAGATCGTTCTAGTTGATTGCGAACGGGGACGGAGGAACTACCGGTTGGGACGCCAGACACAGACCCGGGAGCGGTTGGTGCAAACCGCGGCCGAGCTTTTCTGGAGTCGGGGCTACGCCCAGACCGGCGTGAGTTCCATCATGAAACACGCTCGCGCGACTAGCGGCAGCTTCTATCACTTCTTCCCGACCAAGGACGATCTCCTGCTCGCCGTGCTCGAGGCCGCCGGCGAACAGCTCGAGACGGAGGTCCTCGATCGGGCTGAGAGTGCTTCGCCGGATCTCGCCGGCCGCATTGCGGTGGTGATCCGGGTCTATCGTGAACGCACGTCGCCGACCACGCCTGGATTCGGTTTTCCCATAGGAAGGCTCGTGGGTGAGCTCGGGCCGGATCACATCGCGGCGCGCCGCAGGGTGGACGAAACTCTCGAGAATCTCGTTTCTCGGGTCGCCGGGTGGCTGGCGGAGTCATCGGGAAGCCGGTTGAACGAAACAGATCGCCGCAAATTCGCCGAGTTCGTTGTGTCCGCCATCGAGGGAGCCGCGGTCGTGGCCTCAGCGCGGGGCAGTACGGAGCCGTTTGAAGCATGTGCCTCGCAGTTGGATCTCCACATCGGATTGCTCGTGGACGGCGCGCTCGGGCGTGCGGACGAGGTCCCGCCGCCGACCACGTCGAGCGACCTGGCCGGCGATTGGAAGGCGTGGTGATGAAGGGAGTCGGGTGGTGAAGGCCGAGGAAGACATCCGGCGTCTGGTGACGCGGGTGGTTGATCAAACACTCGCCGGCGAGACCGGAGGTGGCGACGCCATCGCCATTGGTTGCGACCACGGTGGGTTCCGACTCAAGGAGTTGTTGGTCGGCCACATGAGGGATCGAGGCCTGGAGATCCGCGACTGCGGAACCGACAGCACCGAGTCCGTCGACTACCCCGACTTTGCCAACGCAGTTGCGCGGTTGGTCGGCGAAGGCGCCTGCACCGCTGGAATCGTCGTCGACGGCGCGGGAATCGGTTCGTGCATGGTCGCCAACAAGGTCCCCGGGGTCCGCGCCGCTCTCTGCTACGACCTGTCATCGGCGCGCAACAGCCGCGAGCACAATCACGCCAATGTTCTGACCCTCGGCGCCGGTCTCATCGGTGACGGACTGGCCCGTCAGATCGTCGACGAGTGGTTGGCGACCGACTGGGGCCAGGGGAGACACGCCGATCGGGTGGCGAAGATCATGGCTGTGGAATCGCAGTATGCATCCGGTGAAAGGCGAACGTGATGGAACGCAATCAACTCATCGAGACGGTCACCCGCGAAGTCCTGGCCATTCTCGGGACGGGTGGAGAGGTCAAGCTCGGGCTCGACCATGCCGCCGAAGCCGTGGCAAACGGTGCGGCTCGGCTCGGTTTCTGCGGCAATGGCTGCGATGTCCCCACCGGGCTCGCCCAGTACATCGACCACACGGTTCTCAAACCGGATGTTCCACCGGAGAAGATCGACCGGCTCTGCGATGAGGCCAGGGAGTATCACTTCGCCGCGGTCTGTATCAACCCGGTCTGGGTCCAACGAGCGGCAAAAAGGGTGCGGGGGTCAGGGGTCAAGGTCGCCTCGGTGTGTGGCTTCCCCCTCGGCGCCAACATCCCCGAGATCAAAGCCATGGAGGCGCGGCGGGCGATCCGCGACGGCGCCCGCGAGATCGACATGGTGATCAACGTCGGCGCCCTCAAAGGGGGCGACCAGGATCTGGTGCGACGCGACATCGCCGGGGTCTCGGACGCCTGCCGTGAGGTCGGCGCGCTCAACAAGGTGATCATCGAGGCTGCCTACCTGACCGATGAGGAGAAGGTCATCGCGTGCCGGCTCGCGCAGCTCGCTCACGCCGACTTTGTCAAGACCTCCACCGGGTTCGGTCCGGGTGGGGCCACGGTCTTCGATGTGGCGCTGATGCGCGAAACCGTCGGTTTGAAGATGGGCGTCAAGGCGGCGGGTGGCATCAACACCGCCGGGGACGCGCGAGCCATGATCACCGCCGGCGCCAATCGGATCGGCGCGTCGGCGGGAATCCGAATTGTGACCGGTGACGAAGGAGGTTCCGGTGAATCGTATTGACCTTCGGTCCTATGTCTTCCTCGACAATCTGCAGCCGCAGTACGCGGCCTTTCTCGGCACCACCGCGCAGGGCTTTCTGCCGTTGGCCGGTGACGCCTCGCTGTACGTCGAGATCTCGCCGGGAATCGAGATCAACCGGCTCACCGACATCGCGCTCAAGTCGACGCGGGTCCGGCCGGGGATGCAGATTGTCGAACGCTACTACGGTCTGCTCGAGATCCACTCCGAGGAGCAGGCCGAAACCCGCGCCGGAGGCGCGGCGATCCTGGGTGAGCTCGGGCTCGAGGAATCGGACCGGCGCAAGCCCAAGATCCTGTCGAGCCAGGTGATTCGTCATCTCGACGACCACCAGGTTCAGCTCATCAACCGGATGCGCCACGGCAACATGATCATCCCGGGTCAGACCATGTATGTGATGGAGGTGGAGCCGGCGGCCTACGCGGCGCTCGCCGCCAACGAGGCCGAGAAGGCGGCCGAGATCAACATCCTCGAGGTTCGGGCCTTCGGCTCCATGGGCCGGGTCTATCTCGGCGGTGAAGAAAAGGACATCGATGTCGGTTGGCAGGCCGCAGTTGCAGCTATCGAAGGCGTAACTGGAAGAGAAGAGTGAGAGAGGGTGGCACCCCTGAAATCGAAAGGAGAATGTTATGGCTGAAGCATTGGGAATGATCGAAACACGGGGGTTCTCGGCCATGGTCGAGGCCGCCGACGCCATGGTCAAGGCGGCCAAGGTCGAATTGGTGTCCTACGAAAAGACCGGCGGCGGCTATGTCACGGCGGTGGTCCGCGGTGATGTGGCGGCGGTCAAGGCCGCCATCGAGGCCGGTGTTCGTGGCGCACAGAATGTGGGTGAGGTGGTTTCGACCCACGTCATCGCCCGACCGCACGGCAACATCGACGCGGTGCTGCCGCTGGGTCGCGCCGAGGTCGCCACTTCCAAGCGGAAAGGCTGATGCTCCTCGGAAGGGTGGTCGGCACCCTGGTGGCGAGCCGGAAGGACGAGGCTTTGACGGGCCAGAAGTTTCTCCTGGTTCGTCGGGTCGATCTCGACGGCGAAGAAACCGACGGAAGCGTGGTCGCGGTGGACAGCGTCGGCGCCGGAGAGGGGGATGTCGTGCTCTGGGCGTCGGGCTCATCGGCGAGGCAGACCGAAGGCACCCGCGATCGTCCCTGCGATGCGGTGGTGATGGCCATCGTCGACAGCTGGGAGATCGACGGCGAGACCCGCTACCGGAAGACTCCTGCCGACGGCGAGTGGGCGAGTTGAACGTGAAGGTGCCAGGTCAGACGATTCAGACGATTTGCAGTGCCGGTGCCGCGCGAGACGAATGCATCACAAATCGTCGGAATCGTCTGACCTGGCACCAGCGGAGGCGTAGATGAAGACGATCACCGAAACCGACATCCAGGCGATCATCGCGAGGGTCCGGCACAAGGTCGGTGAGTCCTTTCCGACGCCGGCGGCGCCGCCGGCCGCTCCGGGGAGGGCCGGGTCGGACGGCGTCCACACCACCGTTGATGCCGCCGTGGCCGCTGCCGGGAAGGCCTTTCTAGAATACCGGTCGCAGGGTCTCGAGGCGCGCCACCGAATCATCGACGGCATCCGGTCATCCATGAGGAAGCACGCCCGCGAGCTGGCCGAGATGGCCCACCGGGAAACCGGACTCGGCCGGGTCGAGGACAAGGTCAAGAAGAACAACCTCGTCATCGAAAAGACGCCGGGACCCGAGGATCTCGAGACCCAGACCTGGACCGGGGATCGAGGTCTGACCCTCACCGAACCCGCGCCATTCGGTGTCATCGGCGCCATCACCCCGACCACCAACCCGACGGCGACCATCATCAACAACACCATCGCCGGGGTCTCGGCCGGCAACGCCATTGTCTTTAACGCCCACCCCAACGCCAAGGCGGTCTCGGTCCACACTATCCGATTGATCAACGCGGCCATCACCGATGCCGGCGGGCCACCGAACCTGGTGACCTGCGTACCCGAACCCACCATCGCCAGCGCGCAGGCGCTCATGAACCACCCGGGTGTCCGGATCCTGCTCGTCACGGGTGGTCCGGGAGTGGTCGAAGAGGCGCGCAAGACGACCAAGCGAGGCATTCTGGCCGGCCCCGGAAACCCGCCGGTGGTGGTCGACGAGACCGCCGATCTGGAGTTGGCGGGGAGGGAAATCGTCCGTGGAGCCTCGTTTGACAACAACCTCATCTGCACCGATGAGAAGGAGGTCTTCGTCGTCGCCTCGGTGGCGGATGATCTCCTGGCCTCCATGTCGAAAAACGGCGGCTATCTGCTCGCCGATCACGAGCTCAAGAAGATCGAGCGGCTGATCTTCACCGAAGCGGCGCACGATGGAAAACCCGGCAAGATCAACCCCAGATGGATCGGTCAGAACGCCGGTGACATCCTTGCCGCGATCGGCGTTTCGGGCGCCGACGATCGCCGCCTCGTGGTCGCCGATGTGCCGGTGAACCACAGCCTGATCTGGACCGAGCAGATGATGCCGGTCATGCCGGTGGCGCGGGTGCCCGATGTCGATCGCGCCATCGAGCTCGCGGTGGCCGCCGAGCACGGTTGCTGCCACACCGCGTCGGTCTTCACCCGCAACGTCGATGTCATCACCCGGATGGCGCGCGAGATCGATGTCAGCATCTTCGTCGCCAACGCCGCCACCCTCGCCGGTCTCGGCGACGGTGGTGAGGGTTTCACCTCCTTTTCCATCGCCAGCCCCACAGGTGAGGGTTTGACCCGACCGCGAAGCCTCTCTCGTGAGCGCCGGCTCGCGGTGGCCGGTGGCCTGAGGATCGTGTGACCCTCGCCGATCAGCCGGCCGTTGCCCTGCTCGAGTTCGACTCCATCGCATAATGATACGGCGACCACCG
>Ga0316193_10001307_pt1 | contig 16659 bp, 15 predicted proteins | sample MerIslsedime2_MG_FD_207735 | JGI IMG/M metagenome (GOLD analysis project Ga0316193, IMG submission 207735) | Coastal sediment microbial communities from Maine, United States - Merrow Island sediment 2 | ecosystem: Environmental > Aquatic > Marine > Coastal > Sediment | place: USA: Maine...
ATGTAGGCACCGCCTATATCGCCCTGTTTAACCTGTGTTTTGCCCGCGCCCACGGCGGCCAGTTCCTGTTGCGTATCGAGGATACCGACCAGGCGCGCAGCACGCCCGAATCGGAACAGGCGATTTTCGACTCCCTGCGCTGGCTTGGCCTGGAGTGGGACGAGGGTCCGGACGTGGGTGGGGACAACGGCCCCTATCGTCAGAGCGAGCGTATGGCGCTCTACGGGCAGTATGCACAACAGCTGGTTGATGAGGGTAAGGCCTTTATCTGTTATCGCAGTGCGGATGAATTGAATGAATTGCGCGAGGCCCGCCGCGCCGCAGGCAACAGCACAGCGCTGAAGCCCTCCGACCTGCAACTGCCAGCAGAAGAAGTGGCCAGGCGCCGCGACGCAGGCGATGAATACGTTATTCGCATGATGGTGCCGGAAGAGGAGGGCGCCTGCGCGGTAGAGGATATGCTGCGCGGCACTATCGAGCTGGACTGGAGCATGGTGGACGCGCAGATACTGTTGAAATCCGACGGCATGCCCACGTATCACCTGGCCAATGTGGTGGATGACCACCTTATGGGCATTACCCATGTGCTGCGCGGTGAGGAGTGGATAAATTCCGCCCCCAAACACAAACTGCTGTATGAGTACTTTGGTTGGGACATGCCCCGGTTATGTCATCTGCCCCTGCTGCGCAACCCGGACAAATCCAAACTCAGCAAGCGCAAAAACCCCACCAGCATACTGTACTACCAGCGCATGGGTTTCCTGCCGGAAGCCTTGCTCAATTACCTGGGCCGCATGGGCTGGTCCATGCCCGACGAAAGCGAGAAGTTTTCACTGCAGCAGATGATGAGCCAGTTCGACATCCAGCGCGTATCACTTGGCGGACCTATCTTCGATGTAGAGAAGCTCAGCTGGCTCAACGGCATGTGGATTCGTGAAGACCTGGATCAACAGCAGCTGGCGCAGCGCCTCGTCGACTGGGCTTATAACGAGACCACGTTGATGCAGGTGTTGCCCCATGCGCAGCAGCGCATGGAGACCCTGAGTGATTTTGCCCCGCTGGCGGGTTTCCTGGTATCGGGAACGTTGCCCCTCACCGAGGACAGCTTTGCCGGCGTAAAAGCCAAGCGAGAGGCGATGGTCGAGGGCATGCAGTTTGCGCTGTGGCGCCTCGAAGCGTTGCGCCACTGGGACCGGGATGCTATCTGGAATGAGCTCAAGGGGATTGCCGATGCCCGCGAGACCAAGGTGAAGGATTTCCTGGCACCACTGTTCGTGGCGATTTCCGGAACCAGTGCCTCTTTCTCGGTGGTTGACTCCATGGAGATGTTGGGTCCCGATATGAGCAGGGCAAGGATCCGCCATGCTATCGATGTGCTCGGTGGTGTGTCGAAAAAGGGGATGAAACGTTTGGAAAAGCAGTACCAGGGCCTGTAGGAGGGCTACAAACATGGCATCAAATCTAGCAACTTCCATGATCTCTACCCTGGTGCGCGCCACCAACGGCATCCAGAGCGCCCCTGCGGCAATCAAGCCGGAGCTTATGCTGCAGCTCTACGATATCGAGAACTGCCCCTATTGCCGTTTGGTGCGTGAGGCGTTCACGGAACTGGACCTGGACGTGGAAATCTACCCCTGTCCTAAACAGGGCGAGCGATTCCGGCCAGAGTTGATCGAACGCGGCGGCAAAGCCCAGTTTCCCTACCTGGTAGATCCCAATAACGGCGTGGAAATGTACGAGTCACTGGATATCGTAGCCTACCTGTTCGAGACCTATGGTCAGCGCGACCTGCCGCTGAAGTGGCGCGCCGGGAAACTCCAGACATTCGGTTCCATGCTCGCCAGCGCACCGCGGGTAAAAAATGGTATGCAGGCACGGCCCGGTGTAGAGCCGGAATATATGCTGGAGCTATACAGTTTTGAGTCCAGTCCTTATGCCAGACCGGTGCGTGAATTACTGTGTGAAATGGAGATACCCTATATCATCAGGAGTTGCGGCCGTACCCGTTTGCAGGAGTGGTTATTGCCTCCGGTGCGCAAGCGTTTCAACATCATTCCGGACAGTGAACTGGATAACCGGCGAATCCTGCAGGAAACCGAGGGTAGGGTTGCCATTCCCTATTTGTATGACCCCAACACGGAGCAGGGACTGTTCGAATCCACCGATATCCTCAATTACCTGCGTGATAATTACGGCAGCTAATGCGATTACGTGCAGCGCTGACCGATAGCTACCTAGTGGTGGTGACCACCCGGGCCGTGCGCATGGCCGTGGGTCAGCTCATCCGCGCTGGCTGCGCGCACGTCTACGATTTCGATGTCAAAAGTCAGTTGCTGGCCTGCCAGTGGATGATTGGTGTCGATATCGGCAGTGTGACGGCCCGCTTTGGTCACGGTTACCGGGTGTCTTCCTTCCTTGGTATTCATTTGAACCACCATGCCAGGGCGCAGCTTGCCCTTGAATAACAGGTGTTTGATGGGTACCCGTTGCACTTTTTCCGGATTGTGCAGGCCATAAGCCTGCTCCGGTGCCACGGTAGCACTGAATACGTCACCTGCGGCCTTGCCGGTCATGGCTGATTCCAGTCCGGGAATAATGTTGTTGGCGCCATGCAAATAAGCGCTGGGGTCGGCGTCCCGGGAGGACTCCAGTTCAGTGCCCTGTTCGTCGCGCAGGGTGTAGTGAAAAACAACCACTGTCTTGGGTGTGATATTCAATGCATGATCTCTTGTCTATTTGCCGAGTGCGGATAATAAAGCCTCGCCGCCAGCGTTCCTAGTGTCTTGTCCCGTTGGTTTCTTTCGGCCTCATGCAGTTGGGCGCGAAAATTATACCGCCGGGCCTTGATGCATGCGCCGCTATTGTTGCCCGCGATCTGATCGGCGACCATGCAGGCGACGTCGATTTAGGCTACAGGTTAACGATATGTCCGATGTGGACCAGCAAAACAACGAGCTGCTCGAAGCGATTAACAGAGACGCCGGGCAACTGATACATCATTTGCGCTGCAGTCATGCGCCGGATGAAGCGCTGGCGCAAGCCACGGCTCATATTCGCCAGGCCATGGAGGTATTGCGGCCCTGGCTGAAACAGGGGGAGGGCTGGTCAACGATTTCCATCGCCAGCGATACGCCCGGGTTTGCCTGGCGCGATGACGATCTCACCGCGGTGATGGCCTACAGCCCGGTAAGCGGAAAGCGCAACCCGATAGCGCCGCCTATCAAAATGTGGAAGCACGGCAACGAAGTACTGGGCGAGGCAATTTTTTCTCCCACCTACGCCGGTCCGCCAGACAGCGTGCACGGTGGCATTATCGCAGCGGTTTTCGATGAGGTGCTGTCCATGGCGAACGTTGTCTCGGGCAGGGCGGGCTTCACCGGGACGCTGACAGTGAAGTATCACCGCAAAACGCCATTGAATACGCCAGTAGAGTTGTGGGGCGTCAATGTGCGCCAGGATGGCCGCAAGCAACTCAGCCGCGGTGAAATGCGGGTGAATGGCGAGGTGACCGCCAGTGCCGAGGGCTTGTTTATATGCTCAGCGGAACTGCCTGAGAAGGCTCCAGTGACTCCTGGCTAGCTTTTGCGCAGCGCCACTGCCGCCAGTATGGCCGTGCTGAATTCGAACGCCATGGCACCCCAGGTATAGACGCCCACGGCGCCAGTGCCGGTGAACGTGTAGTAGAGTCTGCCCAGGGCCAGCAAGCCAATGCAACATACCAACAGTAGTAAGGCGGCACGTGAATAGGCGGGCTTTACTGCGCCAATCAGGCAGAACAACCCGAAGCCCGTTTGCAGCCCGCCATACATTGCACCCATTTCCGCGAAGGCGTCGCCGTTGCTCATTACCAGCCCCGCGTATCCGGCCGGTAAACCCGGATCGAATAAACAGGCCAGCCCGTAGCTGATAAAGATGATTGCAGAGATCCAGAGAACGATTTTGCCTAGCACGGGGTAAGTCTCCTTGGTCGTGGGCGGGGGTTTTGCGAAGCTTAACATAGTGCCCGCAACCGGCCAGTACTGGCCGCGGGTACCTGTTCTTGACAGCGTGCACCACTATCACTAAAATGCCCCCCTCTTGATCGATCTTCCCGGGTTAAAAATCCATATTGATCAATAAGTTAGCACAAGTTCTTGGGGCTATAGCTCAGCTGGGAGAGCGCAACACTGGCAGTGTTGAGGTCAGCGGTTCGATCCCGCTTAGCTCCACCATATAAAGTCTGTTAAATCAGGCACTTAAAAGGTCATCTTCGGGTGGCCTTTTGCTTTTCTACTCGTCAAAAAGCGCTGGGCAACCCATATTTCGTCAGATCCGGGCAGAAGGTGGATAGTGTAGCTAGTCTGTGCATTCAAGACTTAGAGTCGTTGGTGGCTAGATCAGAATCCAGAGGCCAGCGACTAGACACGTAAAAACAATAACGGTTATAGGAATCACTGTATTCCCTCCGCAATGAGTTTGCTCTGTGTCTATCGTGTGCCGTGGAGGTGGCAAAGAGCAGTCCCATGCATGCCTTAAATGGGGCATATGTTAGTTGGGGGTGATGCCGGGCCGATTTATCAGTACCATCAGGACGTAGGCTATAAGGTTCGTAGCGTAGCGTATTACGACTAACGAGCGTCTTCAGTGCGATAACGGAGAACATCAGACAATGGCTACTAAAAATTGCTGGGAAGATACTGCGGAGTATGATTTCACTGCACTCGTCGCAGCCCTTAATCAGTATCTGCGATTGCGCGCAACGCCTATCGGAATGAAGAGATTTCGCGAGGCCAGTGAGCTCGAAAGTATTCCGCGCCTGCGTCGTCCCCCTCCCGGTGAGAAGCTTGCGACCGACCAGATCGTGGGGCAGTCCCGCTGGCTTGGTTATACCCTGGGAGTCACCATGGATAATCTGGTGGGATCCCAGTGTGGCGCCGTGATCGGTCTGCACCCAAGGGATGAGGAGTTTCTCAGCGGGAATGCCTTCAACGGTGTCTGGTACGGTGATCTCGAAAGCAGCGCAAAACATCAGAGCGAGATGAGTTGTGCCCCTTACGGGGAGTATGAAGCGCTGGTCACTTCGCCACTGACCTCGGGCCGGATAGATAATCCGGACATCTGCCTGATCTATGGCACGCCAGGGCAGATGATCACGCTGATGAACGGCCTCCAGTACCGGAATTACAAAAAGTATACTTTTACCTGTGTCGGCGAAAGCTCATGTGCCGACTCCTGGGGCAACGCCTTGCGCACAGGGGAGCCGTCACTCTCTATACCCTGTTATGCGGAGCGCAAGTTTGGGGGAGTGCAGGACGACGAACTGCTGCTGGCCTTACCGCCGAGCTTTCTTCCCTCCATTGTCGAGGGCCTGGCCGCCTTGAGCCGCAATGGATTGCGCTACCCGATTCCCAATCATGGTCTGGACAAGTCCCCGCTTGCCAGCATGGCGCAGAGCTACGGCAGTTCCTAGATGGGTTAAAAAGGGGTCGGAGCCCTTTTTTCGCCGGGGTCATGCAATTCAGCTGTTCTAATAAGAAAAAAGGGATCCGACCCTTTTTTATACTTTAGCTGACTAGAGTCGTTCTCTTCCAGCGTAAGTAGCTGTCACCAACTACAAAAACTACTGCGGCGCTGAACATCGCATAACTGACAGCCTGTTCATCGCTGATCGATTCACCTAGCACGAATAAGGCCACTGCCATCAGAAGGACTGGCTCCAAATAACCCAGCAGGCCGAACACAGTGAAACTTAATCTGGATGAGGCGGCCACGAACATTAACATGGCAATTGTGCCCAACGCGCCTGCGCCAAACAACAAAACCAAGCCGTAGCTCTGGTCCGGGACTAACTGCTCCCCGTTGCCAGCTGCGATGGATACCAAAACTATTCCCACGGGTAAGAGCAGCAGGTTCTCTGCAGCAAAATTTAGCCGTGTATCCACTGGTAATCGGCGGCGCAGTATGAAGTATGGTGGATAGCCCAAACACACAAGAAGCGTAACCCAGGAAAAGGTTCCGGTGGAGCTGAACTCAATACCTACCCCGGCTATCGCCACGAGCAGAGCCAACCATTGAAGAGGGCGCATTTGCTCCCCAAATACAAACTTGCCGGTGAAGGCCATGGTCAGCGGTAAGAGAAAATAGCCCATTGCCATGTCCACAGTGAAGCCACTCACCGGTGCCCAGAAAAACAACCACCACTGCACGGCGATCAAGGGAGCGCTAAGCAGAAATATGACGAGTTGCCCAGGGGTACGGAGGCAGACGGCCAATTCACGCCATCGCCGGGTCACTACAATGATGATTAAGGCACAAAGAAGTTGTACCAGCAAACGATGGCCAAACAGCAAGTTACCGCTGAGAGGGGACAGCAATTGGAGATACCAGGGAATGAGGCCGAATAGAATGCAGGCGCAAATGCCAAAGGCGTAACCTTGCCATTCGGTTTTTGGCGTGCTCATCAGTTTTCTATCAGGCCACGAAGATGGATGGCTGCACTACCTAAACGAGTTGTGTTGGTGTCATTACTCAGGAAAACTGGCGGACTAATTAACAAGCAATGTTGTCTTGGCACCGTATCAGCAAGTTGTTTTCCTGGCAAATGAATGACGTCAGATGTATGAAAGCTTCCCTTCTTGTCAGGCTGGTTTGGTCACCCAACGGGCTTAAGGCATAATGTGTCGGACCTTTACCAAGACGAAAGCTCAATAGAGGCTGACCGACCTGCAAGGAAGTTCACGATACAGCAATGCGAAAAAGCAACGATGTGACACCATCACTCTCAGATCTGTACCGCTTGAGGGAGCAAATTGACCAGGATCTTTCTGCTTCGGTTGAGGAGCTGCGCTGTCGTGACCATGTCATTGGCAGGGAGTGCGAGTCGTTGGACGATGTGGGTAAGTTACTGTATTGGACCCGAAAGCAGCCCGGATTAAAGGTGGAGGACGAAGCGAGGTTCGTAGATGAGGGAGCTGTTGCGAACGTGCTACGCATTGTCGCTCTTGCTTCAGGTTTTCTCGGGATGTCCGGCTTCTTGTCGGATGACCAGGGTTTAGTCAATGTATTCATATTCTTTCTGTGTTTTGTGCTGTTACAGGTCTTTTTCTGCAGCATCTCTATTTGGGTAATGTTCCGCTCAATGATTGGGACCCCCCCTGTCATTTTGCCGATCAATCCGATGAAATACCTGTTCTCCCGTATGTTGCCTGATCGCCGGTTCTACCGGGAGTGTCAGTCTGTCATTCGCTTATTGGCGCTTCGCTACGGACAGGAGATGGGGGCCGTGTTTACCATTGGTGCAGTAATCGGCTTTTTTGTAGTTCTTTCTACCAGCGGCTTCGGATTCGTTTGGGGATCGACGTTTTCGCTTAGTAATAGTGTTGTTATGGGGTTTACCGATACCGTGTCCTATCCCTGGGCGTCGATGGTTCCCTCGGCGATGGTTTCAGGCGAAGCTATTGAGATTAGTCGGCACCAGCAGGGAGTGACCCGGTTAGGGACGGCCGAGATAGAAATAACGAGGCAGTGGTGGCCTTTTCTAATCATGTCAATGAGCGTGTATGCGCTGCTTCCCCGTGTGGTCCTATGGGGTGCGTCAAAATACTATTACCGCCGCACTATGCGCAGTTCGTTCGTAGACTATCCGGGTAGTGAACGCGTTCTGGCACGGATGAAGTCGCCTATCGTTACTACGCAAGCCAGCACCCCGGATAGCAACGAATTTTCAGAGGTGGGCGAGGTGGGCGAATTGGGACCGGAAGTTGTACTGGTAGATTGGTCCGGAGCCCTGGAAGCATCGAACGGGGATCAGTTCATCGAAATTAAAGGCGTTCCAATCGAGCGCACTATTGAAGCTGGCCTGGGTTCTTTATCCGATGACGCAGCTCAAGGCCAGCGCATCAATGGGATGAAGCCGCGTAGACTGGTAGTGGTCGTTAAGGCGTGGGAACCACCAATGGCGGATCTTCGTGATTTTATTGCAAGTTTGGCGGGCATTTCGCGCTGCTCGATATATCTTATGCCACTTGCGAACAAGCCGATTACTAATGAAAGTTTTGAGGATTGGAGAAAATTTTCGAGAGAGATTGCGCTGGATGTTGTCGATGTATTTGCTCTTCGGCGAGACTGATTGAGTGAGCGGGAAAACAATAGATATGCCTACACCCACATTCGCAGTGGTAGGCAGGCCAAATAAGGGAAAATCCTCAATCGTGGCTACCTTGGCTCGCGATAAGTCAGTCCATATTGATAGCAGGGCCGGTTCGACCCGGGATGTGCGACGATTCCCGATGCGAATCAATGGAGAGACACTCTATGAGCTGGTGGACACGCCTGGAATACAGCGCGCGCGTGCCGTTGTAGACTGGCTGGAAGGCCAGTCTGTTGATGCCTCAGAGAGACCCGCTGCGGTGGCAAAATTCGTTGAAGAGCACAAGCACGATTTGCGATTCAGGGATGAGTGCCAGATGTTGACGCCTATCATTGAAGGCGCCGGCATAATCTATGTAGTCGATGGTTCCTGCCCTTTTGGCAAAGATTATGAAGCTGAAATGGAAATTCTGCGTTGGACGGGTCAACCGAGTCTTGCTGTTATCAACCCCATCGATAACACAGATTATATAGACGAGTGGAAGGCCGGGCTGGGGCAGTACTTTCAGACAGTCAGAGTATTTGATGCACACACCGCTGAGCCTGAAAAGCAGTTTGAGCTGCTTGAACTTTTTGGACATCTGGATCCCGGATGGCAGCAGTCGCTGTCTCGTGCTGTCGAAGTATTAAAGGCAAGCCGATCAGAACAGCATCGAACAGCGAGTTCCCTGATCACGGACCTGGTTGTTGATGCGCTTACATTTAGCGTAGAGCAAAGCGTGCCTGAGGGTGTAGGTGAGGAGCTGGTGAAAACTGCACTTCTAATGCAATACAAGAGACACCTGGAGGGGAGAGAAAAAAACTGTCGAAAACAAATCGAGCAACTTTTCTATTTTTCTAAGCTGAAAGGATCCGATGAACAGGTGGCGTTAGAATCATCGGATTTATTTAATGTGGAGAATTGGTATTTATGGGGATTGAAAAAGTGGCAATTGATCACAGCTAGCGCAACGGTGGGATTGATTGCTGGTGGGGGCACGGGCCTGGCGATAGATGCACTTCATCTCGGCAGTTTGGGCCCGATAGGCACTACTATCTCTGGCGCGGGAGGGGCTGTTACCGGGGCAGCCAGTTCCTGGGTTTTTGCCGACAGGATCGGAAAAATGAGCGTCAAGGGTATCCCCAGCGGGGGTAAGCGGTTTACCTATGGCCCAACAACCAATATCAATTTTCCTTTTGTCATTCTGGGTAGAGGTATTCGTCATCTCAAGTTGGTCAGCACGCGAACCCACGCCAGCCAGCGGGAACTTGCTCTGGATAAACCGATACTTGCATTTCTAAGTGAAAAAGAGCGTAGGGGACTGGCTAAGCTATTCGCCAGGATTCAATCCGGAAAGAAGGTGAAGGAGAGTCGTGCAGATCTCTCCGCCATGATATTTGGGTGGTGTGAGGTAGATGCTTGACCAAAAGCGACATCGCCAGTACCCGGTTTTTATAAGAAGTGCCCCCGGTTGAGACGGCGCTAAAGGCGCTCAAAACGGAATGTCGTCATCTCCGAAATCGGAGGGGGCAGGGAAGGGTGGCGACTGCTCTTCCTGATTGATCGTGGGCTCATTGCCTGCAGCAACGATTTTCCAGCCCTGTAGATTATTGAAATAGCGTCCATTGTACTCCCGGCCACGGATATCAAATGAGACTGTTACTTCCTGTCCGGGCTCAAGGGTATCCAGCAAGGCTACCTTATCCTGGACAAATTCGATGTTGATCTCTTGTGGGTATTTTCCGTCCTCCACAATGACGACCATTTCCCGCTTGGTAAACCCACTGTCGAATGTCTTTGGATCCTGAATCAGTTTTATCTTCCCGGTTAAATCATATGCCACGCGGTTATCTCCAGTTTTTTCGTTCATCGAGCCCGGTCGGGGCGTTAGTCTATCCTGTGAGTTACCGGTTGTGTAGTTTATGGCGACGCATGGCACGAATCGTGATGCTGCTCAACCGCCACATTCCCCGTATCCACAATACCGGTCAGTGCCAGCCATTGAGTTGTGGGAATTGTACGGTCAGTTCCTGGTGGGCACTATCTTCCAGTGCCTGCCATTGCTGGCGCAACTCTCGCCAGGTTACTACCTGGAAACTCTTGACCACTGATCGAAAGGGCTGGCCCATCAGGCTGCCGTCGTAGATGGCTTCGTTGCGCTCGAATGCCGCCTCGTTAAAAATGCGCTGGCCTCCTGCCACTGCATCCGCATAGGCGGCCTCGTTTTGCTGCATCAGTGGGATGAACGTCTCAGCGATACATTGCAGCAGGGGCGCCAGCGTATCCGTGGTAGCCAATTCGCCGTCGCTTCCACAGTGTTCGCCATCGCGGATCATGCAAAGCCACCGATAGGTGCGCGGCGCCAGTTCCTGCAGCAACTCGGCGGCCAGACCGTCCACCAGGTTCATGCCCAGCTGACCATAGGCGCTGGCATCGGCCAGGGTAAAGCGCTCTCCCAGCAGGAACGACTGTTGCTCCAGAATGTCTTCCATCGCGGCAAGGTAGCGCCGCCAGGCGGAGTCGAGTAATTCATGGGTGGGTGGAAAACCTTCCCGGGACGGGGGTGTCAGCGCCGTCGGCATGCCGCACTCATAGCCTGGCGGTGCCACGCTGAACAGGTAGGGGCAACGGCGTACCTGGCGCTGCGCCAGTCTATTTGCCATACTTTTTTGGGAAAACGGCGGCAGCAAACCATCCATTTCCCTGACAGTCATGGCGCCCATCACGTTCGTTTGGGCTGACGTAACCCAGCGATTGTGGTGCACCATGTACAGGCCGAACTCGTCGAATGCCTCGTCGATTAATCGACAGAGGAAGCCGGCAGCGGGTCCCTCTGGTATGAGTGTAGCGGGAGATAATTCCATCGAGTCCAGGTGCAGCGCCAGTCCGCTGGAATCGTAGTAGAACTGTCTGCCGTCAAAGCTGTAGTAGGGGACCTCCGGATATTCATCCATCCCGCGGATGCGCTGTGGTAAACGCTTTACAGTGTGAAACGTCCGGGCCAGCCTCAGGCGCATGAGCATGGCGACGGCCTGCCGTGGGCTCGCCTGATCGGGGAAACGCTGCCAGGGCACCCCAGCGTAATCAGCCAGCGACTGCATTTTCAATTGGTAGGGCGATGCGGTCAGGCCCCAGAATACCAGATTAGTCATGATTGCCCGCTTGTGTCATAATAATATTGCATGGTTAATGCCATTATATAGAATATAGCAGGAAAAGACCTCGAGGCCGTTATGTCAGGATCAAAGAAAGCGGAAGTAGTTGATGGGCGCCGCTTGCGCAGCGAGCGCAGCCGACAGGCAATTATCGATGCTACAGAAGATCTGATGAATGACGGTAATCTGATCCCTACCGCGCAAGCCATTGCTGAGCGGGCGGGGGTTGGGATTCGTTCTTTTTTCCGGCACTTCGCCGATATGGATTCCCTGTTTACCGCCGTCGACGAGCAGGGCCGTGATCGATACGAGTCCCGTTTTCTGGGGGGGGATCGTGACGGGGAACTGGATGAGCGTATTCTTCATGCGGTGGAGCGTCATGCCGAGGGCTATGAGGCGGAGCGCAATACCATTTTATCTACTGCGGCTTTGTTGTGGCGCTCTGAAGTGCTTAGAAATAACTACGCAAGATACCAGCGGGGCCTGCGCAAGGATCTTGACGACTGGCTGCCCGAGTTGAAGAAATTATCGCGTAGCAAGCGCGAAGCTGTAGATGCTATCGCCTCTTTCGAAATGTGGCATCGTCTACGCTATCATCAGGGCTTGAGTAAAGCATCGGCGATTAAACTCCTTGTTGAGTTGATCATCGGCTTGCTAAAAGAGTGACTTGTATCTCAACCGGAGTGGGCTGCCATGGCTGAACAATTCCAGGAGCAGGGTGGCGTTGCCACCATGGATCCCAGCCCGCTGATGCGCTGGTTATCCTCCAGGGTGGTTAAACGAATCTGTGGCGATGCGAGCGTCAGCAAGCGTCGTGCCAAGGCGGAGAGCCAGCGCGTCAGCTCCGGCCAGGCGCATGTGGTTGAGTACTTCCACTATGTGGAAGACGGGTACAGTCACCTGGCTTCGCAGGTATTGCAGGCTTTCTGCCAGCGCTATGACATCGATCTTGTGTGTCACCTTGTCCGTGGTCCGCAGGGTGATAATTCAGCTGAGCCGGAACTTCTTTTGCGTCTCTCCGGTTACGATTCTTTCCATGTCGCGGCAGATTACGGTCTGAATTTTCCGCAGCATGAACACGCACCTGATCAGAGACTGGTCAATCTGGCATCTACAATTCTTGCCGCGCAGGATTCATCACAATTTATCGAATGCGCGGCACATGTGGGTGACGCGCTGTGGTCGGGAGATGAGGCACGGCTGCAAGCCCTGGCTGAATCCCTGGGCTGTGCAAGCGACACAGAACTGGAAAAGCGGCTGGACAGCGGCACTGCACGACGGTCAGAGCTCAAGCACTACTCCGGCGCCATGTTTTACTACGGGCGGGAATGGTACTGGGGGGTAGACCGGCTCTATCACCTGGAAAAGCGCCTGGCAGAACTGGGCGTTGATCGTCAGGCTGGTGAGCCTTTGCTTATGCCCCGCCCGACGGTCGAGCCTGGCGAACTCAAAGATAACGGCAGTCTCACCCTTGAAGTTTACCCCTCTCTTCGCAGTCCCTACACCGCCATCTGCTTTGACCGGGCCGTGAAGCTGGCCCGGGACACGGGGGTGAACCTGGTTGTTCGCCCGGTACTCCCGATGGTAATGCGTGGCGTACCGGCCACCAAAGAAAAGGGCTTCTACATTTTCTCTGATGCGCTGCGCGAAGCGCGCGAGGTGGGAGTGCCCTACGGCAACTTTTATGACCCCATTGGGGAGCCCACCAGGCGCTGTTACTCGCTTTATCCCTGGGCCTGTGAGCAGGGTAAGGGTACAGAACTTATTTCTGCTTTTCTGAGTGCAGCTTTTGCCAGGGGCATTAACACCAATAATAACCGCGGCCTGAAAAAGGTGGTTGAAGCTGCCGGCCTGGACTGGAGTGAGGCGAAGCAGCGCATAGGAACTCCGGGTTGGGAAGACCTGCTGGAGGCTAACCGTCTTGCCATGTACGAGGCGGGTCTCTGGGGCGTACCCAGCGCCAGGCTGCTTGATGAGGGCGGTAACGCCATTCTCTCGCTCTGGGGGCAGGACCGTTTGTGGTTGTTCGCCGGGGAGATTCAGCGTCAGTTAGCCGCCCGGCAATAGCAAGCTGCCGGACTTGCTTATACCCCGTGGGCTATAGCCCATCGCTGACTTTCAGAATCTCGCTGGAGCCGGCAGGTAGGGAAAACAGCACCCCGTCTTCGCCCAGGGTATAGTCCGGGAAGATATCCTGGGCGCCGTCCAGGTACAGCAGGTCCTGTCCCGGGAATATCAGCGGCGGCACAATGTGGTAGTAGAGTAAATGGCCAACGCCGGCATCGCGGGCTGTTTCCGCGGCCTCCACCGGGCTTGCGTGATAGTCCAGGATGTCATGGGTGATCTTGGCCATGATCTGGTTGCCGTTTTTCCTGGCTGCCTCATGCATCATATTGACCAGCCTGGGGGACAGTGCCTCGTGAACCAGGATATCTACCCCCTCGGCGAATTTCTCGATATTGGCCAGTTTCACGGTATCACCGGTGATTAATACCGAACGGCCCTTGTAACTGAAGCGGTAGCCAACAGCCGGTTCCACCGGGGAGTGATCAACCGCAAGTGCCTCTACTTTCAGGTCACCATCGGCTATTACTGTCGTCAGCTCGCCCATGGCGGGCTTGTCGAACGGCATGGCCTTGAGGCCGGCACCGCTTAGCGGGGCTACGGTGTCGCCATGATGTTCGTGGCGGTAGGTGAAGTCCTGGGAATAGGCCAGGTTGAATCCCTTCACGACTTTCTCTACACCCCTGGGGCCGTATACCGGTAGTGGCGAGGTATTGTCGCCTCCGGCCCAGCGGATGGTGCCGATTTCACCCAGGCCATCGAGGTGATCTGAGTGAAAGTGGGTGAGCAAAACCGCCTGCAAGGTTCCTGGCTGGAAACCCATACGCGCCAGGTTGCGAGTGCCGTCGGTGCCCGCATCCACCATGAACAACTGTTTCCCGGCCACTATCACCACGCAGGGTCCGGAGGCTTTGGGAGCAGGCATTGGGCCGCCTGCACCACACAATCCCACATGCAGGCCATCCTCTAATTCTTCCACGATATCCGCGCCCATCCGGGCCTCGAGGCCTTTTTCCATAATGCGGGTAACGAGGCTTTCGCGCTGGCTGTAGATAATTATCGCGGCCGCCAGGGCTATACTGATGACTATCATGGTTTTCTTCATTGCGATCTCCTGGTGCAATCCCGAGCAGTATAGACATTATTGTGGGCATCGTACATAATGGCATAGTTAATGTCACTATATTCTTTGGCATGCGGCCCTGCGTTGCCTGCACGGAAATGAAAGAGGTTGCCAATGAAGAAACTGCTATCTGTGCTGATTGGTCTGGGCGTGTTGCTGGGGCTTGTGCTGCTTGCGCTGCCGACCATCCTGCATAAGGCCGGGCTGCATCCGGAATATCACGGCGAGGCGGTTAATCTGCCCGGTATGCGCGCCCTGGTCATTACTACCAGCCACAGTGTACTGTCAGCCCCGGGTGAGACAGAGGGGGCCGCGACCGGTGTTTTTGGCTCTGAGTTGACCCACCCGTACTACACTTTTCTGGATGGCGGAATGGAGGTAGACGTGGCGAGCATCCGGGGTGGGGAGATACCCATCGACCCCCAGAGCTTCTACTTCATGGTCAAGTCGCCTGAGGATGAGCGTTACCTGAACGACCCGGTGGCACAGGCCAAGGTCAAAAATTCCATCCCCATTGCCGACGTTGATATCAGTCAGTACGACATCGTTTTCCTGGCCGGCGGCTGGGGCGCGGCCTATGACCTCGCCCAGTCACCGCTGTTGGCGCAGAAAGTGACCGAGTCTTATTACGGGGATAAGTCCGCGATTATCGGGGGTGTCTGCCACGGTGTTCTGGGGCTGGTTAGTGCCCGCGACAGGAGCGGTGACCTGCTGATTGCCGGGCGACGCATGACCGGCGTTACCGACAAACAGGTTGAGGAGTTGGGTATTGATCTCACCCCGATGCACCCCGAGACAGAACTGCGCAAAGCTGGCGCCATCTTTGAGAGTAGTACTGCATTTCGTGATATTTTTGCCACCCATGTGGTGGTGGATGATGAGCAGCGTTTCGTAACCGGCCAGAACCAGAACTCCGGCCTGGAAACTGCCCATAAAATGATGCAAGTCGTCGCAGAGCGGGAGTGAATCTTATGAATAAAGTATTGCATGTGCTGGTGTTATTGCCGGCGATTCTCTTTATGGTCACAGGCGTGCGCTGGTTGGTGGCACCTGCGGGGGTGGCGCCCATGTTCGGCCTGACCCTGGAACAGGGTGTGGGTTTGAGCTCCCAGGTGGGAGACATGTCCGGCTTCTTCCTGACCCTGGGCAGCTGTATGCTGATTGCGCTGATCAGTGGACGGCGCACCTGGTATTACCCGGCCATCATGCTGTTGCTGATTACGGCTGTCGGTCGAATTCTAGCCTGGCTGGTGCACGATGCCACCCTGGCGCTGGACCTGATTGGCCCTGAGCTGGTGGTGTCTGCCATCCTGGTGGTTGCTTCTTTTCGCTTGCCTGAGCGGAGCTGAACCGATGAAATCCTGCAACGTCTGGCGATGTTTGTTGGTGGTGTCGCTGGTAGCGACCAGTTGCAGTAGGGTATTGCATGCGGAGGAAGAGGCAGCCACTACCGCTGAGGCATCGTCCGTGCCCGCCTCACGCCCCAATATTGTTTTTATCCTGGCAGACGATCTCGGCTATACGGATATAGCCCCCTATGGCAGCGAGGTGAACACGCCAACGCTTTCGGCACTGGCGGAGCAGGGGGTCAGGTTCACCAACTACCACACCGCTGCCAATTGTGCCCCGGCGCGGGCCATGTTGCTCACCGGGGTGGATAACCACCTGGCCGGAGTGCCGAATATTCCTGAAATGCTGGCGCCGGAGCAGCGCGTGCATGCTCACTACCAGGGCGTGCTGGGCGATAACGTGGTCACTGTGGCCACGCTGCTGGAAGACGCTGGTTATCACACCTATATGGCGGGTAAATGGCACCTGGGTGCCACTCCGGATAAACGACCCAGTCGGCGCGGTTTCCAGCGCACTTTGGCGATGATGGATTCTGGCGCCGACAACTGGGAGCAGCGACCCTATCTGCCGCTGTATGATCAGGCCAACTGGTTTGCCGATGGTGAGCGGATCACCTTGCCAGATAACTTTTATTCCTCCCGCTTACTGATCGACAAGACCATCGAGTTCATCGATGGAAACCTCGAGGACGGCAAACCGTTTTTTGCCTATGTGCCCTTTATGGCCGTGCACATGCCAGTGCAGGCCCCGCAGAAATACACCGACCGCTACATGGGTGTTTACGATGCCGGCTGGGACGCACTGCGTACCCGGCGACTGGAGCGGGCTGTGGAGCTTGGCATTGTGCCTCCGGATACGGC
>Ga0316193_10001308_pt1 | contig 16652 bp, 12 predicted proteins | sample MerIslsedime2_MG_FD_207735 | JGI IMG/M metagenome (GOLD analysis project Ga0316193, IMG submission 207735) | Coastal sediment microbial communities from Maine, United States - Merrow Island sediment 2 | ecosystem: Environmental > Aquatic > Marine > Coastal > Sediment | place: USA: Maine...
GAAGTCGCTGAAGTGATCGGGCACGCCTGTTGGGAGCTGGGCATCGAGTGCACGGAAGTCCCGATGGCCGATGGTGGCGACGGCCTGCTCGACGTGCTCGGTGGGCCGAACCGATCGACGGTCGTCACGGGCCCCCTGGGCGACACCGTCGAAGCTCCGTGGCGACTTTCCAGGGGCACTGCCGTCATCGAGATGGCACGCGCCAGCGGTCTCGAGCTCGTCGGCGGCGCCGCCGGGAACGATCCCTTGAACGCCACGACGACCGGCACCGGCGAGCTGATCGATCACGCCCTCGACGCCGGGGCAAGCCGAATCATCGTCGGGCTCGGTGGCTCCGCGACCACCGACGGCGGATTCGGAGCGATCCGGGCCATCAGCGCCGTGGCTCGCCTCAAGCGCGTCGAACTCCTCGTTGCCTGCGACGTCACCACCACGTTCACCGACGCCGCTGCAGTGTTCGGGCCGCAGAAAGGGGCCTCACCGGCCCAGATCGAGATGCTCACGCGCCGGCTGGAACGGCTCGTGCAGATGTTCGCCGACGACTTCGACACCGACGTCGCGAGCGTCCCGGGCGGCGGCGCTGCCGGTGGGCTCGGCGGTGCCCTCGCCGCGCTCGGGGGAACGTTGCTCCCCGGTTTCGAACTCGTCGCCGACGAACTCGACCTCTACGACCACCTCGAGCACGCTGATCTGGTCGTCACCGGAGAGGGCCGACTCGACGCGACGAGCTTCGTCGGCAAGGTGGTCGGCGGCGTGACCTCGATCGCCGATGAGTACGGGGTCCCCACCGTGGCCGTCGTCGGATCGATCGACCCGGCGTTCGACCCGGCCCATCAGGATCTGGATGTGGTCTCGCTCACCGAACGCTTCGGCGAAGAGGCTTCCTTCGCCGAGCCGAAGCGCTGTATCGAAACGGCTGTCGGCGAGTTCATCGCCGCGCACCGCTGAGCGTTCAACCGGTCGTGGTGCCGGTGGTGTCAGCTGGAACGGTCGTGTCCGTCGTCGTCCCGCCGGCGACAGGAGGTGCTGTCACCACGGCCGCGTCAGGTGTCGACAATTCGGCGATCGTCTTGTCGGCTTGAGCCGTGCCGAGCATCACGACGACGCCGGCCCCGTCCAGTGATCCGCCTTCGACCGGCGGAGGTGTCGGCACCGTCTCGACCACGACACCACCCAACACGCGTGCGACCGAGTCGGCGACCGCCTGGGCCGCCGCGATACCAGGGTCGTAGTAGACGATCGACTGTTCGATGATCCCGGTCGTCGCGTTCGTTGCCGTCCCCATCGTGAACCCCAACGCGGTGAGCTCATCGGTCATGCGACCCGCTGAGCCCGGCACGCCACTGGCGTTCGCGACGATGACCGTTGCCCCCTCGGTGACGAGCGGCGGCTCGGTCGTGGTCGTCGTGGCGTCGACGACGGTGCCGAGGGCGGCAACCGTGGTCGTCGTGACCGTTTCGGTGCCGCTGGACGATCCGCCGTCGTCGGTGATGTTGTTCAAGATGAGGAACCCGACGACGACCGCGACGACCGCGAGGACGATGCTGAGGGTCGAACCGAGAGGAGAGCCACCCACGCCTTGGCGTGGTGAGCGCTGGGTCGGCGGGGGTCCCGGCGAGGCTGGGGCGTTCGGGTCGTCGGTCATGCGTGGGCTCCCTCTCCTGCCGCGACGGTCGAAGTGCCATCGAGACGTGCCTTGCGGGCACGAAGGCGCAGCCGCTTGAGACGACGCACCACGAGCGGGTCGTGGTCCATCGCGGCCGGGTCGTCGAGCACCTTGGTCAGTTCCGCATGGTATTCCTCCGGCGAACACTGAAAGCGCGCGCGGATGACCTGGTCACGCGGTTCGTCGTTGTTCCACCATGCCCGTTCGAAATCGAGCATGGCGGCAGAACGTTCGTCGAGCATCACCGCACAGGTTGCCCCGTCAGGCACGCGAATTACAAGCACCCTGCTCAGGGGCCTGCAGAATCGCCGCGCTCGACGGCGTCGATCAGGCGACCGGGCTCAGCGGGAGAGCGAGGTTGAGACGCTTCTCCGGGGTGTCGACGTACCCCGGCAGTACGGCTGCCAGATCACCGGTCACAAGGCGGTATTGGAGGATGTCGGCCAACACCGAGCGATAGTCCACCGTGACGCGGAGGGCGTTGCGGTCGATCTGTTCGGGCGCCAGCCCCGGCCATTCGCCGTAGACGCCGCCGTTGATTCCTCCACCGAGCACCATCATCGTGCTGGCCCGGCCATGATCGACGCCTGCATTGCCGTTCTCGCGGAACGTCCGACCGAATTCGGTCATCAGCACGACGGTGACCCGATCGGCGTTCTCACCGAGGTCGACCATGAACGCACCGAGTGTGTCGGCGAGGGCAGCGAGGTTCGAGGCCTGGCGACCATCGACGGAATTGCCGAAGTTCGAATGGAGATCCCATCCGAAGTTCGCCTCGGTCGCCACCGCTTCGAGGCCGATGTCCGCACGGATCAGTCCGGCGATCTGGGCCAGCACATTTCCGAAGTTGCGGCCCCGTCCCGATGCCGGGTAGGCGGCGCCATTCGCCGGTGGCGTGATGTTGGCGTTGTTGACGAGGTCGAGAGCAACCAACGCTTCGTGGGCTCGTTGATCGACGACGGCGTCGGTGTCGACCCCGTGGAGATCGGCGAGAGCGGCCTGGATCGCCGAACCGTCTCCACGAAAACCCGACACCTGGAAGTTGTCGACCCGATTCAGCGACACCGCGATCGTCGAGCCGTCGAGGCTCCCCTGAGCGCGCGGCAGCGTGGCCGCCCGAAGGCCGTCGGGGGGCGGTGACGCCGTGACTTCGAGGTGTCGACCCAGCCAGCCCATCGTCGCCGGCGCGCCGAGATCGACGCCCAAGTCGATGTGCTTCTGAACGGTGAAGTGGCTGCGGTTGCTCTGGACGAACCCGCCCGCCGGGATCAGCGCGAGCCGGTCTGCGTTCCACGCAGGCATCAGCGACGCCATCGCCGGGTGGAGTCCGAAATCGGCGCTGAGCGGCAGCAAGGTCGCCGGATCGACGGCGAGTGTCGGCCGGGCCGCGGCGAGGAAGTTCGCGCCGGCACCCTCATGGAGTGGAGCGACGATCGACAGCCCGTCCATGCCACCGCGCAGGAAGACGTTGACGATGATGTCGCCCCTTCGGCTCAGGTTGTTCGAGGCGAACGCAGCGGTTCCGAAGCCGGGCACCGCAACGGCGACGGTCGCCAGGGCACCAGCGCCTTTCAGCACGCTTCGACGCGAGATGCGCGATGTCGGAACCGGCTCGGCATGACACCCGCAGGTGCCGGTCTCCTCGCCGGGGTGTGTGAGTGTGGATGCAGACACGGTGTCTCCTCGCGATTCGGGTCAGCGGTACTGGAACGCCGGGGTGGACAGAATGAGCCCGACGAAGTCGCCGAGGAACCGATTGAGGTCGACGTCGGCGGTCGGCGTGTCGGGAGCGATGCTCACGAACTCACCGAGGGCTGCGAGATCGTTCTCGCCGAGCGTGACGCCGAACCGGGCGCCGATGGCGAGGAAGACCTCCTCGATCGTCGGCGGCAACGGGTTCGGCAGCAGCGCTTGTACGTCGATGCCGAGACCATTGAGGTTTGCGTTGCCGGCTCGTCCAGCGAGCTCCCAGCGACGCAGGGTGGTTTGCGTGGTGATCCAGAACGGGCCGGAATCGGGGAAGCCATCCGGGGTCGCCCACTGCCACATCGACTGACCGAGACCATTGAGCCGATCGGTGATCGTGTTCGAGGCGGGTCCGTCCCAAGTCGGGTCGATCGTGGCGCCACTCGCCCGGAGCAGTGCAACGAGGAGCTCGAACGGCGTGCGGATCTTTGCGCCGCGACTCGTGATGAACTCCTCACTGGTCAGGATGTGGCGCAGGACCGGAACGATCAGGGTGTCGTTTGCGAGATAGACCGCTGCGGTCGACGCGACGAGCGACGGCGGCGGGGTGTCGCTCACGAAGCGGCGAACGAGTTTGGTGGCGATGAACTGTGCTGCATTCGGCAGGCGAACCAGCCAGTTGATGAAGTCGATGCCGTCCTGCTCGCCGGCCGCATCGGTACGCCCCGGTGTCGAGAATGTTGCGGTCGAGCCGTCGGGTTGGGTGATCGTCACGTCGACCGGTCCGGTGAAGTGGCGGGTCGGCTGGTACTGGTACGCCAGCCCATCGGTGTCGAGTCGACCGGTCAGGCCCCACCCCGTGAAGATGCGGGAAACGAACTCGACATCGTCTTCGTCATAGCCATTGGCTTCGCCGAGCACGTGGAGTTCCATCAGTTCGCGGGCGTAGTTCTGGTTTGGCGTGCCCCCCGTGGACCGGTAGTTGTCCAGGTAGAGCAGCATGCTCACGCTGCGAGCGTTGTTGAGCACGAGATCGGCGAACTTGCCCATGGCGTGGGCGCGGATCACGCCGATGTCGTCGGTGGCGACGGCGTAGCGAACGTTCTTGTCGTCGTTGCCCGAGTACGTGCTGAAGTGGTTCGACCAGAACTCGACCATCATCTCGGCGAGTTGGCCGGGGTGTTGGACGGCACGGCGAACTGCTGCCAAGCGCATCTCTCGGGCAGAGCGATCGCTCCCCATCCCCCGGTAGACCTGGTACCGCTCGGCGATGGTCATGGCGAGTGTTCCGCCAGCGACCACGTCGGTGGTCCCGGCTGGCGGAATCGACAACTGCTGTTCGAGATAGGCGAGCGGACCCATCGATGCGACGAGCGCGACCTCGCCCGGGGTCGGAGCGAACGCGATGCGCGAGACGAGCGCCTCGCGGTGCATCTGGGCCAACTCCTCGGCGGTCGGTCCCGGAGGAGGAGGCGGTGGCGGCGCCGGCGCGGGCGGGATCGGCGCCGGTGGTGCGGCCGGGGGCGGCGTCGGTGGGGTCACGGCCGGCGTGCCCGGGGCCGCTGGGGCAGCGGGTGCCACAGGTGCCGCTGGTGTGGCCGCCGGAGCGGCGGGCACGAACGGCGCCCTCGTCGGAGCCGCAACGCCCGACGGCGCCGCAGCCCCACCACCGGCAGGCGAGCCAGTTACTGCTCCACCCTCCGCGGCCGCCGTGGCCTCGGAGGCCGGCTCCGCCGGTACGAGATTCGGGCGCGGGGCAGGTGTCGCCGAAGCCGCCGCGTCATCAGCGGCAGCGGAGCTGCGCGGTCCACCTGAACGTTCGGGTCCTGTCGTCAGTACGCCGGGTGCCGGCTGCTTCGGAGTGAACTTCGGATCGGGCAGCGTTGCATCCGCCTGCGATTTGTTGACGGCCTCGTCGACGGCGTCGTCTGCGCAGCCCGTCATGAGCAATGCGAGGCCGAACGTCGACCCGGCGATCGCGGTCAGCATGCCTCGGCGCCCGACGGTGCTGTTCGCCACGTCGTCGACGAGCGGCAGATTGCCCGTCAACGCGGCGCGGCCGTTGGAACCCTCGACCGTCGGGATGGGCCGCACCGATGGGGAGGGCCACGGCGCAACGATTGCTCTGGTGCACGGCCGGGGAAGCGGCGTCCACGACGGCAGTGGGCTGACCCGGGGAAGCATCGACGTCGAGACCCCGGGAGGGGCCCACGCTGCCGATGGCGAACGAAACGCCCGCGGGGGTGGAAGGGCGCCCTCATCGACCTGGTCGAGTTCTGGAACTTCGAGAACGTCGCTGTACACGGTGCCGCCTTCTCCGGTCGTCGAATCATTTCCGCCGAGTGGACAGTAAAGGGAATGACCACTCAGCGCAATGGCTCAGCCACAATTAGTGGTCAAGGGTTGGTCAAGGAATGTCCTGGTCACTGCGTCGCCTATCGTTCCGCTGTGCAGCGCCGTCCGTTCATGATCGGGATCGCCGGCGGAAGCAGCTCGGGCAAGACCACGGTGACCGAGCGACTCGCTGCCCTGACCGGCCCGGAGCACCTGTCGCTCATCGAACTCGACTCGTACTACCTCGATCTCGGCGATGCGCCGATCGAGCAACGCCGAGCGGTCAACTACGACCACCCTGACGCATTCGATTGGGCCCTCCTGAACGATCACCTCGCAGCGCTCGCCAATGGGGCATCGGTCCGGGTACCGATCTACGACTACGCCCAGCACAATCGCAGCGCCGACGTCCGAGTCGTCTCACCGGCACGGATCATCGTCGTCGATGGAATCCTGGTGCTCTGGGACCGAGCGCTGCGCGAGCGGTTCGATCTCAGAATCTTCGTCGACACCGCTGCCGACATCCGGCTGATCAGGCGACTCCGACGCGATGTCGCCGAACGAGGACGGACCCCGGACTTCGTGATCGAGCAGTACTTGAGCACCGTTCGGCCCGCTCACGAGCGCTTCATCGAACCGAGTAAGCGCCACGCCGACGTGATCATCCCCGAAGGCGGCCTGAACCGTCCGGCGCTCGAAGTGCTGCTTGCGCGCGTGCGGGAGATCACCCTCGGCGACGACTGACACGCTTCGTCGGATACGTCCGTGTGCTTCACGAGTACTGCCTGTGCCGATGGGTTCGGAGCATGTGGGTCGTCGGTCGACTTCGCGCTGCTGCAGGACGTCTCGATCAGCTCGTACATGCTGATGTACGTGTGCATGTTCGCCTCGAAGACCAAGCTGCGGCGCTCGCAGCCCGACGTGGCTCGACCGATCAGGATCACCGGTCTTCCCGTGATCGCCGTCGTGGGAGTCCTCGCCGCTGTCTCGGCGATCGTCCTCGGCCCCCCGACCGACCTGTGGGCGCTGCGCTGTCCCGATCACCATCGACTCCTTGCGCTCCGTCGTTCCGCAGGCGGGCACCTCGACGGCGGGCTTCGAGGTCGGAGTGATCACCCGGACTGGCGTTTGATGGAGTCCGGAGAAGTCCTGCGCGTCGGACCGGACCTGGCCACGACCTCCTCGCTCGTGTTGCCGAACCCGCCGGCCCGGCGAAGTGTCGACCCGCTCCCCTGCACCCCGTGAGCGTCGGTCAGATCACTGCACCGGTTGACTGCCGCGGTCTCAGAGCACCTGGCCGACATCGCGAATGTTGGACTTCGCCTGTTGCCAGACCTCGGCGACATCGCCGGAGAACATCAGCTTGCTGGTGGTCAGCGCGAAGCCCTTCACCTGTTCGAGCGTCGTGCTGGGCGGCATCGACAACGCCCGCGGATCGGTGACGAAGTCGATCAGCGCCGGACCCTCGTGCGCGAAGGCCCGTTCGATCGCCGGTCGAACATCGCCGGCGTCGACGACTCGTTCGCCGTGCAGACCGCAGGCCGCAGCAACCGCCCCGAAGTCCGGGTTCTTGACGTCGGTTCCCCAGGGCTCGTAACCGACGACCATCATCTCGGCACGGACCATGCCCAGCGTCGAGTTGTTGAACACCATGAGCTTCACCGGGACATCGAGCCCAGCCGCCGTGAGCAGCTCACCCATCAGCATCGACAGCCCACCGTCGCCACAGAGTGCGATCACCTGGCGATCTGGCGACCCGATCTTCGCGCCGATCGCCTGGGGCATCGCGTTGGCCATCGAACCGTGCCCGAACGAGGCGAGCAGGCGACGGCCAGGTTTCATGTGCAAGTACCGCGCGGCCCACACATTGCACATGCCGGTGTCGATCGTGAACACAGCGTCGTTCGTAGCGAGGTCGCTGAGCGCTGATGCGACCATCTCCGGACGCAGCCCCTGTCCGGAGCCCTCGTGGTTGACATAGGTCTGCAGGCGCTCGACATCGGTCTGATGGTGTTTGACGATCCTGTCGAGAAAGGATCGATCAGTGCGCTGAGCGAGCCGCGGCAGGAGCGCCCGCAGGGTCTCGCCCACGTCACCGGTCAAGCCGAGGTCGACCGAGGCACGCCGGCCCAGGTGGGAGGGATCGTCGTCGACCTGGATGATCCTGGGATCAGACGGCAAGAAGGCGTGGTAGAAGAAATCGGTGCCGAGCATCAGCACGAGGTCGGCGTGCCCGAGCGCTTCGGTGATCCCGCCCCAGCCCAACAGCCCGGTCATCCCGACCGCGCCCGGGTTGTCCGCCTCGAGCACATCCTTGCCGCGGTAGGCGTACCCGACGGGAGCGTGCAACCTTCCGGCCAACTCCAGCACCTCGGCTCGGGCGTGCCGCGTGCCGTCGCCGCCGAACACGACGATCTTCTCGGCCGCTCCGATCATGTCGACCGCCCGATCGAGGTCGGCGTCGGTCGGGCGGATCACCGGTCGACTCTTGATCAGCGGGCGCTTGACCAGCTCGTGTTCCACTCTGGCGGCCGAGATGTCGCCGGGGACGATCACCATGCCGACGCCGCGCCCGAGAACGGCCGCCTGGATCGCCAGCTCGGAGATGCGGGGCATCTGGGCCGCAGACGAGATCGTGCCCACGTAGTTGCAGCAGTGCTCGAAGATGAACTCCGGCTTCGTCTCCTGGAAGTAGCCCGTCCCGATCTCCGCGCTGGGAATGTGGGTGGCGATCGCGAAGACGGACGCACCGTTGCGTTGGCAGTCGTACAGCCCGTTCAGCAGGTGCACGCTGCCAGGGCCGGAGGAGCCGAGCACGGCGGTCGGCCGATTCGAGACCAAGGAATCGGCTCCGGCGGCGAATGCACCAGCCTCTTCGTTCCGGACATGGACGAACTCGATGTCGGCTTGGTGCTTGCGCAGGGCATCGACGATCGGGTTCGCGGAGTCGCCAACGATGCCGTACACCTTTCTGATGCCGGCTTCGACCATCTGGTCGACGAGGATCTCTGCAACGGTCTGGTCCATGGTGACTCCTGTCTCGAATGGCGTCAGCGAACGATCTGGGGAACCGGCGGCGAGAAGACCTCGGGTGAGGCCATGTCCCAGAGCCGCTGGAATCGTTCGGGGGCAGTGCCCTCGATGAGCGCATTCTCCTCGTGGTGCGGATACATCTCGCGGAAGGTCTGCACCTGTGACCCGCTGACCCGCTTCTCGATGAGCGCCGGGGACAGTTCGGAAGGATGATCCAGGCCCATCGCCGCCACCATCTCCGCGAGCGCATGCACGGTGTTCTTGTGGAACTGATGGACTCGGGTCGCCTTGTCGGAGACGACCAGCGCTCGTTGCAGCCTCGGGTCCTGCGTGGTGACCCCGACGGGGCACTTGTTGGTCTGACAGCGTTGGGACTGGATGCAGCCGACAGCGAACATGAAGCCTCGCGCCGAGTTGCACCAGTCCGCGCCGAGCGCCATTGCCTGAGCCATCGCCGACCCTGACACGAGCTTGCCACTCGCTCCGAGCTTGACGCGGCGACGGACACCCGCTGCGACGAGCGTGTTGTGGACGATGAGGAGCCCCTCGATCAACGGCGTGCCGAGCGAGTCGGAGAACTCGAGCGGCGCCGCCCCGGTGCCGCCCTCGGCACCATCGACGACGATGAAGTCGGGATAGACATCGGTCGCGATCATCGCCTTGACCATCGACATGAACTCGACCGGGTTGCCGATGCAGATCTTGAATCCGACCGGCTTGCCGCCGGACAGCTCACGCAACTGCGTGATGAAGGCCATCATCTCGCTCGGCGTCGAGAACGCACTGTGATAGGTCGGCGAGAACACATCCTTGCCGACCGGAACGATGCGGGCCTCAGCAATCTCCTCGGTGACCTTGGCGCCCGGAAGAATTCCGCCGTGTCCGGGCTTGGCGCCCTGCGACACCTTGATCTCGATCATCTTGACCTGGTCGTGCGCAGCGTTCTGCTGGAAGAGCTCCGGGCTGAAGTTGCCGTCGTCGGTCCGGCACCCGAAGTAGCCGGTGCCGATCTGCCAGATCACATCACCGCCAGGTTCGAGGTGATGCTTCGACAAGCCGCCCTCTCCGGTGTCGTGCGCGAAGTTGCCCATTTTCGCACCGGTGTTCATCGCTTTGACCGCTGCAGCACCGAGCGCGCCGAAACTCATGGCCGAGATGTTGAGCACGGACAACGAGTAGGGCTGTGTGCACTGAGGGCCCCCGACGGTGACCCGCAGATGGCCGACCGGATCCTCAGGCATCGGGTGCGGTGACACCGAGTGCATCATGAACGTGTACCCCTCGGCGTAGACGTCGCGTTCGGTGCCGAAGGGTTTCTTGTCGGGCACCGACTTGGCCCGTTGGTACATCAGCGACCGCGTGTCGCGATCGAACGGGCGGCCGTCTGTGTCGTTCTCGACGAGGTACTGGTGGAGCTCGGGTCCGGCGTCTTCGAGGATGAAGCGCATGCGACCGATGATCGGATAATTGCGCAGGATGCTGTGCTTGGACTGTGTGAGGTCGTAGAGGCCGAGCAGCACGAGCGCGCCGCAGATGACCACTCCGATCAGCCACCAGACGCTGTGCACGATGGTCAGCGCCACGAACACGACCGTCAGGACGATCATCAACCACAAGACCTTGGTGCGGGCGTTCTCGATCATGTTGTGAGGCTCTCCTCCGTCGGCTCGCCCCAGTCGATTCGTGGGGCGTCTGGATCGTCGATGATGGCGGGGCTTCGGCTCTTGGAGAAGGAGTCCCATGCCCAGTTCACGAACGCGTCGATGCGCGCCCGATTGGTGCTGAGCAACCAGGCATGTACACCGAGCCACGCGCTGAAGGCGATCGGCCCGTGGAGTTCGTGCCGGTGTGCACCCATTTCCGCCACTGCGGCGCGGCGACCGATCATCGCCATGATGCCCTTGTCGTGGTAGCTGAACGACGGGCTCCGAGTGCCATCGATGTCGGCGAGGATGCTCGACGCGGCGGCCTGTCCGGCCTGCAACGCGACCGATCCGAGCTGTGGGTACGGAGCGCCGTCGGGTGCCGCGACCATGGCGACATCGCCGACGGCGTACACCCCGGGGAATCCATCGACTGCAAGATCCTGTCCCGCTTCGATACGACCTCCTCGACCGGTGGCGAGCTGGTCGGTACCCTCGATCACGGAGGCGCTGAGACCGCCGGCCCAGACCACACAGTGCGTCGCGATCTCGCCGCCGTCGGCGAAACGCACACAGTCCCGGGCGACCTCGGTGACCGACTGACCGAGCATCAGCTCGACGCCTTTCTTCGTCAAGACCTTGGCGGCGTACTCGTGGGCCTTCTCCGAGAACGGAGCCAACACGACATTGCCGTGATCAACCAGGTGGATCTTGGCTCGTTCGACCTGGAGGTCGTGATATCGCTGCGGCATCACGTCATAGATCAGATCGGCGAGCGACCCCGCCGTCTCCACACCCGTGGCGCCGGCGCCGACGATCACGAAGTTGAGGGCCCCGCGCTCGATTCGGGACGGCTCCAGATCGGCCTCCTCGAACAGTCGAAGGATGCGATTCCGCAGCGCAGTCGCGTCGGCGGCGGAATACAGCGGCAGGGCATGTTCAGCAGCGCCGGGCACCCCGAAGAAGTTCGGCTTCGTTCCCATCGCGAGCACCAGATGTGACCCGGCGAAGGTCTGGCCTTCGGCCGTGGTGACCGATCGATTCACCGGGTCGACCGCAACGACCTCGACGGTCTTCACCGCGACCGACTCGATCTTGCGAAAGAGACCGCGGAGGGGGCGCATGATGTCATCGGCCGACAGCTGCGCAGTGGCCACCTGGTACAGCAGTGGCTGGAACTGGTGGTAGCTGTTCTTGTCGATCAGCGTGACCGCCACGCCACGCTCGCCGAGTTCCTTCGCGCAGGCGACGCCGGCGAATCCGGCGCCGACGACGACGACGTGGGCGTCGTCAGTCGAAGACATGGCCGTGTTCGTAACGTTCGGCTTCTCCTGCCGCTTCGGTCAGGGCTGCCACGTTGTCGCGGGTGAAGAAGCCCTCGTAGCCGTGGCATCGTTCGACGTACTCGGTGATCAACAACGAGTGCGGCGAACTCTTGGAGAAGATCTGTTTCAGGTTGGGTTCGTCCTTGCACTCTCCGACGACGTGAGCGAGGAAGTCGGCCCCGAGTTCGCGGAGTTCGCGGACGACATGGTCGACGTTCTTCTCGTCAGCGACGTGACCGTCGATGACGGCGTACGCCATGTGGTGCATCCGACGACCGAAGTTGCGCACGAAGTCCTCGGTCGGCATGGGCAGGTTGTCGAAGGAGTTGACGAACGAGGGCGTGTTGTTGGCGGTGAACACTCGCGCCGGCGACTTCTTGTCGTCGTCGACGCCGGGGTGCCGCGTCACGTTCGTCGAGGAGTTCATCTCGGTGATGTTGTAGGCACCCCAGAAGTAGTACGGCACCATCGTCAGGTACTCGAGAATCGCGTCCTCGCGCTCGCCAGCCAGGATGCGCGTGGCGAGATGGTCGATGCCGAGGACGAGGCCGTCGATGCTTCTCGACGCTTGGAGCTCGGCGGCCGCATCGATCGTCTGGCGATCAGCGGGTGACAGCGTCAGTTGCTCGCCGAGCCCCAGGGCTCCGAGATCGTCGAGTGCAACGTCGACGTATCCGACGCGGTTGTAGGTGAAGTCCGACAAGAACGTGAAGGTGAGACTCGGAAGGCAGTAGAAGCTGTTCGCCTGATCGCCCTCGTAGACGAATCGGATGTTCTGTGGTTCGAGCGCTTCGCGGACTGCGCTCACCGACGACGTCGAGTAGACCTCGCCGATGTAGCGGGCATTCGGCTTGGCTCGCGAAAGCGGGTAGAGCTCGTTCCACCGCGTGACCTCGTCCTCGTACCCTGGGCTGAGGGGTTCGAGCACGATCAGGCGAGGGAACTCCGGTTGTGAGGTGAGCATGAAGACACGGTGGGTCTCGATCAGCCGGGAGTCAGTGAGCCGGTACGGACCCATCATCGCCAGCTCGGCGATGTAGGAGACGGCGTCACCGTGCTGAACCTGGATCACCACCGCAGCCATCTCCCCGACGAGGTCGTCGAGGCCACTGGCGGCGCGCCGCTCGTAGACACGGGGGAGGTACTCCCAGAAGAAGTCGGAGTTCTCCTTGTCGCCGAGCGACGTGTAGGTCTTCAGATCGATCATGTCGGGTACTCCTGTGTTCAGGGTTCTCGGGGTGTGGGGACGAAGGTGCGGTACTCCGGTTGCCACATCGTGGCGTCGACGGCGGCTTCGAGTTCGGCGTCGGACTTCGAATCGGCGTGGCCCTGCTCGATCGCCTTGGCACCCACGGCGATGGCGATGCGACGGCTGACCGCCCGGATGTCGGCCAGTGGAGGCAGCAGGCTGTCGCCGAGATGCTCGGCGTCGACCGAGGCGGCGAGCGCGTGTGCAGCTGCCATCATCATCTCCTCGGTCACGCGCTTGGCCATCACCGAGCGCACGCCGAGGCCCACGCCCGGGAAGATGTAGGAGTTGTTGCTCTGGGCGATCGTGTAGGTCACACCGTCGAGGGTGACCGGTGTGAACGGGCTACCCGTGGCGACCAGCGCCTGTCCATCGGTCCAGTTCAAGACATCCGGGGCGGTGGCCTCCGCTCGCGATGTCGGATTCGACAGCGGCATGACGATCGGACGGTCGTCGCCTGCTGCCATCGTCCGAAGGACCTCCTCGGTGAACAACCCGGGCACACCGGTCACACCGATCAAGACCGATGGTCGGACGTTGCGGACGACGTCGAGGAGTGAGATCGTGCCCTTGGCCTCGACCGCCCAGTCGGCCACGGCCGAGCGCTGCTGCGCGAGTGGCTGCTGGAAGGTCAACAGATCGGCCATGTCGTCCACGAGGAGACCCGGTCGGTCGACGAGGTAGAAGCGTCCGCGCGCTTCCGCCTCGCTGACGCCCTCCGCGACCATGGCGGAGACGATCTGCTCGGCAATCCCGGTTCCGGCCGAGCCGGCTCCCACGATGACCACGCGCTGGTCCGCGAGCCGTCGATCGGTCTGGCGCAGGCCGGACAGCACTGCGGCAAGCGCGACAGTTGCGGTGCCCTGGATGTCATCGTTGAACGTGCAGAGCCGGTCCTTGTACCGGTCGAGGAGCAGGTGGGCGTGGTGCTCTGCGAAGTCCTCCCATTGCAGCAGGACCTCGGGGAAGACCTGCACCACCGCGTGCACGAAGGCCTCGATGAAGGCGTCGTAGTCGGGGCCGACCACCCGTTCGTGGCGCCAACCGAGGTAGTCAGGATCGTTGCGTCGTTCCTCGTTGTTCGTCCCGACGTCGAGCACGATCGGCAGCGTCGTGGCGGGATCGATGCCCCCGCACCCGGAATACAACGACAGCTTGCCGATCGGGATGCCGAGGCCGTCCGCGCCTTGGTCGCCGAGGCCGAGGATTCGCTCGCCGTCGGTGACCACGATCACCGCGACCTCCTCGTGCGGGACGCTGCGGAGCATCTCCTCGAGGCGATCCACATCCGGGTACGACAGGAAGAGCCCGCGATGATGTTGGTAGATCTGGCTGAACTTCTGGCAGGCCTCACCGACGGTCGGTGTGTACACGATCGGCATGAGTTCGACGATGTCGTCGAGGACCACACGGAGGAACAACGTCTCGTCGTAGTCCTGAACGCCGCGGAGCAACATGTGCTTGCCGAGATCGGTGGCCTCCATCGACAGCTGCGCTCGAATCCGGTCGGCTCGCTCCTCGATCGTCTCGACGTGTGTCGGCACGAAGCCGTGCAGTCCGAACGCATCACGCTCACCGGTCGAGAATGCCGTCCCCTTGTTGAGGAGCGGGTCCGTCAACAGCTGAATTCCTCGTTCGCTGACCTGCTTCGGCTGAGGTTGGTTCACCCTTGGTCTCCCGTCATCGGTCGCCGCGCCGGCACCGTCGCACCCTAGATGAGCGCCGCGACCCGCGTCACCGGCTACTTCGAGCGATGCTCCCACGCATCCTGGCGGCTGGGGATCCGTCGGTGCTCACCGCTCATCTCGGTGAGCGAGCGTCGTTCATCCGCGCGGCGACGCCGCCTCTGCCTCATCAACTCCCTCCTCGGGGAGCAGGCCACGCTGATCGAGGGTGTAGAGCAACCCGAACGCCGGGAAGATGAACACGACCGCGAGGACGGTGACGATGACGACCGCCCAGATCGTGGAGGAGGTCGCTGCACCGGCCTCGACCGTCAGCGTCTCGGGGAGCAGGTAGTCCCACTGGGCCACTCCCCACGCGACGATGACCGAGGTGACCGCGCCGATGGCCATCAGGCGCGCGCCGCGGTGTTGGGATCTGGTCAGCAACCACAGCGTCGCGAGACCGCACAGCGCGGAGACGACCACGAAGACGAGTCCCCGGGACGTGAGACCGTCGAAGAGGTACTCGGCGTCACTGGAGAGCACGGCAACACCGACGAGGCCAACCGTCCCGGTGACGATGGCGGCACCGATCGCACGCCGCCTGAAGTACTCGACCATGGCGTCGTTCGACATCCGCTGAGCGTCGAACACCAGATAGGTGGCCGACAGGAACGCAACCGCGCACACGGCGAGAACTCCGCCGAGGACCGACGTCGGGTTCACCCAACCGTCGACGGGGTCACCGGCGACGCCACCGTCCGGTACCCGTCCTGATGCGATCCCGCCCGCTATGGCGCCGAAACAATACGGGACCAGCACCGACGACGCGGCGAACACCGCGCCGAACGCACGCCGGTCCCGCGTGTTCAACACTGCATGTCGGAAGGCGAAGCTGGACCCCCGGAGCAGGACCCCGAGCGCGGCGATCGAGAGCGGCACGAACATCGTGAGCATGATCGAGGCATATGCCTCGGGGAAACATGTCCAGAGCACCACGAACACGAAGATGAGCCAGACGTGGTTCGCCTCCCACACCGGCCCGATCGAGTGATCGATCACCTCGCGTGGGCGTTGACCCCGATCAGTGCCGCCTGCGGTGAGATCCCAGAACCCGGCACCGAAGTCGGCGCCCCCGAAGATCGAATAGCCGATGATCGCGATGAACAAGATGACTGCAGCCACGGTGCTCATGGGGCACCCACCGAGGTCTTCTCATCAGCGTCCGCCGAGGAACCTGTCTCGCCGGTGGGACCGTACGGGGTGTCATGCTCAGCCGAGGACTCGTCACGGAATCGTCGACTCATCCGCCGCAGCACGTAGACCGTCGCGGCAGCCAACGCGACGTACACGGCGACGTACACGATGAACGTGATCCACACACCGGTGTTCTCCGTCGCGGCCTCCTCGACGGTCATCAACTCGTAGACGATCCAGGGCTGTCGCCCGACCTCGCTGACGATCCATCCGGCCTCCATCGTGATCACCGACAACACACCACACGATGATGCGACCCACAGGAACAGCTTGCTGCGAGGCATGTCTCGTCTGAACAACCACGTCCCTCCCCACCACAGCGCGATCAGGAAGAGCAACGTTCCCAGTCCCACCATCACATCCCACGCGAGGTGCACGGTGTTGACCTGGCGGACCGTGGGGATCTCGTCGGGCGGGAACGAATCGAGGCCTTGGATGACCGTGCTCGTGCCGGTACTCGGGTCCGACAGGATCGAGGCGAGCCCGGGAATCGGGATCCCGCCGCTGACCGTGCCGTCAGCGTTCAGCCGGCCGAGGATCGTCTCGGGCACGTCGCTCGAGGTCTCGGGCACGAGCTCGATCGCCGCGAACTTCATCGGCTGGTTGTTGTAAACCCAGCGGGCCAACGAGTCACCGATGCCCATCTGGAACGGCATGGCGATGGCTGCGACGGTGAACGGGATGATCAGCCCCAACCGGTGATACCGATCCCGGCGGCCGCGCAACATCCCCACGGCGTAGACCGAGGCGACCATGAACCCACCGACGATGTACGCCGCGAAGATCATGTGCAAC
>Ga0316193_10001311_pt1 | contig 16642 bp, 28 predicted proteins | sample MerIslsedime2_MG_FD_207735 | JGI IMG/M metagenome (GOLD analysis project Ga0316193, IMG submission 207735) | Coastal sediment microbial communities from Maine, United States - Merrow Island sediment 2 | ecosystem: Environmental > Aquatic > Marine > Coastal > Sediment | place: USA: Maine...
ATCTTCCGGATAAAGAAATATCATAGAGCTATTATATACCATACCTCCTAAAAAATCAACTTTCCAAAATTTCTTCCGGCATTTCAGTCCAATGCTTTTTAGATAAAGTAGACATTGCTGCTTTAGTACGAAGATTAGAACCAGAAGGAATAGCAAATTGCCCAACAGTTGATTCACTCATAATAAAAGGTCTTCCACCAACCTTAGTCATAAATTCACCACCCTTTCCAAAAAGAGGATTCTTATAATTCTTGGTTACTCCCATCTTCCCAAATCCAGGGAATGCATTTGCACAAGTATTTGTACTGATAAGCATACCAGAACGAGCACCTCTTGGTAAAAAAAGAACACTATCTTGCATGAACTCATTACCCCATCCCATAAGATGTTTGCGCAACTTTCCTGTATCCTTTATATCAACTACAATAAATGAAGTTTCATTTTGAGGCATAGCCTCATTTTCACTTCCGTAATTTTCAATATAAGAACCTTGAACAGTAGTATATCCATAACCAGCATGAGAAATCTTTGAACGCAATGAAAGATTCCTTTTCATATTATCTTGACGAGAATATCTTTCATCTTCTTCATTTCCGCAACCAGATTTTCCTCTAAATGCAGTTAAAATACCCGCATCATGTTCTTGAAGCGAACGATGAATTCGTGATAAACCTGATTCAGTAATAATTTCTTTTAATTTCATTTCAGTTTCTCTCTAAAATATTTTCCGTGTTATTATTATATCATAAAAAATGCAAAAGTCAACTTGTTATATATCGTAGTGCGGCTCCTCTGTCATGTGGCATATGAAAAGTTTTTTGATCAAAATGACTTAATTGCTTAGTGCTTGGAATTTTATTTATATAGACTTCTTCAACATCAGGTTGAGCAAGTGTTCCTGCAATAATAGGTCCAACTTTCTTTAAACTATCAGCAACACCATCAACATATACAAATTTAGGAATACCATGAGCAATACGAACAAGACCAGCAAGAAATCCTAAACGATAACGATCCTCTTCAGTTTTTAAATGTTCTCCATATTTCTCACCAAATTTCTTATCAATAAATTTAGCATGATCTCCCATTTTATTTAATGGATAAATCTTTTTTGTATTAGAATCAATCCATGAACCATAAGTTCCTTGTCTATCCAATACTTCAGATAATTCTAATAATAACTCTTTTACTTTCATGGTTTTATCCTGCATTTATAAATTGAATTGCTGCTCGTCTATCTTCTGGTAAAGCAAAAAATCTTCTTCCATCTGGGTTATCCATTTTTCTAATATGAAGTGAATCCATATCAGGTTGAACTATTGTTGAAATTATTATTCGTGCAATTTTTTGAATATCTTGTGCTTTACCTTGCACATTTAATTCACCTCTATTTGCATGAACGATACGAACTAAATTATAATCAAATGCACTTTTATGAGGAAAATGTTGTTTCAAATATTTTCCATGTCCATGACTTTCAACTGGATGAATTTTACCTGAATTAGCCTCAATCCATGCACCATAACTTGAATGTCGGTCTAATATTTCGGCTAATTCTAATAATAGTTCTCTTACTTTCATAATCAAGCTCCATTGATGTATTGAATTGCTGCTCTGCGATCTTCAGGTAATCCAAATCCTTTTGATTGTCTATCGCCCAAACTATTAATATGTGTGATATTAACTTCCTCCATATCTGGTTGAACTATTGTTGCAATTATCATTCTTGCGATTTTTCTTATGTCTTCTGGAGTTCCTTCAACACCCAATTCATATTTGTATTTGTGGACAATGCGAACTAATCCATTATCAAATGCATATTTATAAGAACTTGTTTTTTTACTTTCTGGAAAGTTTTGTTCAATAAAATCAGCATGTTTAAATTCTTCAACTGGATATATTTTTCCCGTATTAGAATCTATCCATGATCCATAATTTGCAAATCTATCTAATATTTCAGCTAATTCTAATAGTATTTCTCTTACTTTCATATCCTTATCCTTTATTTATAAATTGAATAGCAGATCTTCTTTCTTCTGGTAAATCAAAACGTCCACTTTTATTTGTATCAACCTTATCAATATAAGCAGATTCCATTTCACGTTGAGCAATAGTGGGAGCTAATATTCTAGCAATCTGTTGTATATCACTTGCTTTACCTTGAACATTCAACTCATAAGGTGAGTTATGATTTACTCTAACCCAACCCATTTCAAATCCCTTATCATATACTTCATGTGGTGGTTTATTTGCATGAGAATGATCGCCGGTTCCAGCAAGATGACGTTTCATATAGTCTACATGTTCTTCATCTTGAACAGGATGCAGTTTGCCAGTATCAGCCTCAATCCAATACCCATAATGCTGTTGCCGATTGAGAACTTCAGATAATTCTAATAGTATTTCCCTTACTTTCATAATAAAACTATTTATCAATCATCGTCTAAAGGCATAGAATATTCACCATGAATTTTTATAGGAGCAGTAAATTCACTCAAATTTGCTTCATTAAAATCCTTAGCTTCAGTGCTTAAAGTAATATGAGGAATATAATTATCCCAATCATGAGTAGCTCCATGTTCCTTTCTAATTTGCTTATGTCTTTTTACCATTGCAGGAGCATCTAATTCCATAACTAAACAATTTTTATCTTTGCCTAACTTCTTATACCCTTTTACTTTTGCATTTGTTTTAAAGTTTTTATTTGGTTCAAAATCTTCTAATACTTTTCGGCTATAGATTAAAGTAACATGCAATCCACCATTATCATCAATACTATCGGGTGCGGGAATATTATTATCTTGTATGAACTTATTAATTGCTTTTTCTGTTGCTTTTGTAAATCGAACACCAACATATGTTCCTTTATGTTCTTTTTCCACCTCCATTATTTCTTCTAATTTCATCTATAATTCCTCTTTTCGCTTTCAGAAATTTTTGTATCAATAAATCTTTTAACTCTTTCTTTATTTGAATTAATAAAATGATGTGTTTCATAAGTTGCATTTTTATAAGAAACATCAATATAAACCTCTGATCCTTGATTAAAAATCGTAAACGTTGAATTTCCAATCTTCCCGCTTTTACAAATAGTTCGTGCCATAAAATTACCTCACTCGTTGATAGGTTATAAATTTCAAATCGCCTTCTTTTCGCCCATTAATAATTTGGAAATTGCCATTTCCTAAACTATTTAGAGGAAACTGAATATCACAAAGATAATTTCCAGGGACAACCGTAACATATATCTTATAAACATTTGGTAATGCTTCAACAAATAAACGATAACCACCTAAAATGAAAATTTCGCGCCGATCATTTTCATCTAATTCATGAATGACTTCTCTTATTCCTGGTGCTTTTGTAGCACCCGGCGTCTCTCCACCTCTTGAAGTTATTACATAACTTTCTCTATTTGGTAATATATTTGTTGGATTTTTATTTTTTTGCATAGCAAGTATATCATCATACGTATTTCTACCCATGATACATATACCACCAGTTGTAATATTTTTGAAGTTTTTTAAATCCTCTTTGGCAAAAGGTTCTGTAATCCAGGGAATTTTACCATTTTTAGCAAAACCTCCACATTCATCAAGAGCCACAATAATTGAAAGAGGTTCAATCTGTGTTCTAATTGCCATTTATTTAATTACTCTAGATCTTTTTTTTGTTTTCTTTTTGAAAATCGGCTTACGGTGTATTACATATTCTAATTGAGTTGCTTTCAAACAATTCCATTGCCGAAATTTTACAATAAAATTTAAAATACCTTTATTATGCATATCTTCAAATGTATTATTACGAAGGTCAGATATTATATTCCATTGATCTATATAATTATCATGTCTAAGCTGATGTAAAAACATAGAAATTTCATTAATAACATTATTTCGTACTTCAGGATCTAACATTGATTCTAAACTTGTTGCCATTTCTAAATTTTCCTCAACTACAGAACGAATAACATCTTTTAATTCTTTATTAATAATAGTACGCTCATTCAATTTTATTGTTGTATTACCAATGCTCATTATTGTTTTACTACCAGACATTTTTTATTCTCCTTTATACTGCAATCGGTGCCTTAATTGTTGGATGACATTTATAACCAAATATTTCAAAATCTTCATACCTAAACTCATCAATCTCCTTAACATCAGGATTCAATTTTAAATAAGGTGATGGATAAACATCTCTAATTATTTGTTCTCCAGCCTGTTTCTTATGATTTGAATACAAATGAACGTCACCTCCTGTCCATACAAATTCTTTTGCTTTCAATCCCGTTACTTGAGCAACCATATGCAATAATATTGAATATTGAGCTATATTGAATGGAATCCCCAAAAAAATGTCACACGAACGTTGGTACAGGTGCATTGAAACTCCATCCTTACCATCATACCAAAATTGAAAAAGGCAGTGGCATGGCGGTAATTTCATACCCTCTAATTGAGCTACATTCCACGCACTTACTATTATTCTCCTATCTGATGGATTATTGCGCAACTTATCAATCACTTGAGCAATTTGATCAATTGGCTCATCTTTTTCATAATATTCTGTTCCTTCTATTTTTTTATAAGTTGGCCATCTCCTCCATTGCGCACCATACACATCTCCAAGATCACCATTTTCATCAGCCCACGCATCCCAGATATGAACACCATTATCATTCAAATACTTAATATTTGTATCACCATTCAAAAACCACATTAACTCATAAATAATACCTTTTGTAAACATCTTTTTAGTTGTAAGTAATGGAATACTACCATCTGAAATATTAAAGCGAATTTGTTGTCCAAATAAACTTCGTGTTCCTGTTCCTGTTCTATCTTCTTTAATTACACCATGACTTTTAATGCGAGTAATTAAATTTAAATATGGTTCATCATGATAAGATCTCAATATTATTCTCCTTTGATTTTTGTTATTTTATATAAGTCGCGTAATCTACACCAACTTGACCAATCTACACCATCCTTTACTTTAATTTCATACATCGTATCAATTTTTTCTTGACCAGTATTTGGCTTTATTTTCTTTTCAGCAATTCTTCCAGTTAATTTAACTTCATGCTTATCGTAAAGAAAGGATTCTTTCATTAAAGATTTTATATCATCATTCATATTATTCCTCAATTTGTTTTTATAGTTAAAATATTTTTGTCATCTTTTACATTACATGTATAATCAGCCATAATTTCACCTTTAGAATTAATAGATTTTAATGACACATCATATCCCCAAAGAATACCAATTTTCCTTAAAGTTTCAAATGTATTTATTTCATCCAAAGGTCTATCATTTGTCATAAAATGATTCAATTCCATAGAACGATCACCCCATAAGTCAACCTTTACAACTTGAATATCAGGAATGATATAACCAATATCATATGTCCCAGCAATCGCATTTCTTAATTCTTTATATCCAATATCATCATGAATAGCTTTTACTTCAAGTGCTTGTTCATCTCTTTCATCATCTAATACATCAAATAATTTAAAATCACGCATAACCTTTGGAGAAAGATATTGCTTTATAAGACTTTCATCTTTGAACTCTTCAATCATTTGTTTTATTTCAGAAATCCAATCTCCACTTCCAACCCATTTTTGATTTCTAAACCATTCTCTATCTTCTTCTGTTGGTTCTAATGCAATACGTTTTACATCATCAAAAATAGCAAATCCAAGAGCATATGGATTTATACCATTATAATGCGGACTATCATAATCTGGTTGATATAATACATTCGCATGTGATGTATGAAATTCCAACATTGCATCATCACTAACAATACCTTCTTCATATAAATCATTCATTAAATTATAATGGACAAATGAAGCTGCACCTTCGTTCAGTACTTTGGTTTGCATTTGAGGATAAAAGTATTGGGAAACATTACGAATAATACGCAAAATCTCTCTTTGCCAATCTTCCATACGAGGTGCATTCTCTTCTATAAACCGAAGAAGATTTTCTTTCTTTTCCTTTGGAAATCTCTCTTCAGAAACCGTTCCATCTTCAAATTTTTTCGGAAGCGTTGTCCAAATTTCATTCACTTGTGATTGAATATATGCATCTCTTTCATCACGCAATTTTTCTTCTTCCGCCGCTGTTGGAGTTACAGGTCTTTTATATTTATCCACTCCATGCATTTGAATTGCATGAGCTGCATCTAATATGGTTTCTACTTCTTTATATCCATATTCTTCTTCACAATGACGAATATATTTTTTAGCATATGCGAGATAATCAATAATAGTATCTGCATTTGTCCATTCCTTAAACAAATAATTATTCTTAAATAATGTATTATGTCCTATAGCGGCATGACACATAACAAGTGTTTGCATCAACATTGTATTCTCTTCCATCAAATAAGAAATACACGGATTTGAATTGATTACAATTTCATATGCTAAATTCATTCTTCCGCGTTGATAACTTTCGAGTTGTTTGACAAATTGCTCACCAAATGACCAATGAGAATAAAATATTGGAAGTCCATTACTACTATATGCATCTAACATTTGTTCTGAAGAAATAACTTCAATTTGATTTGTATAAAAATCAAAATTATATTTCTCTTTTGCTATTCTTTCAATATGTCCATATACCTCTTCAATCAAATCAAATGTCCATTCTTGCCCAGACGTAACTAAGGGTTTTTGCATTAGGCACCTCTCTTTTTAAATAATTTATGGAAAACAGGATATATATCTTGTGCTTCTTTAATACTTGTCATATCAAAATTAGAATAAGAATTTTTCAAATTAATATAAGATTTCCATAATTCTGTATGTTCTCTCATTCTTCTCATAGAATCAATTTGAATATATGCATAATATTGACATTTTGGTAATATCTTTTCTTCTAATAAATTTTTACATCCATTAGAATCACCAGGCCAATTATCTCCATCTGATGCTTGACATCCATAAATATTCCATTCATTCAAAGGATATCTATCTTCAATAATTTCATCAATTTTTTGAATTCCAGAAGATACAACAGTACCTCCACTTTCTCTTGAATAGAAAAATTCTTGCTCATCAACTTCTTTTGCTATCTGCGTATGACGAACAAAAACTACTTCTACATGTTTATATGAACGCTGCAAAAACCAATATAATAACATAAAAAAGCGTTTAGATAAATCCTTTTCTCTTTCTCCCATTGAACCCGATACATCCATTAATGCAAACATAACTGCTTTCGTTGTTGGTACAGGAACCTGCTCCCATCTATTATAAAGTTCATCTACATTATCAATAAAAGGAACTCGCTTTATCCGTTCTTTCAATATCTTAATTTCACGCTCTAATGTCTTCAACTTTCTCTTCTTATATTCAGATAAAATCGGCTCTTTAAGAAGCTCATTATATTGCGCTTCTAACTCAGCTAACCTCTTCTTCTTTTTAGATCTAAGCGCAACCCTACGACCCCGTGCCTTCCTCATAGTACGGGTTACATTAAGCTTATTACCTTCCGGAGCAAAACCTGCCCTGCGTGATTCAAATTCTTGAGTTTGAGCTAAATTCTTTTTATTGAGATTCGGTAATTCCAAATCATCAAAAAACATATCCATAAACTCTTCTTCAGTTAATGTAAATTCAAACTCATCTTCTGATTCACCATCTCCAGCACCAGAACCAGAACCAGAACCAGAGCTTTGTTGATTTCTTCGTGGACGTTGAATTCTATCGCCCGCGATGTATTCTTTATTACCAGGAACAACAATATGTTTTGAACCACCATGTTTAGAATGCCCGAAAAAAGGTTTTCCAAGCCCCCTACCAGGAATTTTAACCTTTTTACCGGAACCATCTATAATATCTTTAATAGAACCATTAACAATAAGTTCTTTCATAGGCTCTTTAACTTGAGTTCTTATACGACGGAAAAAGCGTTGCCTATTATCGGTAGACTTACCTTTATCATTCTTTCTCCTATCTATGATTACATGACTCATTATACCTCCTATAAGGAAAGGGGCTTACGCCCCCTAAGTCCTTGATTTTATTTAATTACTCTTTGAATAGCGAAGATGCCACTCGACCATTAGTCTTACTTGTTTTGTTGTATATCCTTTTTCAGTCATTCGTTTTACAAACTCATTATGTTTAATTTCTTCATCTTTTGTTTGTTTTTTACCAAAAGAAATAACAGGCAATAAGTCTTCAGTATTGGCAAACATTTTCTTTTCAATAACTTCGCGAAGTTTTTCATACGTTGTCCAATCAGGATTTTTACCTTTATTCTTTGCTTGATGCCGAATAACAAATCCAACTACATTACTTCTAAAATCCTTAACATTTGCAACACCTGCAGGTTTTTCAATCTTCTGTAGTTCTTCATCAAGTTCATCTCTATCCCAAATTTCACCCGTATCAGTATCTCGATAATCTTTGTCCTGAACCCAAAAATCGGCTAATTGAATATAACGATCAAAAATGTTTTGTCCATATTCCTTATATGACTCAAGATATGCCTTTTGAAGTTCATCACCCAAAAACTCAGCATATTTTGGAGCAAGAATACCACGAATAAATGCAATTCTACGATTTTCCTCTTCTGGTCCCAATTGCTCTCTAATAATCTGTTTTTCAAGTATATGCATCAAATGAATAGGATTTGCAGCAATTTCCTCAGAATCATAATTGAATACCTTAGATAAAATCTTGAAAGCAAAACGAGTTGAACTTCCTGACATACCTTCATTAATACCAGCAACTTCTCTATATTCATCAATAGATTTTGCTTTTGGATCTTTGCTCTTTAGATTCTTTCCATCATAAATTTCAAGCTTAGAAAACGGATTGCTATTCTCAGGATCAACCAATCGAGTAAGACCAGAATATTGAGCCATCATATGAAGTGTACCAGGAGCACAAGGCAATCCAGACAAATCACTATTATCAATAAGCTTCTGATAAATCTTCTCTTCTTCGGTTACTCTCAAACAATACGGAACTTGAATGATATTCACACGATCAAGAAACGCTTCATTGTTTTTATTGTTTCTAAATGTTTGCCATTCTGCCTCGTTGGAATGCGCAAGAATAATACCTTGAAATGGAATAGCACCAAATTGCTCAGTTCCATTATAATTTCCTTCTTGAGTAGCAGTCAATAAAGGATGAAGCATCTTAAGAGGAGCTTTGAACATTTCAACAAACTCAAGAATACCTTGATTTGTAACATTCATACCACCAGCCCAATTGTATGCATCTGGATCATGTTGCACATGGTCTTCCAATTCACGAATATTGACTTTACCAACCAAACTAGAAATATCCTGATTATTCTCATCACCCGGCTCAACCTTTGTAATAAGTTGCTGACGAAGCATAGAAGGATACATCTTAACTACTTTGAACTTTGAATAATCATTCTCGTTTTCTTCAAGACGCTTTGTTGCCCAAGGAGATGGAATAATCTTGAAATATCGCTTAGGAATATCATATTTCTTTGAAAAGATAGGTGCATCTTCTTCATAATCAAACAATCCAAAAGGATGTTCAAAACAAGGAGAAGTTTCCCATTCATCTTTATCTACATTATATGCTTTCAAAACATAAACAGGAACTCGTTGCATCAATTCCTTTAGACGTTCTGCAATTGAACTTTTACCTCCACCCACTGGCCCTAACAAATATAGCACTTGTCTGGCCTCTTCTAGACCTTGTGCAGCGTGTTTAAAGAAGGAGACAACATTTTCAATAGTCTCTTCCATTCCATAAAAATCAGAAAAGGTAGGATAAACTTTTATCTTTCTATTTAAAAAGATTCGTCCTAACCTTTCATTCTTACGAGTATCCAAAATCTCAGGAGGACCAATAGCTTCTAGCATTCTTTCGGATGCATTTGCATAATATGAACGACCTGTTTCTGGATCTTTACATCTCTCAAGAAATTCTGGAAGGCTCATTTCTTCTTCTCTTCTAGAATCTCTTCTTTTCTTCATTGTTTGAAAAATGTCTGCTGACATAAAATTGCTCCTCTAATTTGATTTGTAACTTCTATTATATATCGCATATCCATATTTTTCAAGTTATGGATACCATAATTGTGTTCTATGCTTTATTATAATACCTAGCATTTTCTCAGTTTCATCATCTAATTCTTGTTCTAATTTATGACAAATGTGAAGTTCACATTTCTTTCCATGAATTTCCATTTCAACCAAATTATCCATATCATTATATGATTCATCTATTTGTTTCAATCTATATGGATAATTTTGCCACCATTCATAAACTTTCAAAAGTTCATCATGAACTTCTTTATGATGTTCATCACCTTCCCAATCTATAACATCACTTGTATTATCAATAAAATCAATAACCATTTTCATACATGAATGAAGTATTTGATCAGAAGGATCATAATATCCTGGCTTCAAATCAGTTCTAACAATATGATATTTGTGCTTTGGAATAAATCGATGCTTAAACTTCCAAATATTTTCAGTTACATATCTATTCCATTTATGAGATATTTCTTCTGGTACTTTATCAAAAAGAAAGAAACGAATGGGCCATTTTTCTTTAGTCTCTTTATCCCAATCATTCCATGTAAAATCCTCATCAGATACACCTCTAAACTTAACACCACCTAATTGACGAATAGGTAAAGCATATGGTTTATCCTTTTGCCAAGGACGAAAGAATTTGTCTGTGATTTTTATAATATCCATAGAAATATTTACCAATTTATGTTATAATAAATATATTATACAGGAAAAAAATCAAAAAATCAACCATGCAAAAAAGATATTATGTTTATAAATTAATTGACCCACGAAACAATCAACCTTTTTATATTGGAAAGGGTGAAGGATTGCGCGCAAAATCTCATATATATGAAGCACACAAACCAAGAAATGAATGGTATAATGAAAATAAAAACCAAACTATCCTTGATATTGAAAATGAAGGTAAATCTGTAATAATAAAAAAGGTTAAAGAAAACCTATTAGAACAAGAAGCATACGATCTAGAAATTTCATTAATAAAAAAATATGGAAAAACAATTAATGGTTCTGGAATATTAACTAATATATCTGACGGGGGTCTTGGTGGAAATCCAGAAGGATTAAATGTTTGGTGCTTTTCAATGGAAGGTGATTTTATAGCAGAATATAAAAGTATTCCTGAAGCCGAAATCGCATCTGGTGTTCATAGAAATACAATTCATAATAATTTATATGGAAATACCACTACCGCCGGTAATTATAGATGGTGTTATAAAAATGGAAAACTCCTTGAAATAAAATCAAATAATAAACCAATTATTCAATGTGACTTAGATGGAAATGAAATAAAAGAATATCCTTCTGTAATAGAAGCACACAAAAAAACCGGAATACGAAAAAATGGAATTTCTGAAGCAGCATCAATTTTAACAGGAAGTAGAAGATCAACCGCCGGTGGTTTTAGATGGAAATACAAAGGTCAAGAATTAAAATCCATTTCTAAAAAATCAAAAAGAATATCATTACCAAGAATACTCGAATGTATTAAAGATGGAAAAGTGATTAAAACCTTTCCATCTTTAAAAGATGCATCCGAAAAAACAGGTGCTCGTATTAATTGTATATGTGATTGTATATCTGGAAATATTCAATCTGCTGGTGGATTTAACTGGAATTGGAAATATTTATAGAATCAAATACTTTCTTTTCTTCTTCTAAATTCCTATTAATAGCGCTTTGATGTGAAAATTTTTCAGGATAACGAACCCTTAATTTTTCTATATTCTTTTCCAATACACTACACCAATCAGAATTTAATTCATCAATCCCAATACTTGCATACCACGAGATGTCCGAAATCTCATCTAAAATATTGTTTTTATCTGGAAAACCATCCTTCATTGCTTCTACTAACTCAGTAGCTTCAGTTGCTATACCTATAACGGAATGAAAAAGTCTATCATTAACAGGAACTACGTCCATATTAAACGCATAACTTCCATCATCGCGTTCCTTATCAAAAACTAATTCAGAGCATCCATTTACAGCATCAAGATGTTTTTTTAACTTATCATATTTTATTGGTTTCCCATAAAATACATATTTTTTAATCTGGTCAAGAATATTTCCTGCTCCAATAAACATCCCTATAGCAAGTGCTAATGCTTCTGGATCAAAAATAATTTGTTTTCTATTTGATTCAGTTCTCTTTGCATCTTCAACATATTTTTTTAGATATTCTTTTGCTTCCATTATTAATCCTCTTTATTTGATTATTTAACCATTATAATATAAATACATAAAATAATCAATAGGACGCATTTATGTTAGTAAAAGAACTTTTAGAATATCGATGGTATGGACCTCGGCCCAGAAATAAACCCGAAGCTCAACAGGAACATAGAAATCGCATTAGCAAAAAACCAACAAAAGCAAAACGCAGATATGATAATGAAGTAAATGCAAAAAAGAGAAGAAAAAAACAAGCAGCAATCAACCAAGCCGCTTCCCTTTCTTCTTTATAACTCTTTTTACCTTATCAAGTTTCAAATTTGAATATCCATCAATGAATAATTTGCCATCAAGATGATCCATTTCATGTTGAATAGCGAATGCTTCAAATCCATATAACATCTTTTCGTGTTTATTACCAATAGGATCAAAGTATCTTAGTTTGATTGGTGAAGGTCTTTTTTTATATTCATAATAACCTGGAAGTGAAAGACATCCTTCATCATACCCATAAGGATACTTAGTATCAAATCTAATAATTTCCGGATTTATACAAACATAATCAAAGAAACTTGTTCCATATTCTGGTGTTGCGGTAGGACTATCTGGCATAATTTCACTATGATAAGGCATATGAGCAACAAACAATCTTTTGGAAACTCCAATCTGATTCGCAGCAAGTGCCACACCTTCTGTTAATTCTAAAAGTGTAGCAAACATATCCGCTATAAGGACATGAAGTTCTTCATCAAACTCTGTGATCGGTTCACAAGGCGTATGAAGAACTTCAGAGTCCTTTGGCCAAATTCTTATTCGACGTTTCTTACCCTTTATTTCAGGGGAAATGCCTACTACATCTGGATTAATCATATATCAATTTTATCCAATTCAACTTCAATTATTAGATTATAAATTACCATAAATCCTCGCTGTATAGTTTATTATCTTCAAAATTACCATGATAAGACTCTTCAACTTGACCAGCACTAAGAGCTACTTGAAACGCATCTTCTCTACTAACAAAAGTTCCATCACTCAACTCAAACCCCATTTCATAACCATGATCAGGATGAACTTTATTGTCGGGATAAACATAAATGTCAGAATGAGGTTCTAACTTCCCATTCATTATCAAAAGTTCAACGATTTGCCAATGGCGAAATGGTGCTCCACGAGCAGTCACTTTACCATTGGCACGTTTTATTGCGGCTCTTTTAACCTTCAATTCCATTTATGAGCTTCCATCTTAAGTGCTCGACTATTAGGATTCTTATGCTTAATTCTATCCTTCAAAAAATCCATCTGATCCACGATTATTTTGCGATTGTGAAGCAACAGCCACTCCGAACGACAAGGCGCGTAGGGTAAAAATATCAACTCCATCCCAATTTCTTCTGGTCGCTTATTATCTTTTCTCTTGTTGCATCGAGCACAAGCAGTTACAACATTCTCCCATACATTCTTACCACCCTTTGAAGTCGGATGAACATGATCTCGCGTTAGATCTTCATTCTTGAACTCATTTCCACAATATCCACAAATGTTATGATCACGACGAAACAATGTTCTATTAGACAAAGGAACACGATTGTAATGTCTCATTGCTTTCTGAGAAGGAATACCCTTTAATGCAATAATCGTATTAATTGTCAAAATAGATTGCTCACCAGTTTTAGCATTGGTTCCACCATGCAAATCGAAATCCATTGCACCTAGTGAATAGATAACATTACCTTTTGCATAATGATATGCGCTATCCTCATATGTAATCCAAGTTTGTGGCATGCCGTCTGCGCTCAATTGCAACACGGCAGGAAAATTAGTCATTTTTTGTTCCTCCTTTTCTTTATCAAGTCTTATCATTATGTCAATAATTCTTCTAATAACATTTTATACCCTCATGTTTTTACAAGGGTATTTATTTTATTATCAATATCTATTATATCACATTTTGCAGAAAAGTCAACTTACTCCTTGAACTTCTTTTTCAATGCAAGATAAGTTTCATAATCGCGCTTTTCTTTCCTTTTACGATTTGCCTCTTCTTCTGCCTTTTTCTTTAGAGCAGCTTCACGCGCCTTACGTGCAGTCTCCTTTTTCAATTCCTCTTCCCAATTATTATCATCCCAGAGGATTTTGATAGGAAATGAAAGTTCCTCATCTTCATAACCTCCACATCTATATTCCTTCCAATAAAGATGCATCATTTCATTTCCCATTTGGATTTCACACTCTTCAAGATCAGGAGGTACATAACCCTTACCACTTGCTTGACTAAATTTATCAGCAGCTCGTTCAATCGTTTCCAAAAACGCAGTATAGTGGTCATACATTTCAGTCACTTCATCTTCATTCTTGGGCATCCAAGTTCCGTATTCATCCATATTAATCTTTGTCACTGTTTCTCTCCTTCAAATAGTTGCGTAAAATTTTAACATCAATACTAATCAAATCACTCAATGTAACAGAATCAGCAAATGGTTCTAAAAACTCTTTAGTTGTTTTTAAATAAAAAAAGGTCATATTACCCAAATTACCTTTGTTAATAGATGCCCAACCTTTTTGAGCAAATTCAATTTTGTGAATTAAAGAATAAAGTGCTTGTTCAAATCCATCAGTATTTTCAGCCCATCGTTTCCCTCTTATTCCAGGCGTAAAACCACGTTCAATTGATACGCACCGAATGATATTATAAAGGATATGATGTTCTGCTTGAATCCAGCCTGGTTTGCGATAAAATCCATCTACTAATATATATTTTTTTATTTTAGATTTGCGCCTTGGATGTTTTTGTGCCCATGCCCAACATAAGCGAATGGACTTTTGCTTCTTAGGATTAAGAAAGCAAGGAAAGGTTATTTTAGTGTTCTACGTCATTTTCTTTTCTCCTGTTTTTATTTGTATTGTTTACTGCGGCACTTCTTTCTTCAGCCGTCAGAAATAGCTTCTTCTCTTTTGAACCATTCCATAGGTGAGAAGTCAACCTATAATTTACGTGGGTTAATTGTCTCTGTCTCATAATAAGTTTATTTAGATATTAGCGCCATTGCATATTGATAATTTCTTTCTTGTTGAATTTCCTCTTCAAAATCCAATAAATCATTTATAAATGCATTAACTTTTTCCTCTTCCATTACTCGATTTAGTTCTTCCTTCTTTCGATCTGCAATTTCGAGTCCATTCTTTTCCCCAACACGGCAACCATTATCATATCCCTTCATAATAGCATTGGCAAACCATGATATCATTGTTCCTTCATCTGCAGCAATATCAAAATTTTCTTTTCTTAATTTTTCATACCGAATTTTCATAAACTCATTTGTCCATACTAAAGCATCCATTGTATCAAGTCTTTCATGCATTTTATCATGTTCTATTTCTGCAATAGCAAAATCTTCCTTATCAATGGATTGTTTCTTTTTCCAATCATCTTCAAACATATCAGCCACTACTTGACTAACTGGTTTATCATTATTCATTACTATTCTCCTCAATATAAAACATATTTATACGCTCATCAAATGGAGTACCAGGAGGCAAATAATCCCACGGTATAACAATTTCTTTCATATTATCTTCACGTATACCGTGTGAAATCATTGTGCGCGATTCCCCTGTTATTGGATTTACTTCTTCAAATGTTACTAAAAATACTTTCATAATTTGGTGCTCGTACCGAGAATCGAACTCGGATTCAGAATTTTAGAGATCCTTCTGCCAACCTAGGCTTACGAGCAACTGGGTCACATTTATCTAAATCAGACGTAGGCCAATAGTAACAAACATTTTCCAATGAATGTTTCCATTCTACCTTGTCTTCCTCCATTTTACTATGATAATCATGATAAGTCAATGGATTAAATGCATATTGCGGAGCTTCAGCATTTAATAAATTAAGTTGCCTTGGTTTTTCTGGCAAAAAACTTATACCAAAAAAACCAATAACACATAACCCAACAGAAATCGAAAATAATTTAAATCTATCATTCTGCGATGTACAATCATAAGAGTTACATATCTTCATAGACACCACTCCTTGATACAACATCTCTTACCATTACAAACTTCAGCACTAATTACAAAAATAGAAGCCAAACCCGCATAAATCAATACCGAAATAGTCATATAATCCCAAGTCATTTTTTCTTCCTCCTATATATCTATATTATTATTTACTAATATACCATATTTAGAAAGAAAAATCAACTTTTAGTTCAATGCATTTTTAATCATCAATTGTTATACTTCCATCTTCTTTTTGACGTTTACGCTCTCTTGCCTTCGCAAATGCTTTTTCTCTTTTATTTTTATTACTTGGTTTTTCATAAAATTCGTGCTTTCGATAATCTTCAAAAACATTCGCATCACCAACTCTTTTTTCAAAACGCTTCCATGCACGCGTAAACGGTTCCCACTCTTT
>Ga0316193_10001312_pt1 | contig 16632 bp, 15 predicted proteins | sample MerIslsedime2_MG_FD_207735 | JGI IMG/M metagenome (GOLD analysis project Ga0316193, IMG submission 207735) | Coastal sediment microbial communities from Maine, United States - Merrow Island sediment 2 | ecosystem: Environmental > Aquatic > Marine > Coastal > Sediment | place: USA: Maine...
CGGAATACGTAGCAGAGCTTCGGGTCCCGGCAGGACTTGGACGGTGGTACATCCTCGTCCCACAACACGCCCTCCATGTTGCCGAACACGACATCCCCGGAACGCAGAAGATCGACCAGGTTCATTCCGAGAACCGCAGCGGGCCCCGCATCGCCCGACAGGCGGGGATCGAGATAACCCGCGTCCGGAAACTCGGTACCCGGCATCACATCGCCGACGGCAATCAGCCGAAAATCCTCGGCTGTTGCAGAGCTCCCGGCCACCGCGCCGGCCGAGTCAGCCGGATTCTGGGCCAGCGCCTTCGCCGGCCAGGTGATCGCCAGAAGCAGCGGCGCGACTGCGCAGACTGAGGCACGGCAAAGACGTTGTCGGACGGAATCCCGGCATGGCGGCATGAGTCGAATCTCCGGATTCTGGTTCGGTCGAAGATGTCCGCGGCAACTGAGCGTCGGCAAGCAGGCGTTCATTTCCGGCCGGATCTAAGGCGAGTATGATGGGTTCGAGTTACGGGCTCGGCTTGTTCAGTCGAACGACCGCACCGCTCAAAGATCGACTCACAGGGAATCGAAATCGAGGGACGCATTGCATCTGAATCAGAGATCACAAAAATCACGCAGTCGTCGGACCGTACTGGTGGGAATGCTGTGCGTGGCGGGGCTCGGCCTCGCCTGCTCGTCCGGATCGCAGTCGGAAGTCCGGCCACTGGTGCCGGCGCTCGCGCCGGGTGGCACACCGGCATACCGCCCCGGGTCGTTCGTCTGGTTCGACCTGCTGGTCGACGATGCCGAGGCCGTCCGTTCATTCTACGCTGAGCTGTTTGGCTGGAACCTCGAGGCGACCGACGAATCGGACAGGTACCTGTCAATCCTGCACGACGGCCGGGTGATCGGCGGCGTATCGGTCGCTGACGAGGACGATTCCACCGACCGCCGCGCGCTTTGGCTGAGCTCGGTTTCCGCTGCCGATGTAGACGGAATGACTGCAGCGGCGGTGGAGGCCGGCGGTTCCGTCATCCTGGAGCCGGGCGAGCTGCCGGATCGGGGCCGCTACTCGGTGATAGCGGACCCGCAGGGGGCGCCGATCGTGCTGCTCAGATCCTCTTCAGGAGACGGAGTCCGGCGATCGCCCGAGGCCAGGCGACCTGGCGAGTGGCTGTGGATCGAGCTGTGGACCACCGACCTGGGTGCCGCGCGAGAGTTCTACTCGGATCTACTTGGCTACGAGGTAGAGGTCCGCGCTTCGCGCAGCGCCGAAGAAGGTGCATCCGCCTCGAGCAGCGAGGAAGACGGATCGTCCTATCTGGTTCTGAGTCGCGGCGGTGACAACGAGGCGGGGATGATGCAGCTGCCGTTCGACGAGGCGAATCCGCACTGGCTTCCGTTCGTAGCCGTCAAGGACGTATACGCGTCGGTCCAGCGGGTCGAACAGCTGGGCGGCCGGGTGATCGTAAGTCCCGATGTGGTAGGGCGTCACGACGCGGCGATCGTCGTCGATCCGGCGGGAGCCGTGCTCGGGCTTCAGCAGTGGCCTCGCCCGTCCGGGTCGGGAGGTGACCGATGATCGGCCGTAGTGGACGGCGGTTCTCGCACCTGGTAATCATCCTCGTTCTTCTCGTCGGGCTCCCGGTCGTATTCAGCGGCTGCTACGGCAGTGGCGTGTCGACCGGCGTTTACGTGAGCGGCGGCTATGGCGGCTATGGTCCATACGGCGGGTATCGCGGGCCCTACGGGTATCCGTCGGCGTATCCCGGTCGGTACCCCGGCTACGGCGGCGGAGTCGTGATCACCGGCCGACCCTGATCGAAGGCGGGTCCGCCGTTCTCGAAGAGTCGGACCCCCGTCTCAGGGCGCGGGAGCCACGTGGCGCCCGATGGCCGCTGCCGTAGAACGGAGTTCTTCCATCAACTGAACGAATCCCTCCGGTTCGAGGCTTTGCCGCCCGTCGGACAGGGCCAGTTCTGGCTGCGGGTGTACCTCGACGATCAGTCCATCAGCACCGGCGGCGATCGCCGCCCTGGCGAGCGCGGGTACGAGTTCCCGCCGGCCGGCCGCATGACTCGGATCGACGATGACCGGGAGGTGGGTGCGTTCCTTGAGTACGGGCACGGCGGCGATGTCGAGCGTATTCCGGGTCGCGGTCTCGTAGGTCCTGATCCCGCGCTCACACAGCATCACGCGGGGATTGCCTGCGGTGACGACGTATTCGGCAGCAAGCAGCAACTCCTCGATCGTCGCCATCATGCCGCGCTTCAGGAGAACCGGTCTCGGCTGGTCGCCGACCGCGGACAGCAGACGGAAATTCTGCATGTTCCGGGCGCCCACCTGCAGGACATCGGCAAATTCTGCCACGACAGCAACTTCAGCCGTCGCTACGACTTCGGTGATCACGCTCAGGCCGGTTACCGCTCGCGCTTCGGCGAGCAGCTCGAGACCTTCCTCCCCGAGCCCCTGGAAGCTGTAGGGCGAGGTCCGTGGCTTGAACGCTCCGCCTCTGAGGATCCGCCCGCCCCCGGCCGCGACGGCCCGGGCTGCGGCCAGGATACTGTCGCGGGACTCGACCGCGCACGGTCCGGCCATGACGACGATCTCCTCGCCTCCGACGGAGAACCCATCGATCCGGATCCTGCTCCCGTCTGGTCGCTGCTCCCGCGCCACCAGAGTGTAGGGAGGAGCATCGGTTCTCACTTCATGAACCGCGTGATGCGCCCGGAGGACATCTGCGATTCCCTCTCCGCCCTGTCCGATTACGGCGACGAGACTCGCCTCGTCCGTTTCGCTGACCTGTACTCTGAGGCCGTATCCTTCCACCAGGCGCACGACTTCGGCTTTGTCTCGCAGGGAACAGTCGGGCGACAGCACGGCGATCATCGCGCATCTCCGATCGATGGGTGACCATCCGCCAGGGTGGCATTCCGCAGGGACCGCAGGAATGACCCGGGGTCCTCGTCCAGTTCCAGCCGTTCGACGAGAGCGCTTCCGACGATCACGCCATCCACGTGTGGCGCCATTGCCCTCACCTGCGCGGGCTCGCGCACCCCGAATCCCGCCTGCACCGGAAGCGGCGAGACCCTCCGGGTTCGTTCGAGCATCGTCTCCGCGCCTCCCGGGTCGAACGTTCCTCCGGTTGTGCCGGTCCGGGTCACTGCGTACACGAATCCTCGGCTCCGGGCGCATACCGCGGCCAGGCGTTCGTCCGGTGTGACCGGTGTGACGAACTGGACTACGCCGACAGCGAGCGGTTCGAGCACTTCCAGGACCTCGAACGACTCCTCGAATGGAAGATCGGGAACGATGCAGCCATCGACGCCAACATCCGCGGCCTGCCGAGCGAGCCTGTCGAATCCGAACGCGAGAAGGGGATTCAGATAGCTCATCAGCACGAGCGGAACGTCCGCGGCGGCCCGCTCGATCTCCGCCAGGATCCAGGGGAGGGTGACTCCGGACTCGAGTGCGGACCGACTGGCGCGCTGAATCGTGACTCCGTCCGCCATCGGATCGGAGAACGGGACACCAACTTCGACCACGTCGGCCTCGGAGGCGACGGATCTGAGGGTGTCCACGAATCGATCCCGGTCAGGATAGCCGGCCGTGAGGAACGCCGTCAGCGCCGGTCGTCCGGCCTGGTTCGCCGCGCGGATCGCAGCCTCGATGCGGCCGCCTGGCGTCCGATCCGCAGACCTTTCCGGTCGGACTGCGGCCCCGGTCTCGATGGCGCCGCTCACAATGCCTCCCCCGAAGTCGCGGTCTGCCCGGCGAGAATCGCCAGGTCCTTGTCGCCCCGGCCCGACAGGCCGACCAGAATCACGGCCCCCGCCTGTTCCGCAGCGGCTCGCTGCGCGCCGGCCAGGGCGTGCGCGCTCTCGAGCGCCGGGAGGATTCCTTCCAGCCGGCTGCACTCGTCCAGCGCTTCGAGCGCCTGCTCGTCGTCGATCGACTCGTAACTCACGCGACCGATGTCGTGGAGGAACGAATGTTCCGGGCCGACACCGGGATAGTCGAGTCCGGCCGAAATCGAATGCGTCTCCTGGACCTGGCCGTGCTCGTCCTGGAGCAGCAGAGAGCGGCTCCCGTGCAGCACCCCCAGCCGTCCGTGCACGACGGTCGCGGCGTTGCTCCCGATCTCCGCGCCCGTGCCCCCGGCCTCGATACCGAGCAGCCGTACGGCTGGATCCGCGAGAAACGGATGGAACAGACCGATCGCGTTTGAGCCACCGCCGACGCACGCGACCGCCAGGTCCGGAAGCGTTCGCGCGTGCTCCAGCAGCTGGGCTCTCGCCTCCCGCCCGATGACCGACTGAAGTTCGCGCACCAGCCACGGGTACGGGTGTGGGCCGACGGCGGATCCGAGCAGATAGAAGGTCTCAACCGGGTCTGAGACCCAGTCACGCAGCGCCTCGTCGATCGCCGCCCGCAGTGTTCGATCGCCGCTCCGGACCTCGATCACCTCGGCACCGAGGCGAAGCATCCGCTGCACGTTAGGTGCCTGCCGGGACACGTCGACCTCGCCCATGTAGACCACACAAGGCATCCCGAGCCGGGCGCACGCCGCGGCCGTGGCGACTCCGTGCTGTCCCGCGCCGGTCTCCGCCACGACCCGTTTGGCTCCGAGGTGCTTCGCGAGAAGGGCCTGGCCAATCGCATTGTTGATCTTGTGCGCTCCGGTGTGAGTGAGATCCTCGCGCTTCAACCACACTTCAGCGCCCCATTGCTCGCCCAGTCGTGCGGCATGAGTAAGTGGAGTCGGCCGCCCCACCCAGGTCGCCAGCTCGGAGTCGAGCGCGGCCTGAAATTCGGGGTCAGACAGCGCCCGTTTCGCCGCGTCCTCGAGCCGCAGCACCGCCGGCATCAGCGTCTCGGGCACGAAGCGGCCTCCGTAGGTGCCGAATCGTCCCCTGTCATCGGGCAGCCGGCCGGCCAGGAGATCTCCCAGCCCCTTCGCGATGGGCTGAACATCAGAATTCGTGGTTTGCACGGTCGTTCATCGACTCCGTTTCATGATATGAACACGAGCCGGCTCGGGGCCGGTCGTGGCTCGACTTCGCGGTCGGCAGCCAACGCGAGCCGGATGAATTCCCGGATGAGCCCGGGGTCCTTGTGACCGGGACGGGACTCCACTCCGCTACTCACGTCGACCGCGGCCGGACGGACCTGCTGGATCGCCTGTGTGACGTTCGCCGGTGTCAGACCTCCCGCCAGCACGAGGGGGACTCGTTCCGCCAGTCGCTCGGCCCTGGACCAGTCCGGCCGGATGCCGCGTCCCCCTCGCCCCGGGGCCTCGAGCAGGACGCCGCGCCGAGGCGTGGGAACCAGCGAGGATAGCTGCTCCAGGAGTTCGGAGCCGTCGTGCAGCACTGGCAGCAACCGCACTCCTGCTCCTGTCGCCGACTGCGCCACGGGTCCCGGCTCGACCTGGATGAGATCCGCCGAAAATTCAGCCAGAACTTCCTTGACTTCCTGTTCCGTCGGGTGTCGGAATACGGCCACGGTGGCGATGCCGGGCGGCAAGCATGCTGCCAGTCGGGCGGCCTGTTTCGGCCCCACCCGACGCGGCGAGCTGGCGAACACGAACCCGACCGCGCTCGCTCCGTGCTCAGCTGCCGCCAGTGCGGCCTCCCGTGTCCTGACACCGCAGATCTTCACCTGCATCCGATCAGGCTCCTGGAGCATGGTTTACCACGGGACCGACGCCATTGCCGCCGAATTCCTCGATTCTCGACAGCTCCCGCGCCGCCCTGCCTGCCGTGATCATCGCTGTGACCGCCGCGCTCGGCTCCCTCTTCCGCATCAGCGCCGTTCCCACCAACCCGAGGTCGTATCCCGACGCCGCGATGCAAGCAGCATCTGCCGGATCGAGGAGTCCGCTCTCGGCGACCCGCGGGACTCCCGGTGGGAATGAGTCCGCCAGGCGCTGCAGTCGCCCCGGGTCTACAGCGAGTGAATCGAGGTCACGCGAGTTGAGCCCCACGAGCGCCCGGACGCCGAGTTCGCAGGCTCGCTCGACCGCACTCCCGGATCTGTCGAGGTCGCCAGCGTCGAACGCTTCGAGCAGCAGGAACAGGCCGGTCTCGGCGGCAGCGGACAGGAGTTCCTCAAGGCGGGCTTCGTCCACGATCCGCAGGATGACGAGGACTCCGCCGGCCCCCAGCGCGCGCGCCTCGAATACCTGGTAGGGGTCCGTGAGGAAGTCTTTGCGCAGCGTCGGGACCGCCCCCGGGGACGACTTGACTGCGTCGCCGGCGACGAGAGAGGCAGAGATCCGCTCGAGGTCCTCCAGCGATCCCCCGAATTCTTCGGGCTCGGTCAGGACTGATACGGCCGCAGCTCCTGCCATCGCGTAGGCGCGAGCTCGCTGCACGACATCATCGCCTGCGAGCGCCCCCTTCGACGGCGACCGTCGCTTCACTTCCGCGATCAGGTCGAAACCGTCGGGATGCAGACTCAGCGATGGTGGCACGGGACGATCGGCGATCCTTCGGCGGAGCTCCTGAACGGGCACTCGGGACCGGGCTTCCCGGGCCCGCTGCTCGGACGAAGCGGCCATCGTAGCCAGGAAGTCACGCACTGATCGCCTCCGCGTCACGGGTCGAAAACGGTCCACTCAGGTCGTCCAGCAGTGTCACGGCGGCGCCGGAATCGATCGACCGCTCGGCCGCAGCGAGTGCGTGGACGAGGTCCGGTTCCCGGCCGGTGACTTCGAGGGCCAGAGCAGCGCCCAACACGATCGCGTTCCGGTCCGGCCCACAGCCCCCGGATAGCGCGGCACGAAGTCTCCGGGCGTTCTCCGGTGCATCTCCTCCCGCCAGCTCCTCCGGGGAGCAGCGCGCGACTCCGAACGCAGCCGGGTCCCGGATCTGTCGCTTAACTCCGTCCGGCTGGACATCGAACAGGACGAAGGGTCCAACCGGTGTCGCCTCGTCCCAGCCCGGCGCGCCGTGAATCACGAACGCCCGTTCGATGTCCATGCCACTCAGCGTCTCCGCCATCAGTCGCGCGGCCGGTTCGCTGTATGCCCCGGCCACCAGGAAGGGAGGAGCTGCGGGGTTCGTCAGCGGACCGAGCAGGTTGAACACGGTCCGGACTCCCATGGCGCGTCGGACCGGCGCCAACGCCCGCATCGCCGGGTGGTAGTGCGGGGCGAACAGGAAGGTGAATCCCGTCGTGGCCAGGCAGCGCCGAGCTCCATGCTCGTCGAGCGGCACTTCGAGCCCGAGTTCCCGCAGGACGTCCGCGCTTCCGCACCGACTGGAAACCGACCCGTTTCCGTGCTTCACGACGGGTTGCCCGCAGGCGGCGGCCAGCAGCGCGGCACCCGTGGAGAGATTCAGGCTTCCGGAGCCGTCGCCGCCCGTGCCGACCACGTCAACTGCGCGGTCCGCGGCGCCGGCCAGGTCGGGACGAAGGCTCAACTCCCGCATGGCCGAGGCAAAGCCGCGCACCTCTGCCGCCGTCTCCCCCTTGAGGCGCAAAGCCGCGAGGAAGGCTCCCGCCATCGGGTGCGGCATCGCGTCATCAGTCAGGGCCCTGAGCAGGTCGGCCGCCTCTGACTCGAGCAGGTCACCGCCGTTCAGCAGTCGATCCAGTATCGCCTTCATGCGGACCTCCGGGGCGCAGGAAGCTCCAGGAAGTTGCGCAGCAATCGGTCTCCCTCGGGCGTCAGAATGCTCTCGGGGTGGAACTGCACTCCCTCGAGCGGAAGGTCGCGGTGGCGAATTCCCATGATCTCACCGTCCGAGGTGTAAGCCGAGATCCGGAAGTCTTCCGGGAGCGTCTCCTCCTGCACGGCAAGCGAATGATACCGGCCTGCCGAGAACGGATTCGGCAGTCCCTCGAACAGGCCCCGTCCATCGTGGTAGACAGGCGACGCCTTGCCATGCATCAGGCTGCCTGCGCTGCCCACCGTACCGCCGAATGCGGCGGCGAGCGCCTGGTGGCCGAGGCACACGCCGAGTACTGGAATACGCTGCGCGGCTCCTGAAATCAGCGGAACCGAAACTCCGGCGTCCTCCGGCCTGCCTGGCCCGGGAGATACGACGAGGTGCGTCGCGCCGAGCGTGAACGCATTCTCGACCGTAACCTCGTCGTTCCGGCGCACGGTGACCTCGGCGCCCAGGCAAGCCAGGGCCTGCACCAGGTTGAAAGTGAACGAGTCGTAGTTGTCGACCACGAGCACGTGCCGCATGTCGGTTCTCCTGTCGAGAGCGTTCACAGTCCCTCTCCCGCGAGCCTGAGCGCGGCGTCCAGTGCAGCGCCCTTGGCGACGATCTCGGCGTGCTCACGCTCCGGGACACTGTCCGCCACGATTCCGGCACCGGCCTGGAAGGCGTAGCGACCATCCCGGAACTCGATTGTCCGGATCGCGATTGCCTGGTCCATCGATCCACCGGCCCCGAAGTAGCCGACTGTCCCCGCGTACAAGCCGCGAGGTTCGGGCTCGAGCTCCGAGATCAGCTGCATTGCACGGATCTTCGGCGCTCCGACGACGGTTCCGGCGGGGAAGGCGGCCGTGAACAGGTCGAGCGCATCGCGATCTGGCGCGAGCACCCCCGTCGTGCCGCTCACCATGTGCATCACGTGGCTGTAACGTTCGATCGATCGATACGGATTGATTTCGATCGTGCCGGGGACGGCGACTCTGCCGAGATCGTTCCGTGCCAGGTCAACCAGCATGATGTGCTCGGCGTTCTCTTTCGGATCGGCAAGCAGTTCTCGCTCAAGTGCGGCGTCTTCCTCCGGATCGGCGCCGCGTGGCCGCGTGCCGGCGATCGGTCGAAGCGCCGCCTGTCGACCGTCCAGCCGCACCAGCGCCTCGGGAGACGAGCCCGCAACGCAGCTGTCGCCAAGGTCGAGGAAGTACATGTAGGGCGAAGGGTTGAGCAGACGCAGGGCCCGGTATACTTCGAATGGCGCGACTTCCGTTTCCCCGCCGAATCGGATCGACAGCACGAGTTGAAACACGTCACCGGCGGTGATGTGACCCTTCGCCCGTTCCACGGCAGCGAGAAAAGCCCCCCGTTCGAATCCGGCCAGGGGAGCCGAGACGTGACCTCCCGAGGGAAGATTCGGAAGCGGACCGGCGAGGGCTCTGACGATCTCCCGTCTGAGGGACAGTCTCTCGGCTTCAGATCCTTCGTGCAGCAGGGCCGCCCGGCGCGTCAGATGGTCGAACACGACCACCGAACGGGGCGCGAGGTACTCCGCCTCCGGGGTGCCCGCTTCCGGGGGCGGTGTGTCCAGGCGCTCGAAGCGCCGCATCAGCTCGAAGCCCGTGACCCCCACCAGACCACCAGTGAACGGAACCGGCGGGGCCGAGCCGTCACGCGATCCGGCAGAGAGTCCGCCGGACCCGGACGGCGCAGCGCTGAGGACCGGTGACCTCGACACGGCACTTCGCAGCTCTGCGAGCAACGAGTCCCTGTCGGATGGGGCCGATCGGGACTCGCCATTGATCGTCAGCATGTCGTCGCAGATCCTCAGCTCGAACGCACTTCCGAGACCGATGAACGAGTACCGGGCCAGTCTCTCGGCGCCCTCGACGCTCTCCAGCAGAAACCGAGGGTCGAACGGCGCGAGCTTGAGAAACGCCGAAACGGGCGTGTCCAGGTCCGCCGCGATGTCGAATTGCCGTGCCATGCGATTCCGTGGTTGTCACCACCGGATGCACGCAGGGGAGGGATGCAAGAAACCCCACCTCCGTGCGCCCGGAGGTGGGGTTCTCGATCTGTGTTCGGTTACGACCGGTTCAGACGGATTCCCGCTCCGCGCGCAAAGTCGTCCACCACCACCAGTTGGTGGCGTGTGCGTGTGGGGCGAGAGATTCGATCATCCGGTTCATGGCGCTAACTGATACGGGTCTGTCGGATGGGCGTCAAGCGCTGCCCATGGCAGACGTTGTCGGATCGACCGCCTCCTGCGCCGTGGTTCGCCGCGTCTTAGCTTCCGGCGGTCCAATCCCGGCTTGCCATCGGGACACGGGAATCTCGACTGATCGAAAGCGACTCATGAACGAGCAGACTGAATACGATGTCGTCCACGAACCGGGGGAGAGTCGGTTCGCCGTACACGTAGGAGATTCGACCGCAGTCCTCGACTACCAACGGGTGGGCAGCCGACTGGTGTTGCCGCACACAGGAGTGCCGCGGGAACTCGAGGGACACGGAATTGGCAACCTGCTTGTACGGGAGGGGCTCGAATGGGCGCGTTCCGAGAACCTGAGAGTCGTTCCGCTGTGCCCGTTCGTGCGGGCATATCTGCATCGCCATCCGGAGTATGCGTCGCTGACGACCGGGCCGGAGGAGTGATGAGAACCGCCTCAAGATGTCTCGACAGGCAAGTCTGGCCAGGTACGGCTGCAGCTCTTGGAATCGTGATCCTCAGCCTCAGCGCATGTGGACCGGGTGAGGCAGGAGAACATCAGGCAGCACTCACGATCGACTCTGCCGACCTGATTCAGGGAATCCAGGACCTTTCGGCCGACTCGATGGGCGGGCGCGCGCCGTCGTCGATCGGAGAGGAACGGACCGTCCAGTACCTGAGCCGGCGGTTCGAGGAGATCGGGCTCGAACCGGGTGTTGGCGGCGGGTGGACGCAGCAGGTCGCTCTCGTTTCCATCTCGGCCGAACCGGAAATGGGCGCGGCGATCAACGGTCGCGGCACCGTGAATCACCTGCAGCACGGGACCGACTTCGTTGCCGTAGCGGGTGGCCCCGTCGAGTCCGTGGAGCTACGCGGATCGCCGCTCGTGTTTGCCGGCTACGGAATCGTGGCACCGGAAATCGGCTGGAACGACTACGAAGGCCTCGAGGTGGCCGGTAAGACGGTGGTTCTGATGGTAAACGATCCGGGATACGAGACGGGTGACGACCGGTTCGACGGTCGTGCGATGACGTACTACGGACGCTGGACTTACAAGTTCGAGGAAGCCGCCCGCCAGGGCGCGGCGGGCGTGTTGATCGTTCACCAGACGGGCCCGGCCGGATACCCGTGGGCCGTAGTGGAGACCGGTTGGTCGGGTCCGCAATTCATGCTCGATCAGGGGCAGGGAGGGGCAGATCCGATTGTCCAGGGCTGGTTCTCGGAGGAAACCGCGAGGACCGTGTTCGCTCAGGCAGGGATGCGCCTGGACTCGCTGGCCGACGCCGCCGGACACGATGGCTTCCGTGCCCTGGAGCTCGGGCTCGATCTGTCGCTCGAGTTCAGGAACAAGATCATGCGATCCGACTCCCGGAACGTCATCGCGCGTATTCCGGGCGGTAAGCGACCGGAGGAGCACGTAGTGTACATGGGCCACTGGGATCACCTGGGAACCGATCCCGAACTGTCGCCTGACTCGATCTACAACGGTGCGCTCGACAATGCCTCGGGGACCGCCGGCCTGCTGGAACTGGCCGAGGCGTACATGGCTCTCGAGCGGCGACCGGAGCGCTCGGTCCTGTTCATCGCGCTCACGGCGGAGGAGCAAGGGCTTCTGGGGTCGAAGCACTACGCCGAAAATCCCGTATGGCCGCTCGAGTCCACGGTGGCGGCGATCAACGTGGACGGCCTCAATATCTGGGGTCCGACGCGTGACCTGGTGGTGGTAGGGTACGGGAAGTCGGAACTCGATTCCGTTCTCGCCGAAGTCGCGGCGGACCAGGACAGAGTACTCGAACCGGATAGCGAGCCAGAGAAAGGCTATTTCTTCCGGAGCGATCACTTCGAGTTCGCGAAGCAGGGTGTCCCGGCGCTGTTTCCGAATCCTGGAATCGACGATCTGCGCTACGGGAAGGACTGGGCACGCGCGCAGCACGACCAGTTCACCGCCGAACGTTACCACAAGCCGGCCGACGAATACGACCCGAACTGGAACCTGGATGGTGCGGTCGAAGACCTCCGACTGCTGTTTGAATTCGGGTTTCGACTCGCTGACAGTGACGCGTGGCCGAACTGGCGCGAGGGCTCGGAGTTCAAGTCGATTCGCGACGAGATGAGGCCGATAGGACCATAGTCCTATAGCAGAAGGAGGAACCCCACGGCTATCCTCAGGGCACGACCACGGGTCATGGACTCAGTAGAGTTTCGGCAATGAAAGGAACGTAGCACAATGGGGATCTTTGATTTCTGGAAAGACTCCGGCGAAGAGGTCGAGGTCGATACCGGCGAGGCAGTTGACGCAGAGCTTCAAAACCAGATGCAGGGGAACGCGATTGCCCGGACCGTACTCGCGCTCGGTCTTCCCGTCGACGACCTCAGGGTCGAGTACGCGGACGGTGTCGCGACCGTGCACGGGACGGTGCCGAGTCAGGCTGACGCGGAAAAGGTCGTACTGGCGGTCGGCAACACGAAGGGCGTCGAGAAAGTGGACAGCCGCCTCAGTGTCGTCGTCCCGGCACCGGAAGCGACCATGTACACGGTACAGCCCGGCGATTCGCTGTCGAAGATCGCCAAGGAGCAGTACGGCGATGCAATGAAGTACCCTGTGATCTTCGAGGCCAACCAGCCGATGTTGTCGGACCCGGACAAGATTTACCCGGGCCAGGTCCTGCGGATTCCGGTCCTGGACTGACGCCGGCCGTGAATACGAGAGGCCCGGGCGCTGAACAGCCCCCGGGCCTCTCGTGCATCGCGGTCGAGGTATGACTCAGCCGGCTGCCTCTTCGACTCCCATCATCCCCTGCCAGGTCTCGGCCAGCCAGGTCGCTATGGTCTGGATACCGAGGCTGATGTTGGCCCCGACCCAGTAGAGAATCCCGCCCACGGCCGTGTTGTCCACCAGGCCGAGGAGCACCGCTGCACCCAGCACAATGCCGAACGTCAACGCCAGCTTGATCACCCACTTTGCGCCTTCGCGCAGCAACGCCCAGGCCACCAGGGCGAAGGACAGGGTGAGAACAGCGTCGCCGATGAGCTCGGGCGGAATGGTAAAGCCGTCCACGCGTCAAATCTCCAGGGAGTCGAAGGGCCGCTCGACCGCAGAGAACGGTCCGGTGCTCAGCGTTTCATTTCTGACCGAACCTTTTTGCACCGCTAGAGCGTAGAAACGGTCGAGGAATCGTCGCCAAGTCAAGGCCGAGGCGAAGGTGCGGGTAGTCGTGTGGTGGAGAATCGACATCGGGCGCGGGGCCCGGGAGGATCGAAGATGGCCGACTTTGGACGCGAATTGCTGCGGCGGCGGGTGCCGCAGATCGTTGGAGCATACCTCGCTGGTGGCTGGATTCTGCTCGAATTCACCGACTGGACCGTCAACCGGTACGTGCTGTCCAGCCACGTCACGGATTTCGTGGTGGCTTCCTGGCTGCTACTGCTGCCGGCCATGGCGATTCTCGCCTGGAATCACGGCAGCCCCGGACGCGACGAATGGAGACGCTCCGAGACGGTCGGCATCGCCCTGAATCTCATGCTTGCCGGTGTGATCCTGTTTTCCGTATTCCGCGGGCAGGACCTCGGCGCCGCGACGAGTACCGTGGTCGTGCACGATGAAGAGGGGAGAGAACTCGTACGTCAGGTTCCCAAGGGAGAGTTCCGCCGGCGGGTTGCGTTGTTCGCATTCAGCAATGGTTCGGGAGACCCGGAGCTGGACTGGCTCCAGTACGCGCTGCCGAAGTCGATCAACATCGATCTGTCGCAAGACCCGTTCGTCTGGTCGGCGGCGGACATCAGGCGAGAGAAGCAGGGGGCGGAACCGGAACGGCCCCTCATTCTTCCACTTGCCCAGAGGCGTGAGATCGCGGCCAGGGCCTTGGCTGGTTCCTTCGTGACGGGCGTCATCGACAGGGTGGACGGCGGGATCGAGGCCAGGTTCACGCTGCACGACACCGAACGTGGCAGACCGATCGCCGAACACATCTTCGCCGGCATGGATCCGCTGGAGCTGTCCGACCGGATTTCCCGCCAGGTGCGGCTCGATCTCGAGATACCGACCGGACATCTGGATGCAACGCCAGATCTTCCGGTCCGTGAACTGCTTACCAGCGCTGATGCTGCGTTGCGACCGTTCTTCGCAGGCAGTTTCTATCGCATGCTCGACGCTGGGCGAAGCCGAACGTTCATGGAGGCAGCCGTCAGCCTTGACTCTACGTTTGCCCGTGCGAACGGACATCTCGGAGATCTGCTGTTCGAGGCGAATCAGATCGACGCGGCTCTCGAGTCCTACGAGGCGGCGATTCGGCACGATTACAAGCTCGAAGAATCGAAGCGTCTCGCCCTGAAGACGAATTACTTCTTCGCCAGTCAGCAGCCGGAGCGTGCATTGAGCGTCGCTCGCCTGCGAACAGAATTGTATCCACACGACCCCGAGGCGTTCGTGGCCGCTGGCCAGATCCTGACCAGCCGCGGAGAGACGGCGGACGCGGTCGCGGCCTACGAGCGCGCGATCGAGCTTGATCCGTCGAGCCGTCGAGCGTACCTGGCAGCGGGCGACATCTATCTCGATGCAGGACAGTTCGAGCAGGCGGAGGAGGCGTACAGCAGATTCGAAGCACTCGATCCCGATGCGCCTCTGGCGCACATTCTGCTCGGAAAACTGTATCTCACTGAGGCCAGATTCGAAGAGTCTCGAACCGAATACGATCGGGCCCAGATTCTCGATCCCAGTGAGGCAGGGCCGACAATTGGTCTCGGCCTGGTCGCCCTGTATCAGGGGCAATTCGACGAAGCAGAGTCGAGTTTCGCGCAGGCGGTAGAACACACGTCGGATGTCAACTTCAGGGTCGGCGCGCTCGATGTGATGAGCAAGTACTTCAACATGCGGGGCCAGTCCGACCGTGCCGCCGTCGCGAGGCGTGAACTCGCGGCGGTCGTAGGTAGAGCCGGGGGCCGCCTGGCTGAACTGCAGATGCTCGGCTGGATCGGGGCAGAGCGGGCCCGGGCGGGAGACACCGAAAGAGCGTTCGCCCTGTTGGATACGATGAGGGCCGAACTCGAACCGCCACTGGATGGGCTGGCCAGTTTTTCCGAAGCAGTGATTCACCGCGAGTTGGGGAACGAGGCCGAACTGGCTGCCGGCATTGCAGGTGTCGGTCGTCTGCTCGATTCGTTCGGTCTCGGCTATTTCGAGTGGTGGAGAGACATGATGGAGGCCGAGTCCCTGAGGCTCACCGGCCGCTGTGATGCGGCACTTCCGCTTTACGAATCCGCCGCCCGGTCGCTGCCGGAACCGGAGTTGTTCGACACGATACGGGAGGTCGGCACGGATCCGCTCACCGGCCAGGCAGCTTGCATGCGCGAACTCGGTCGCTTCGACGAGGCCGAGGAACTCGTCCGCGAGGTCCTGCGGCGCATCCCGGCCGAACCAACGGCGCACCTGGAGTTCGCCCGTCTCGAGCTCGCTCGCGGCCGTCCGATCGAGGCCAGGCAGGCAGTGGACAACGCTCTGCTGGCATGGGCTGACGCGGATCCGGAATTCCGACCGGCGGCGGAGGCCCGGAAACTGAGGGAGGCTCTGGCGGACTGAGCTTAGCCATCGGCTGCCCGGAGGTAGATCCCCGCGCTGTCTTCAGGATTTCCGCGCGCGCCTACCGTGGCACCTTGTCGGCCTCCTTCAATTGCTGTCTGTCCTGCCGCATCATCTGGTGCAACTGGATCCGGATCGAGTACTCGAAGATGTTGTCGACGTAGTTCACGGGTTCGGCTCCCACGGTGCGCGCTACGAGCGGCTCTACTTCACCGAACCAGATGTTGGGATCGAGTCCCCGGCTGGCGGCCTGCCCCCGGATCCGCGAAATCCGCGTCGGCCCCGCGTTGTAGGATGCGAGCGCCAGGGCATAGGCCTGCTCATGGGCGGCCTCGGGATCGAGTCCGGGGTTGGTCTCCACCTCGCTGAAGTACGTGTCGATGACGTGGCGCATGTATTTCGCCCCGGCCTCGATATTGGACTCCACTGTGGAGACGTCGTCGAAACCCATTTCACGTGCCGTGGCAGGCATGAGCTGCATCAAGCCGATCGCGCCCCGCGAGCTGCGGCGATTCTGGTCGAAACCTGATTCCTGGTATGCCTGGGCGGCGAGGCGGCGCCAGTCCAGGTCGTAGCGCTCCGCGCTCGCCTGGAAGGTCGCCATCAAACCGTCCAGCCGGCGGCCGGCATCGTATTCGGATACCCGCTCGACCCAGTTCGGGCTCTCGAAATATCTCCGCATGAGTACGTTCCCGAGGTACGTACCCTTCCCGTAGGCCTTGGCGAACGCGTTGATGTGGCCAACGAGCTCGGGCGTCCCCTTCTGAACTGCGAAAGCGATCAGCGAGTTCTCGCGCGGCCGGACCGAGTCGTGAAGTGAGAGATTCGGATACAGCTGCAACCAGAGCTGGGCGATGTGGGCATCGACCACCGTCGCGGGAATGTCCCCGTCATGTACCATCTCGAGAATTGCCCCGTCGTCGAGCAGTTCGTGCACTTCGACGATATCCGCACCAGGCAGGCCTTTCGCCTCCAGCTCCCGATTCACCTTCTCGAGACTCTCACGATAGCTGCTGGAACGTCTCACGTAGACCGACCGACCGGACAGGTCCTCAAGGGTTTGGATAGGCTCGGCGTCCGGGCCCGTGACCACGATCTCGTAGGCGTCCGAGACGAACGGCTCGGAAAAGTCCACTTCCCGCAGTCGCTCATCCGTAATCGTCAGATTCGCGGCGGCGATGTCACCGCGTCCGTCGCGAAGGAACG
>Ga0316193_10001314_pt1 | contig 16623 bp, 14 predicted proteins | sample MerIslsedime2_MG_FD_207735 | JGI IMG/M metagenome (GOLD analysis project Ga0316193, IMG submission 207735) | Coastal sediment microbial communities from Maine, United States - Merrow Island sediment 2 | ecosystem: Environmental > Aquatic > Marine > Coastal > Sediment | place: USA: Maine...
GCAGCTGCAACCTCGCATGAATTACTACACGGGCTCGCAGCAGCCGATTGCCACGCCCGCGGTCAAGTCCAGTCTGAAGGAAGACCTGTATCTGACGCTCATGGCGTTCGACCAGGAGCGTGGTGCCTACGCGACGGTGCGTGCGATCGTCAACCCGGCGGTGCCGTGGTTGTGGATCGGCGGCATGATCGTGGCGCTCGGCGGTATTCTCGCCGTGGCTCCGCAGCGCGGAGCCGGACGGCCTGTCGTTTCCACCAGCCTTGAAGAATTGGCGGCCGCGCCGCCGGCCGAAGAGCCGGTAACGGTCTGACGGAATAGGATCATGAGGAAGCATCTCACGTGGATTCTGCCACTGGCGGCGCTGCCTGTCTTGTGGTTGCTGTTTCAGGGCATGAGCGTTGACAAGTACACGCTTCCATCGCCCCTCGAAGGGAATGTCGCACCGGGGTTCCACCTGCAGACGATGGACGGCGACACGGTCGATCTGGCCGACCTGAGCGGGAAGGCCGTTGTTTTGAATTTCTGGGCGTCCTGGTGCATTCCGTGCCGCCAGGAGCACGACGTGCTCAAGCTCGCGGAGGCGACGTACGACCCGGAGCAGGCGCTCGTCCTCGGCGTGGTCTACCAGGACTCCGAGGAAAATGCGCGGCGCTTCCTGGCCGCGCTGGGCGGGGACTGGATCCAGTTACTCGATCCGACGCAGCGCACGGCGATCGACTACGGGGTGTACGGCGTTCCCGAGACGTTCTTCATCAGCCCGGATGGCCAGATCGCCCGTAAGAAGGTCGGTCCGGTCACCTGGGATATCGTCCAGCCGACGCTCGATTCACTGATCGCCGCGGCGACGCCGGCGGCGGCAGCGGTCGGAGGTTCGCCGTGAACCGAACGGCCGTGGGGCGAAAGATCGCTGCGCTGCTCACCCTGGCGGCGATCGGCGGTGTCCTCGCGGCACCCGCCTTGTCCCAGGTATCGCAGCCAAGACCAGCTCCCCCGATCGACGATCCCGCCTTGATGGATCGGGATGCGGAGGAGCTGGATGCCCGCGCCGCGGAAATCGCGGCCGAGCTGCGTTGCCCGGTGTGCCGCAATCAGTCCGTTGTCGAGTCCAATGCGGACCTGTCGCGAGAAATGCAGGCACTCGTCCGTGAGCGGCTCGTTGCCGGGGATACGCCCGACGAGGTAAAGGAATACTTCGTCAGCCGGTACGGCGAGTGGATCCTGCTCGAACCCCAGCGACGTGGAATCAACTGGCTCGTCTGGGGGCTGCCCTTCGTCGTACTGATCTCCGGCGGGGCGTTCGCAATCATGCTGCTCCGCCGCTGGACGGCTTCGAGCCCCGACGACGAATCTGTGGACCTGACTGGCGCTCCCGATCTTACACCTGAAAACGAGCGCTGGCTGCAGGAAGCTCTACGCGATAACTGACCCGGTCAGGAGGACGGAACCCGACCGGGTTCTCTCGGTATCATGTCGGTTTGGAGGTGAGGATTCGAGCGCCGGTGACCCGGACGGGTCGCGGACCGCCGCTCTCTTCGTCTCGTCTGAACAACGACGGGAGGAACATGTTCTTCGACGCACGTGCTCTTGACTCATTTGACCAGTATCTCCAGGACGTTGAGAGGTATCCTCTCATCGAAAACCCGGAGAAGGAACGTGAAATCGCCCGGCGCGCACGTGCCGGTGACCGTGAGGCAGCGGAACGACTGGTGACGGCGAACCTCCGGTTCGTCATCTCGTACGTTAAGAAATACCAGGGCCGGGGACTGAATCTCGCCGAGCTCGTCTGCATCGGAAACGAAGGCCTGCTCAAGGCGGTCAAGAAATTCGATCCGGACAAGGGGGTGAAATTCATCTCCTACGCCGTCTGGTGGATTCGGCAGACGGTTCTCCAGGCGCTGGCCGAGCAAACCCGCTCGGTCCGGATTCCGTTGAATCAGAACTCGAACCTCGTGAAGCTGTCTCGTACGGAGACGGCCCTCACGCAGAAGTACGGGCGCACGCCGACCGATCGCGAGATCGCGGAGGAGATGAAGGAGCCGGTTGAAACGGTACGTGCCCTGCGGCGCGTCGCTTCCGCCGAGCTCAGTCTCGACGCTCCGTTGGACAAGTCGGACCGGGACAGCGCCTCGTTCGGAGAGCGCTTCTCGGGCGCGGATGAGACGGACATCGAACAGGATGTCGAGGCACAGGCCCGGCGAGAGTTCCTGGAAAAGATGTTCGAGAAGTATCTCACCGAGCGCGAGCGGAAGATTCTCGTTCTGTACTACGGGCTGGACGACGGTGAGGAGATGACGCTGGAACAGATCGGCGAGCTTCTCGGTGTCACGCGCGAACGGATTCGCCAGATCCGGAATCGCGCGTTCGACAAGCTCCGCGGCTCGATGCACGGGGACGCATTGGAAGGATTCTGGCGGGCCAGCGCCTGACCACTACCAGCGGGCTCGCTGACAACTGAATGCCGAAGGGGCGACGGATCTCTTGATCTGTCGCCCCTTCATGCATCGCCGCTCTGGGAATCAACCCGTCAGGTCGCGGCCTGTTTCACCCGCCCACCGACTGCCCGCCACGGCGCGACCAGCAGGAATATCCCCACCGCCAGGATCGCACTCACGACGCACCACATACAGACCGCATGCAGCACGAACAACTCTATCGCCGTGAGATAGATAGAAAAGCAGAGGCCGCCGAGCGCCGCCAGCGCCAGCAGCCGCCCGGGCAGGCTCGCTTCTCCGCGACCAGCCTGCAGCATTAGCGCCAGCACGAACACGGCGCCGTAAAACGCGACTCCCCACGCCGGGACCGATATCCCCAGGAATTCGGCGTACTTCGAAGCCTGGACGGCCTCGCATGAACCCGCCCCGCACGCCAGCACCCCGTAGAATCCCATGTGGTACAGCAGCAGGTAGACCGAAACGAAAAGGCCCACCAGCGCGAGAAACGATACGCCGCGGTACCGCGAGGTGGCGCTCACTCGCTGGCATTCGCCGCAGCCGCGGCCTCCTGCTGGATTACCTGCTCCAGGCCCTGGTACGAATAGAACTGGTTCGTCCGGGGCACGGCCTGTCCGTTAATGAAAACCGTTGGCGTACCGGTCACGCCGAGATCCACTCCATACTGCTTCGACGAGAGAATGCGCCTGGTATTCTCACGCTTGTCGAGGCAGCTCTTGAAGTCACCCGTGTCCATCCCGATGTCCTTCGCCAGATCGACGAATTCGCCGGTCGGGTTCGTCTGGGTCGCCCAGCTCTCGACCCTGGCGAAAATCATGTCGTGCATCTCCCAGTACTTCCCCTGCTCCTCTGCGCAGAGCGAGGCGACCGTGGCCGGGAATGACGCATCCTGGAGCGGAAACTCGAATGACACCCAGCGCAACGGACCACCGGGAACGGCGTAGTTCCGTCGCAGGAGCTTGCCGACCATTGAGTTGAACTCCCGGCAGTGCGGACACAGGTAGTCCGAAAAGTCGTAGATCGTCACGACCGCGTCATCAGGTCCGATCGAGGTTCCCGAATTCGGGTCCGCTACGATACCCGCGGTCTGTGCAACGGCGAGCGGGGGGAGCTCTTCGGCTTCGCCTCCGGACCTGCCGGCCGTGAGGAGCCACCCGATGCCGATCAGGATCACCACCCCGAGCGTCACGTAAAACCACTTGTTCCCGCCACCCTGCTTCTGCTTCGTTGCCACCACCCGCTCCTTGGTCAGTCGAAGTCAAACGTCACCCGTCACCGGCCGGTGCGCGAATTGGCCGGCCGACAAGATACGACTCGGGCTGTTTTTCGCGAGTACGCCTCGGGTCACATAATCAACAACGCGATGATCGCTGCTGCCACGATCAGGGTGACGGCGGCGATTCCGGCGAGCTTGACCCACTCGGGCAGCCCTCCCGATTGCACCTCCGTCGCTCTCGAAAGTCGAGGGAGCAGCGTCGTCGACCAGCTCTTCTCAATCTCCTCGACGAGCTCCCGCCATGCGCCTTCGTAACCGCTGTCGAGACGGCCGAGCGTCGATCGCCAGTCTTCTGCGGCCTCCTGTACCTCGGCATCATCCTCGCCCGGCGGTCCCGCCTCGAACTCCTCGAGCCGGGCCAACAGCTTCTCCTGCTGCTCCTCGAGCCCTTCGAATCGGACCCAGAGCCGTTCGAATGGAGCCCTCATACGCTCCACGATCGCGTCACGCTCCACCGGATCAACCCGGAACTCCCGGTCTGTCCTACTCGGGCCGGCCCTCATCGACAGCAGCCTGTCGACCTGCTCGTCGTACACCGCGAGAGTCCGGTCGGTAGCGTTCGCCACGGCGGCGCGCGTGTCTTCCTGCAGGCCGACGGCATCCATCGCGATCACCGCGCGTCGCAGGCTGTCTGCGCCCCCCGCGGCTGATTTGCGCAGCAGAAGTGGTCCAAGCGCAATCTCTCCCAGTTCCTGAAAGTGGAGCTCGAAGAAGTCTGTCGGAAGCAGGGCTCGCGACTGGAGCTCTCCCGGCACGTTGGCGGCGGCTCGCTCGGCAACCGCCTGGAGTGAGCCGGCCGCAAGCGAGAATTCAGGGAGCTCGGCTGCATGCGGCGGGGTCACTTCCTTGCGGGCGAACAACTCCAGGGCAGGCGGACTCCCGGCAGGGCTCGGACGTTCCTTGCGGGCGGTCGTCGCCAGGGAGATCACCTCTTCGGGCAGCAGGTATCGAAGATTGACCTGCGTGTCGTCCCCACGCATGAGGATCAGCGCATCTCCGCCAGGCTCGTCGGGCTTCGCCAGCTGCCGTTTCACTCGTTCGATCGGCCAGACGAGCGACCACTGCTCCCGACCCGAAATCAGATACAGGGCACGTCGCGTCGCGGCCGCGACGAACAGGCCGTTCAGCCGGCGACCATCCAGGCGGCCGCTCGCGGCACACGCGGCTGTGAACAGCACCACCTCGTGGCCAAGCTGGCGCACCAGGCGCCGGCGCACCTCTGTGAGATCGACCGCCTGCCCGACCCAGTCATCGAGCCGATCGAGTGTCTCGCCACTTCCCTTGATCACTACTGCACCCGAGGTCCCGAACAGCAGAATCATCCCGGAACGTCGCGACACGAAGAACACTTCCGCCCAGCGGAAGAACCGGTCTCCGCAGTGCAAACCGTCCACGGCCGGCGCGACGCGAGCGCCGCGCTGGACGCCGCGTCCCTCGACAAACACATCCAGCGTCAGGGCGTCCCCAGTCATTCGGCCAGAATCCGCACGATTTCGTCCGTATCCGAGAGATCCTCCACTACGGCGTCCGGTCTGTGAGATCGGAGCTCAGCGGGCTCGTGCCGGCCGGTCGCCACTGCCAGCACTCGTGCGTTGCTCGCCCGGGCGCACTTGATGTCCTCCGGCGTATCTCCGATCACCACTGCCTCCGCCACCCGAAACCGCTTCCCGAATCGCTCTGACGCCCGGGCCACCGCGAGCGGCGGAAGATCGGCCCGGCGTTCAGAGTCGGACCCGAATGCGCCGAATTCGAACAGAGTCGAAATGCCCGCAGCGCGGAGTTTCCGCCATGCGCCCTCTTCCATGTTTCCCGTCACGAGCCCGAGCACGAATCGATCGTCCACGATCAATCTGTCCAGCAACGGCTGGACTCCGGCGAATACCGACACCTCACCTGCACGATCGGCGAGTTCCCTGTCGAGGTGATCGTAGTATACCGGCCACAAAGTGGGAAACCTGGCTTCGATCCATGGATCCGTCCGGCCGCGCGCCCGCAACAGTTCTCGCACGATCGAAGGATCCGTCCTCCCGTGGAAGTCGAATCCTTCGATCGGACCCGTCTCCCCATAGACCTGGATCAACGCGCGGGTCAGCGCTGCCCGACCCGCCCCGAGCGTGTCGACGAGGGTGCCATCGATATCGAACAGGAGCGTCCGCGCCACGTCAGCCCGTCCCATCCAGCCACCGATTTCGCACCTCGGCAGCGAAGCGCTCGAACAACCGCTGGTTCGTTCCGCTCGAGTCCTCGAGCTTGCGCTCCGGGTGCCATTGAACACCGACCGTCCATGCAGCGCCAGGTTCCCGATACTCGACAGCTTCCACCAACCCGTCGGGCGCCCGGGCCACGGCTGTCAAACCGTCCGCCAGTGTCGCGATCCCCTGGTGATGAGCCGAGTTCTGAACGAACTCTTCGGCCGGGAATACACCTGACAGCAGTTCCTCCCCACTCGAGTGGATCGAGTGGATCTGTCCGTCGAATTCCCGAAACCTGTCGTGATCGATCTTCGTTCCCATCCGGGTCTCGAGGTCCTGATACAGGGTGCCGCCGAGGGCCACGTTCAGCAGCTGAACGCCACGACAGATCGCGAGCACCGGTAGCCGGCGATCGAGAGCCCGCCGCAGGAGATCGAGCTCCATCGCATCCCGAACAGGAGACACGGTCCTGGCACCATCCGGCTCTGCGCCGTATCGCGCGGGATCGACATCCTCTCCACCGGACAGGAGGAGTCCAGAGGAAAGATCGAAGAGACGGTCCCGAACTCCGGGATCGTCGAGCGGCGAGAGCACTAGCGGAAGAAGGTCTTTCGCGCCGAGCGCCCGCAGGTATCCGACTTCCACCATGACGCGAGGCATGCCGATATCGCTGTCGCGCACCGGCACGGTGAGAGCGACGAACGGACCGGGTATCACCCGTCACCCAGCCAGGTGCGTAGCAGAGTCGGGTCCAGGTTTCCACCCGACAGGACCGCACAGCTTTCGCCGTCCGCCGCCAGTGGCACACGCCCGGAGAGCAGTGCGGCAACGGTCGCTGCGCCGCTGGGTTCCACTACCAGCCGCTGCCCGTAACACCATACCACCGCGCGGCGGATGCTCTCATCGTCGACCAGCACGACGTCGTCCACGTGCTCCCGGACATGTGCGAACGTGAGGTCACCGGGGCGAACCGGTTTCAGTCCGTCCGCGATCGTGTCGACCTTCTCCAGCGTGATCGGGAATCCGACATCGAGCGAACTACTCATCTTGGCGGCGCCTTCCGGTTCCACGCCGACGATTCGGGTTCCCGGGGACAGAGAGCGGATCGCTGCCGAAACTCCGGCGATCAGACCACCACCACCGATCGGGACCAGGACCAGCGCCAACGGACCGACCTCAGGCCTCGCCTTGACCCGTCTCGCCCGTTCCTCGGCGAACTGCTCGTGGATCTCGAGTCCGACCGTCCCCTGGCCTGCGATGATCTCGGGATGATCGAATGGCGGCACCATGACCCCGCCTTCCTTCGCCAGAATCGCCTCGGCCAGCGCTTTCCGCTCGACGGTCGTGGTCCCCTCTTCCTCGACCCGGGCACCGTAGGCGAGAGTCGCAGCCCGCTTCACGGGGGGAGCATCCGTCGGCATCACGACCGTCGCAGGGACGCCGAATTCCCGCGCGCTCCAGGCGACGGCCTGGGCGTGATTGCCGGAGGAATAGGTGATGACGCCGTCAGCCAGGGCACTCGGATCCTGTGCCGACAGAAAGTTATACGCGCCGCGCAGTTTGAAGGCGCCGACGTGCTGCAGGGATTCGGCCTTGAGCCACAGCCGGCCGGTCGGCCCGCCGCTCGCACTCCCGTTCCCGGGCGCGAATGGCGCATCGAGCAGAGGAGTCCGACGCGCGACGGGTCGAATTCGCTCGGCAGCCCGCCGGATCGCATCGATACCGACCAGGCTCGAGGGCGAATGACTCAACTCATGACTCCGGAGAATTCGTCGGTGGGCTCTCAACCACCGCGACCTCGGCCGTCACGGGCGCATCTCCCACGCCTTCCTGGTCCAGTTCGACCAGCTCCTCCAGCTCGTCATCGTCCAGGTCCGGAATGATCCTGGCCACGTCCATTACTTCGTCACGCTTGTCGAGCGACACCAGCCGGACGCCCTGCGTGTTTCGGCCGATCACCCGGATCTGCGACGCTGGCTGGCGGTTGATCACACCAGCCCGGGTTACGAGCATCAGTTCGTCCTCGTTGGTGACCTCCTTGACCGCAATCACCTCGCCCGTCTTTGGCGTCAGCCGGAGATTGATCAGGCCCTTCCCGCCTCGGCGCTGAGTGCGGTACTCGCTCAGCGAGGTCCGCTTACCCATCCCGAGCCGGGTCACCGTGAGAACCGAAGCGTCCCGTCGGTCGACCACGAGACCCACCACCGCATCGCCCTTTGCGAGGTTGATGCCGCGAACGCCTCGCGTCGCCCGACCCATCACCCGCGCGTCGGACTCGGCGAACCGGATCGATTTTCCGAGCCGGGTCGCGAGGAGAACATCGTCTTCACCGCTCGTCAGCTGGACGTCGATCAGTCGATCACCCTCGACGATGTTGATCGCATTGATCCCCACCGTGCGAACGTTGGAGTAGGCGGCGAGACTCGTCTTCTTCACCAGGCCGTCCCGGGTGGCGAAGAACAGGTACTGGTCTTCCGGGAACTCTCTTGCCCGGACGATCGACGCGATCTGCTCGTCCTTCTCGATATTCAGCAGGTTCACGATCGGCTTGCCGCGGGACATGCGGGAGGCCGGCGGAATCTGGTGCACCTTCAGCCAGTACAGCTGACCTCGGGCGGTGATCACCAGCAGGTAGTCGTGGGTCGAAGCCACGAACAGGTGCTCAACCCAGTCCTCTTCCTTGGTGCTCATCCCCGCAATCCCGCGTCCGCCGCGCCGCTGCTGCCTGTAGGTGGCTGGAGGGATTCGCTTGATGTAGCCCTCGTGACTGACCGTGATCACCATCTCCTCGTCGGCGATCAGGTCCTCGGCCCGGAAGCTCGCAGCCGTACCGACGATCTCGGTCCGGCGGTCGTCTCCGTACCGCTCCGTGAACTGCCGGAGCTCCTCGCGAATCATGGACATTCGCATCTCGCGTGAGTCGAGCAGGGCTTCGAGCTCTTCGATCAACGCCCGCACCTCGCGGAGCTCATCCTCGAGCTTCTCGATCTCGAGACCCGTGAGTCGAGACAGGCGCATGGCGAGGATCGCGCCCGCTTGCTCCTGGGTCAGCTCGAATCGGGCCTGGAGATTCTCGGAGGCGTCCGGAGAGTCCTTCGACCCCCGAATGATCGCCACGACCTCGTCGATATTGTCGACCGCGATCTTGAGCCCCTCGAGGATGTGCTCGCGGGCCTTCGCCGCCTTCAGGTCGTGCTCACTCCTGCGTACGATCACCTCGTGGCGGTGATCGATGAAGTGCTGCAGGACCTCCTTCAGGTCCATGACCTTCGGCACGCCATCCACCAGCGCGAGCATGATGACGCCGAACGTGGACTGCATCTGCGTGTGCTTGAACAGCTGGTTGAGGACGATCTGCGGGATCGCATCCCGCTTCAGGTCGATGACGATCCGGATCCCGTCCCGATCGGACTCGTCCCTGAGATCCGCGATGTCCTCGGTGCGACGGTCCCGCACGAGCTGCGCGATCTGCTCGATCAAGCGGCTCTTGTTGACCATGAACGGGATCTCGGTCACCACGATGCGCTCACCGACGTTCGGCCGCTCCTCGAAGTGGGCGCGCGCCCGGATCACGACCCGTCCACGACCCAGGGTGTACGCATCCCGGATCCCGTCCAGCCCGTACACCAGGCCGGCGGTTGGGAAGTCCGGGCCCTTCACGTGCTCCATCAGGTCTTCGACGGTGGCGTCGGGGTCCTGGATCAGCAGATCGACCGCCGCGACGACTTCCCGGAGATTGTGCGGGGGAATGTTGGTGGCCATCCCCACGGCGATTCCCGATGAGCCATTGATCAGCAGGTTGGGAGGAAGCGAAGGCAGGACTACGGGCTCTTCGAGCTGATCATCGAAGTTCGGCGTGAAATCGACCGTGGACCGGTCGATGTCGGACAGCATTTCCGTCGCGATCGATGCCAGACGCGCCTCGGTATACCGATACGCCGCGGCACTGTCGCCATCGATCGAGCCGAAGTTTCCCTGGCCGTCGATCAGCGGATAGCGAAGCGAGAAGTCCTGCACCATCCGGACGAGCGAATCGTACACAGCGGAATCGCCGTGTGGATGGTACTTGCCCAGCACGTCACCCACGACCGTCGCGGCCTTTTTGTATGGTCGGCTCGGCGACAGCCCGAGCTCGTGCATCGCATACAGGATGCGTCGGTGAACGGGCTTGAGCCCGTCCCGCACGTCGGGCAATGCCCGCTGCACGATGACGCTCATCGAGTAGTCGATGAACGACTCCCGCATCTCATCTTCGAGCAGACGCTGCTCGATCCGCTCCGTGCGCTCTTCGATCTCCATGGACTCCGCTTCGCAATCGGTTCACCGGGTTCCGGGCTCCGTCCGGTGGACGGGACGCGGAAGCTCCGATTCAGGGCTGGAATAACCTGTAAAATATAGCCAAAACCGGCCTGTTCCGCGACCGTTCGGATACGATCGCTCGGGAGAGGAATGGCCCTGCCCGGCGGAGGTCGGAGTTGGTCGCTTCGGGCACCGCAACGAGGTGCAATCTAGGAGCAGACCCGGTAGTCGTCGATCTCCATGAGAGTCATGGCGTCGAGTGCCCCGCGAATCTCCTCCCGGGCCCCCGGAGACCCGACCGCGGCAAGGATGTATGGGTCTGAATCGCGCATCAGATCCTCGACCCCCTCCGGAGCCAGCACGGGAGCGCCGTGAATCTCCTGGCCGATCTTGCGAGGATCCAGATCCACGAACGCCGTGACAGGCGTTCCCTGCCGCTGAAGTTCGACGGCGAGCGGCTTCCCGACCTTTCCGGCTCCCCATACGACGATCGGCCGGCCGGGCGGAAGAAACGCCGTTCGGAGGAAATGAACCTTGCAGCGCCGGAAAGCCTGCGGCGCGTAACGCTCCGAACGCAGGGAGTGCCGCCCCTGGTGTACGCGCCAATCGAGCAGTTGCCCGGGCAGATTCGACGCCCGCATGCCAGCGGCATGGAGCCGCAGCACGAGATCGTAGTCCTCCGGCCAGTCCAGGTCCCGGTACCCGCCCAGTGCGCGAAACACAGATTCTCGGACTACCAGTGTCGGGTGAGCGATCGGACATTCGACGAACAGGTCGGCTGACACGTCACCCTCATTCATCAGGCCGTTCAACCACGCTTCGTAGCGACGATACCCGGATCGCAGGCTCGAGTCAGGGAACAGCCGAACCGCCGTGCCGCACGCCGCGAGCGGAGCATGCCCTGCCAGGAACTCGGCCTGGGCCAGCAGCCGATCCGGGTGGGCGACATCATCGGCATCCATGCGGGCCAGCAGGGGGGCCGCCGCCTCCGACGCCGCCCGGTTCAGGGCAGAGACGAGTCCCTGCCCCTCCCCGGCCAGCACTCGCAACCGGCGCTCTCGACGGGCCGCGCTCTGCAGCAGCGAGAGCGTTCCATCTGTGGAGCCATCGTCTACCGCAATCACCTCGAAATCGGGCAGACTCTGGGCAAACAGGCTGGCGAGGCACTCCTCCAGCCAGGGAGCGGCATTCCTACAGGGGAGCAGGACCGAGACCGCGGGCGGGGCGCGGCGAACTCCGCTCATTCGGAATCGGCTCCGGTGTTCGACAGGTCGGACTCCTGCCCGGCACCGGCGATCAGGCGCTGGCGCAGGAACCGCCCGGTGTGCGATTCCGGTGTCGCCACGATCACCGATGGTGGGCCTTCGGCCACGATTCGACCCCCAGCTTCGGCCGCCTCGGGCCCCAGGTCCACGATCCAGTCGGCTCGCGCGACTACGTCCAGATTGTGCTCCACGACCACGACCGTGTGTCCTGCTTCAGACAGCTGCTCCAGGACGCCAACCAGGCGGTCGACCTCGCCTGCGCCGAGCCCGGTTGTCGGCTCGTCGAGAATGTAGATCCGCTTCCGTCCCCCCGGGCCGCGCGCCAGCTCGCGGGCGATCTTGAGCCGCTGGGCCTCTCCGCCGGACAAAGTGGTCGCCGACTGACCGAGTCTCAGATAGCCGAGGCCTACCCGCTGCAATTGCCACAGCGACTCTCCGAGCCGGTCCTGCCGGATGAAGAACCGGATCGCCTCGTCTACGGTGAGATCGAGGACCTCCCGGATGTTGAGGCCTCGGTATCTGATCTCCAGCACATCCGATCTGAACCGGGCCCCCTGGCACACTTCACACGGAACGGACACGTCCGCGAGGAACACCATCTCCACGACTTCCTCGCCCGCGCCTTTGCAGGCCTCGCAGCGACCCCCCTCGACGTTGAAGCTGAAATGGCGAGGCGCATATCCCCTTCGCCTTGCCTCGGGCTGCGTAGCGAACACCTTCCGGATCTCCTGCCAGCCCTTGATATAGGTGATCGGGTTCGAACGCGGGGTACGGCCGATCGGACTCTGATCGACGAGGACGACGTCGGTCAGTCCGTGCGTTCCCGTAAGCGACTCCCAATCTCCTGCCGCCTCCCCCAGGTGAAGTCGCACCGTCGTCTCACCGCGCAGGGACCTTTCCAGGGCTCGATACAGCAGGTCATGCACGAGCGTCGACTTTCCGGATCCCGACACACCGGTCACGACCGTGAGCGAACCGAGGGGAATCCGCAGATCAATGCCGCGCACGTTGTGAAGGCGTGCGCCACGCAATTCGAGCCAGCCCTGATCGACCGGCCGGTGGCGCGAGCGAGGCCCGGCGGGGCTACTGAACGCTTGTCCCGTTGCCGTCCCGGAGGTCAGCAGCCCGGTCCAGTCGCCGCTGAATACCAGCTCCCCCCCGAGCTCTCCTGCCCCCGGGCCCAGCTCGACGATCCGGTCAGCCGCTTGCACGACCGCCGCGTCGTGCTCCACCACCAGCACCGTGTTGCCCGAATCACGCAACCGTTCCAGGACCGCGATGAACCGGTCCGTGTCGCGGGCATGCAGTCCGATCGTCGGCTCATCCAACACGTACAGCGTGTCGACAAGCCGGCTTCCGAGGCTGCTCGCCAGGCGGATCCGCTGCATCTCGCCGCCGGACAGCGTGCGGGCCTGGCGGCCGAGGGTGAGATACCCGAGTCCGACCTCGTGCAGGAATCCCATCCGGTCCCGCACTTCTTCCAGGATCGTCTCGGCGACTCTCGCCTCGAACGGTGTGAGGCTCAGCGTATCCAGCCACTCCGTGAATCTGTCGAACGTCAACTCGGCCACGTCGGCGATAGTTCGGCCATCAACCCGGACATTCAGCGCCTCGCTCCTCAGCCGGGCGCCCCCGCACGACGGACAGCTGCGCGGGCGCTGATACTGGCGCAGAAACACCCGGATATACTGCTTGTATCGCTTCCGCTCCCGGCCACGCAGGAACGGAAGCATCCCCTCGAACTCGTCGCTGCCGTGCAGCAGCTCCCGCTGCAGTTCCGGCTCCAGCTCGTGCCACGCAGCGTCAACGTCCACGGCGCGGTTGGCGGCCAGTTGAAGAACCGCGGCCCTCTCCTTCCGGTACCGGGGCTTGGTCCAGGGGTCGAGTGCACCAGAGGCGAGAGAGCGCTCCGGGTCGGGGATGATGAGATCGACGTCGTACTCCAGCACCGCCCCGAATCCGTTGCAGGTCTCGCAGGCACCGACAGGATGGTTGAAGCTGAACAGCAACGGAGTCGGTACGGGGAACTCCCGCTCGCACCGGCTGCACCGGAACCGTTCGTTGAACGGCAGCTCCCGGACGATATCGAGTTCGCCGGAATCGCCACGCTCCACGACAAGCACTTCGGCATGTCCATGGCTCTCGGCGAACGCGCTCGCCAGGCCTTCGGAGATGCGTTCACGGATGTCTTCGGCCAACACGAGACGATCCACGACGACGAGTACGCGCTCGGCCCCGGTCAGCGGAACCGGATCCAGGTCTGCGTCGAGGTGGTGTTCCTCGCCGTCTATCATGACCCGCACGTAACCTCGGGCCCGCAGTTGATCGGCTGCCGCAGAAGCCGAGACTCCCTCCCGGCCCTCCCATGGAAAGGTTATGTAGACCCGACTCCCCGGTTCGAGGCCCAGGACCGAGTCTGTGGCGGAGGTCACGGTATCCGGCAGGACCCGCACTCCGCATTCCGGGCAGATCGTGTGTCCGATCCGGCTCCACAGCAGACGCAGGTAGTCCCAGATCTCGGTGACCGTCCCGATCGTCGAGCGACTCGTCTGGACGGAGTTCCGCTGGTCGATCGCGACTGACGGTCGAATGCCGTCGATCCGATCCACATCGGGCTTGGGCATCCGTTCGAGGAACTGCTTGGCATAGGTCGACAGCGACTCCACGTAGCGACGCTGACCTTCGGCGTACAGGGTGTCGAATGCCAGGCTCGACTTCCCGGAGCCACTCGGGCCGGTGACCACCGTGAGATCGCCGTGGAAGATATCCACGTCGATGCTCCGGAGGTTGTTCTGACGTGCGCCGCGAACGCGAATCGCCGGTTCCATGGCCCGATGATGGACGGCCCCGGCCGGGGGCGTCAAACTCGCGCCCGGCTGGAACGGTCCGGGGACGTCGGGTATTATGGCTCGTTATGGCACACCAATCGCCCGAGGGGCCAATCCGCGAAGAGGAAGCGCTGGGGAAGGCATATGATGCCCGCCTGATGCGCCGGCTCCTGTCCTACCTGCAGGATTACCGGATCCAGGTCGCCGCCGCCGTCCTGATGCTCGTGGCCGCATCGGGCCTCGAGCTCGTCGGCCCGTGGCTGACCAAGATCGCCCTGGACCGGGCCGTTCCCACTGCCGACACGCAGCTATTGGGAACCCTGGCCGCGATCTACATCACGTCTCTCGCCGCGGCAGCCGCACTCGAGTACGCGCGAACCTTGCTGACGACCTGGATCGGACAGCACGTGATGCTGGATCTCCGGGGCCAGGTGTTCTCGCATCTGCAGCGACTGGATCTCGCGTTCTTCGACCGGAACCCGGTCGGACGCCTGATGACCCGGGTGACGAGCGACATCGAGGTATTGAACGAGATGTTCACGTCGGGCGTCGTGACGATCTTCGGCGACATTTTCACGATCGGCGCGATCGTCACGGCCATGCTGCTTCTCGACTGGCGGCTGGCGCTGGTATCGTTCGCCGTGCTTCCGTTCGTCTTCGTGGCGGCGATTCTGTTCCGCCGCAAAGTCCGCGATGCGTACCGGGACATCCGGACGAGGCTTGCCCGGATCAACGCGTTTCTGCAGGAACGGATCACCGGGATCGGGGTCGTCCAGCTGTTCCGCCAGGAGGAATCCACGGCTGAGCGGTTCGCACGAATCAACGAAAGCCACCTGAAGGCGCACCTGCGTTCCATCACCTATTACGCACTGTTCTTCCCGGTCATCGAACTGCTGACGGCGGTCGCCGTGGCCCTGATCCTGTGGTACGGTGGCGTTCGTGCCCTCGAGGGCACGATGTCGATCGGTGTGATCGCGGCATTCCTGCAGTACGTCCGAAGGTTCTTCCGGCCAATCCAGGACCTGTCGGAGAAATACAATATTCTGCAGAACGCGATGGCGAGCTCCGAGAGAGTGTTTCGACTCCTGGACCAGGAGCCGCAGATCGATGAACCCGCAGAACCGATCATCCCCGCGGCAATCGAGGGCCGCGTCGAATTCGAGGGTGTGTGGTTTCGCTACCCCGGGCGGGAGGACGACGACCAGGCCGACGGGCCAGTACCGCAGAACGACTGGGTGCTCGAAGATATTTCGTTTCGGGCCGACCCCGGCGAGCGTCTCGCGATCGTCGGCGCGACCGGTGCGGGGAAGTCGACGATCGTCAATCTCCTGCTGCGGTTCTACGACCCACAGAGGGGCCGGATCCTGCTCGACGGAATCGACATCCGCGACCTCCCGCTGGAAACCCTGCGGAGCTCCATGGGCCTGGTGCTGCAGGACGTCTACCTGTTCTCTGCGAGTGCCGGTGAGAACATCTCGCTGGGTCGCGAACCGATCGACGAAGAGACAGTGCGACAGGCCGCCGTGCGGGTCGGGGCCGACCGGTACGTGCGTCGGCTGCCGGGTGGCTACGACCAGGCCCTGGGCGAGCGCGGCAGCAATCTCAGCGTCGGCGAGCGACAGCTGCTCAGCTTCGCGCGCGCCCTGTCCGGCAGCCCACGCATCCTGCTGCTGGACGAGGCCACCAGCTCAGTAGATTCCGAGATCGAGGCCCAGATCGACGTGGCGCTCGAGGAGTTGATGAAGGGCCGCACGAGCATCGTGATCGCACACAGATTGTCCACCGTGCAGAGTGCCGACCGGATCCTCGTGCTGCATCATGGAGAGGTTCGTGAAACCGGCACTCACCAGGAATTGCTGGCCCTGGACGGACTTTACGCCAGGCTGTACCGGCTGCAGTTCACAAGCACGGAGGCGGCATGAGCGGCCTGATCGACTCGATTGTCGCGATGGACACGCGACTGATGCTGCTCGTGTTCCTGCTGGTGCTCGACGCCTGGGCTATCACATTGATCGTCAAAGCCCGGCCGCCACGCAGGGAAGCGGTGTGGTGGACCGCGATCGTCGTCCTTTGCCCGATCATCGGATGTCTGTTCTGGTACGCCCTGGGCCCGAAGCCGCTTACCGGGAATCCGGACGGCGTCCGCTGAAGCCCAGCGCGATCAACTCCGACACGAGTCGGGCGCCCGCCCCGGCAGCAGATCCCGATTCCTCGGCGTAGGCCCGAGCTGCATTCCCCATCGTCTTCATACGGTCAGGGTCGTCGATCAGTGCTCCGATCCGCTCCACCGCATCCTGGGTTGTTACCACCAGT
>Ga0316193_10001315_pt1 | contig 16618 bp, 14 predicted proteins | sample MerIslsedime2_MG_FD_207735 | JGI IMG/M metagenome (GOLD analysis project Ga0316193, IMG submission 207735) | Coastal sediment microbial communities from Maine, United States - Merrow Island sediment 2 | ecosystem: Environmental > Aquatic > Marine > Coastal > Sediment | place: USA: Maine...
CAGCTCCGTGTTGATCGGCCAGGGCGGTCCTTCGCGCTCTGAAATCGGATCCTCGAACGGGAAGAGCAGGGTCGCCAGAACCCCTTCGGGCTTCACCAGTCGCGTCATTACGCTTGCCCAGTCGCTTCGCTGATCGGGGTCGAGCGCGCAGAAGAACGTGTAGTCCCAGACGAAGTCGACGCCGTCTTCGACCTCGAAGCGGAAAAAGTCGGCGACCTCGTAGCGAACGATCCCAGGTAAGTCCCCATGCGCCTGCACGAAGGCACTTCGGGCATCGTCGGAGAGGTCGATGCCAATCACCTCTCGGTCCGCGCGTGCCAAGGTCGCGAGGTCGTAGCCCGTGCCGCAGCCGGGAACGAGGATTCGACCGGGAGGGACGAGGTCGCGCTCGAGGAGATCTCGAAGCGCTGGAGGGGATTGCCCCGCATCCCAGGGGGTGCGCCCCTCCTTCCACGCTCCTTGCCAATCGACCGGTGCCATCTCGTCTACTCGATCAGTCCCGTGGCGCGGGCCGCCTGCCGAGCCAGCGGAAGAACGGCATCGTACGCGGCGGCATTGCACGCGAGGATTCCGGTCCGGTTCCGCATGTCCGTGCCGCCATAGTGATAGGGGTCGCCGGCCAAATCGGTAAATCGACCGCCCGCCGCGCGTAAGATCGCTTCCGGCCCGCATGCGTCCCAGGCGCTCGACTTGTCCGAGATGTGAACGTAGAGGTCCGCCGCGCGCTCGGCGATGAGTCCGGCCTTCAGACCCACCGAGCCGATCCGAGTCTCCTTCGAGATGCCGAGCTGATCGACGACTTTCCCGACGGCCCGGTTTCGGTGCGAGCGCGAGACCACGAGCTTCAGCTCGCCCGGATCGGAAATCTCGCTCACGCGAATGTCCCGCCGTGCGCCGTGCTGCTCGAGTGTTGCGCCGACGCCAACCACGCCTGCGTAGAGCTTGTCGGTCACCGGCTGAAACACGACGCCCACGTGCGCCTCTCCATCGATCGCGAGCCCGAGCATGACCGCGAACTCCCCGTTCCGTGCGACGAACTCCCTGGTCCCGTCTACAGGGTCGACGTACCAGCACCGGCCGCTTGCGAGCGCGTCGCTCTGGTCTTTCGATTCTTCGGCCACGATGCCGTCATCGGGGAAGGCTTTCCGAAGCTCTTCGACGATGTACGCGTTGGCCCGAGTGTCTGCTTCGGTGACCGGATCCGCCTTTGCTTTGTACGCGACGCTGAAGTCGGTGGCGTACACGTCCATCAGGATGGTGCCGGCCCCTCGTGCAATCCGGATCGCCTCCGTGACTTCACGCTTCAGCATGTCGGGCCTCTATCACGCTAGGGTGGACGCGCCACCGCTCAGCGATGGAGGAGCGCGAGCAGCTTCTGCAAGACCTCGGCGACTTCGCCGACACCGTCGAGCACCTCGGCAGATCTCGCAGGTGTACCCCGCTGCTCTGTCGAACGAACGAATGCGCCGACCCCTCGCTGCGTGGCCAGCTCGATTGCAGGAAAATCGGTCAGGTCGTCGCCGACGAAGAACACCGAGCGGGCTCCGCTTCGCTCGAGGATCTCGGCAAGCGCACGTCCCTTGTCGCTCGGGACCACCTCCGCTTCTCGCAGCGCCTTGCCCCGCCGGACGTGAAGCCCGAGGCCCTTCGCGAGTGTGTCGGCCTCGCGCATCAGATACTCGGCACGCTCGGGGTCGCGCATCGCGATGGCGCGCACATGGAGCGCGATCGCCTGTGGCTTGTACTCGACGAAGGCGTCACTCGCCTGCTCATCCGCCCATGCTCGGAACGCTTCCAGAGCTTTTCGCCGAGGTTCCGGGAGCAGGCGGTCGCCCGGCCGCTCATCAGGCGCCAGGACGACTCCGCCATGTTCGACCGCTCGCCAGACCCCATCGAGCTGCTCCATGCGTCGAAGCGAGTCGAAATCCCGGCCTGTGATGAATGCGAGCACAATGCCCGGTGTCTCGGCCAGTTCGGCCAGAACCGAGAGGGTCGGTTCGGGGATCTGCGCTCGATCGGGATCCCGGACGATGGGCGAGATTGTTCCGTCGACGTCGAGCGCCACCAGCAGAGGACGGTCGAGCGCGACGAGTCGCTCGGCAAGGGCATTGGGTGAGCTCAATCGCCCTCCAACGCGTGGATGTAGTCGTCAGCCCAACGATGGACGTCGAGCCGCATGACCTCGGCGCGGAGCGCACGCATGCGCTTCTTCTTTTCCGGCGGTTTCATCGCCAGGGCACGCTGAATGGCGCTCGTGGTCGCTTCGAGGTCGTACGGGTTCACCAGCATCGCGCCTTTGAGATGCTTGGCGGCCCCGGCAAACTCGCTCAGGACGAGCACTCCGTCGTCATCGGTTCGGGCGGCCGCGTACTCGTGGGCTACGAGGTTCATGCCGTCCCGGAGGGGAGTGACCAAGGCGACGTCCGCGGCTCGATAGTGTGCGAAGAGTGCGCGCTGACTCAGGTTCCGATAGAGGTAGTGGATGGGCACTCGGCCGGTCTCTGCGTAGCGGCCGTTGATGTCACCCACCATGCGGTCGATTTCTTCCTTTAGATCGGCGTAGGCTTTCACGTCGGTCCGGCTCGGCACCATCACTTGGATCAAGGCGCAGCCCGTGCGTGCAGCTTTGTTGCTGCGAAGCAGGCGCTCGAACGCCGACAATCGCTCCGGGATCCCCTTCGTATAGTCGAGTCGGTCCACTCCGAGGATGAGCTGACGATTGCCCATCATCGTTTTGATGCGCTCGACTTCGCGGCCAACGTCGGGATCGAGGGCCAGCGCTTGAAGCTCGTCGACCGGCACCCCAATTGGAGCGGCGATCGTCGCGATGTTTCGGTTTCGACAGCGGACCTGGTCTCCCTCGACCCGGTGCACCGTGAATCGCTCCACACACTGACGGAAATGCTCGGCGTACTCGGGTAGGTGGAAGCCCAGCACATCCGCGCCGAGCAGGCCTTCGAGAATCTCTTCCCGCCACGGCAGGATCCCAAAGGTGTCCGGCGGCGGCCATGGGATGTGGCAGAACCAGCCGATACGTGCCTTGGGCCGCTTCGCTCGAAGCAGCCCGGGGACGAGCATCAGGTGATAGTCCTGCACCCAGAACAGATCCCCCGAGCTACTCATCGAGAGCGCTGTCTCGGCGAACGCGTGGTTCGCATTCACGTAGCTCGACCAGGGCGCGTCGCCGACCTGAATCGTTGGCTCGAAGCCGTGGAGCAGCGGCCACAGCACCGAGTTGGAGAGTCCCTCGTAGAAACCCCGTTGGTCGCCTCGTTTCAAGGACACGTGTGCCAGGTCGTAGTCGAGGTGGGGCGCGGGAATCGTGACCGCGTCGAAGTCCTTCGCCGGCTTCGCGCTCACCCAGACCCCACCGCGCTGCTGCAGCACCGGATCCAGCGCGGCGACAAGGCCGCCCGCCGCCCGCACCCAACGCTCACGGCCGCGGCTGGACTCCTGCCGATAAGGGCCGCGGTTCGATACGACCACGAGCTTTCGGCTCTTCCGCGTCATGCGTCGGCATTGTAGTCTGCGCAGGGTCATGGACCCAGCTGAGTTTATTCAAGGCCGAACCCGCGAGACCGACATTCGCCGCGATGCGCGGGGTCGCTGGTTCAACGGGGCCGACCGCATCGTTCACCCCAACATCGTTCGCTCTTTCGATGGCTGGATCGATCGTGCCGAGGACGGACGCTTCTGTCTGAGCAACGCCATCAACTGGGCATACGTCGAGCTCGAGGGTCCGGCCTACTTCGTCAAGGACGTCGTTCCCTCGGACGATGGCGTCGAGCTCACGCTATCCGGCGAGCTCAGCGAGCGGCTCGACCCCGAGACCCTACGCCAAGGTCCGGAAGGCGCGCTCTGGTGCGCGGTCCGAGAGGGCCGGTGCCCGGCCAGGTTCGACAACCACGCCGTCAGCAAAATGAGCGACTCGGTCGGTGAAGACGCCGATGGGGTCTACATCATGGTGGGTGCGCAGAAAGTGCGCCCTCCCGCGGATGCTGATCCCCTTTCACTCGGACTAGAAAAGCGCTAAGGGCTCCGCGTGCAAAAGCGAGAAGTGATCGCCACCCTGATCGTGGCAGCCATCGCGTTCCCTTTGATCTTCATCTTCACGGGAGCCATCGCAGACTCTCGCGCCCGCGCAGGAGAGGCGCCGTTTCGCTCCGTGCTCGGCAATGCGCGGTACGAAGCACTGATGGAAGGCGAGGGCGGGGTCCCTCACTACCTCGGCGCATCGCTCCTCGCGCCGGACTTCACGCTTCCCGAGCAGGGCGGCGGCGAATGGAAGCTCTCGGACCATCGCGGCAAGGTCATCGTCATGAACTTCTGGACGGTCACGTGCCGTCCCTGCATTCAAGAGATGCCCACGATCGAGCTTCTCGCTGAGATCGTCGAGCCCTGGGGCGACGTCGAGGTCGTTGCGATTTCCACCGATCGTAGCTGGGCCGAGGCGGCCACCATCATTGCGCCCACGTCGCGGATCACGAGTCTGCTCGACGCCGATCGCGCGGTCGTGAACGAGATGTTCGGGACGAACCTGTTCCCCGAGACTTGGATCATCGACGCCGACGGTGTGATTCGCTTTCGCTACGACGGTGCGCTCGACTGGTCCGATCCGGTCGCGCTCGACCTCATTCGCGCCTACCGCTGAGGCTCACGTCTCCGAGAGGAGGTAGCGTGACACCCAAATTCCAAAGCCGACGAAGAGCAGGTCGAAGGCCGTGAGAATGCGCATCCAGCCGAGTACCTCCGCCGTGCTCGCGCCGGCGAAGAGCTCCCGCGTCGCCACTGCTGAAGCGAGGAGGGCAGGGGCCACCAGCGGGAACACCAAGACGCTCAGCATGAGGTCGCGGGCGCGAGTGCGAATGCTGACCGCCGAGAACAGCGTCGCGGTCGAGACGAAGCCGACCGATCCCAAGAAGACCAGAGCGAGCAGGGGTAGCATCACGCCACTCGGCTCGATCTGAAAGAACACGAGGCAAAGGGGCACGAGCAGCAACTCGACCAAGAAGAGCAGAAGAAGAGCGCTCAGCGTCTTGCCGACATAGATGGCGGAGCGCGGCATCGGCGACATCAAGAGGCCGAAGACCGCGTCGTTCTCTCGTTCGAGCGCCCAGCTTCGACCGATCAGCAAGATCCCGCAGAACAGGATCGAGATCCAAAGTACGCCTGGCGCCACGTTCGGAGAGCTCACGGGGTCCGTGTAAAATGCGAGCGAGCCCAAGGTGACCACGAGCACCGCGAATAGACCGGTCGAGGTGAGAATCTCCTTGGTGCGGAGCTCGAGCTGCAGATCCTTCAAGGCGACGAGCCAGGCTGCGCGCAGAAGACTCATGGCGCATCCTCGACCATGCGGCCGCGATTCATGTACAGCACGCGGTCGGCGATCTCGCTCGCGAAACGAGCCTCGTGAGTGACGACGATGACGATGGCTCCCCGATTCTTCTCGCGTTCGATGAGTCCTACGAACGACTCGGTCGACTTCACGTCCAGCCCTGTGGCGGGCTCGTCCATCAATAAGAGGCGCGGCTCGTGGAGCAGCGCGCGCGCGATCGAGATACGCTGCGCCTGGCCGCGAGAGTAGGTGCGGAGCGGTCGGTCCCAATACTCTCCCACTGCCAGGGCCTGGCCGAGCTCGCGGGCGCGTTCGTCTGCGGATGCGAGCGCTTGGAGCTTGGCGGCCAATACGAGATTCTCACGCCCACTGAGCCCAGGGTAGAGCTGAAGCTGGTGAGCGACGAAACCGATTTGGCCTCGAAGCTGGTCGGCGAAACTCCGGTCGTAGTTCCCGTAGCGAATCTCGCCTTTGGTCGGATGGCCGAGCAACGCCAGCAGCCAGAGCAGCGTGGATTTCCCGGAGCCGTTCGACCCCTGGATCACTGTGACCGTGCCCGCCGTGAAGCTCAGATCGACGCCCGCTAGTGCGAGCGTCGGCCCGTACGACTTCGCCAGGCCTGAGACCCCCACCTCTTCGAAATCAAGCTTCACCGGTCCGCACTCTAGAACAAGTCTCGCACAATGCCGTCAAGTTTCAGCCAGCGGCTTTGCGGTACACGAAGCCATTCGCCGTCGCGGACCAAATCACCTCGCCCGATCGCGCGTTCGATCTCCTGTTCGCGCCCCGCCTCGGGGTCCTTGCCCGCGCGTGCCTTGGTGCGCTCCATGTTCGTGCCCTCGGTGGTACGAAGGCCGAGCATCAGGGCTTCGCGAATGATCTCATCAGGGCCGAGTGTCTCGGTCTCGGACTCGAGCGTCTTGCCCGCGAGATAGCGCTGCGGATTGGGGTCATTGCGCCAGCGCTCGGCGTAGCCCGGGCCGTGGTCGAGACAGCCGACTGCAGCCGCGCCGAGCCCGAGGTAGGCGCCGCCTCGCCAGTAGTGGAGGTTGTGCCGCGACTCCTCTCCTTCGAGCGCGTAGTTCGACACCTCGTAGTGGCTCCAGCCGAACTCCGAGAAGCGCGCCTCCACGTCCTCGAACATCGCGGCATATTGCTCGTCCGGCGCCACCTCGAGCTTTCCGGCCCGGTGAAGCGATCCGAACATCGTCTTTTCCTCGATTGTGAGGGCATAGGCCGAGACGTGTCGCACTCCGATGTCCGCGATGCGCGCGATGTCCTCGTCGAGCTCCGCAGAGGTCTGGCCCGGCATCCCGAACATGAGGTCGGCGCTCACGCGCGGCATCTCGGCGGCTGCCTCTTCGAGAGCCGAGATCGCGCGCGACGAATCATGCAAACGTCCAAGGAAGCGAAGGTAAGGGTCCCGGAGCGACTGCACGCCGATCGAGAGGCGCCCAACACCCACCTCGCGAAGACGTGCAGCGCCGTCACGGGTGAGTGAGCTCGGGTTGCACTCGACCGTCACCTCGAGCTCTTCCACTTCCGAGTCAAAGGCTTCGCGGATTGCTGCAAGGGTGCGCCCGAGCTCGGCGGGATCCCAAAGCGAGGGAGTTCCCCCGCCGAAGAATACCGAGTGCAACGCACGTCCCTGCAGATCCTCTGTGCGGGCCTCCAGCTCGCGCACAACGGCGCTGGCGTACTCCTGGTGCGGGAGCGATTGTGTGCGAATCGGCTCCGTCGCAAAGTCGCAGTACGGGCACTTTCGCGCGCACCAGGGGAAGTGGATGTAGACGGAAGTGGCTGAGGGGTCGCTTGACATGCGGGGCGCCGGCCGGAATGTATACTCCCTTTTTGTCACAGAGCTGGTCCCCGATGACCCTGCCCGTATTCCCCTCCCTACGCATCACGCCTAGCGCCCTCATTCCGAGGGGCGCGTTCGCCGAGGCGCAGGCGGCGTTCCTGAAACCGAACCCTGAGCTCATCGAGCGACTGAGTTCACTTCTCAGGGCGAAGAACGCGGGCATCGTCGCCCACTTCTACATGGACCCCGAGCTCCAGGGCGTGCTCTCGGCGTCGGACTGGCCCCACATTCACGTCTCCGATTCCTTGGCTATGGCCGACCGCGCGATCGCGATGGCCGAACAGGGAGTGCGTACGATTGCCGTGCTCGGCGTCGACTTCATGAGTGAGAACGTTCGCGCGATGCTCGACGCATCGGGGCACTCGGACGTCGCTGTCTACCGCGTCTCGGCCGAGCCCATCGGGTGCTCGCTTGCTGAATCTGCAGAGGCAGCCGCCTATGGAGCCTATCTGACCGAGGCTTCGAAGACGCCGCACTCGCTGCACGTCGTTTACATCAACACCAGTCTCGTCACCAAGGCGAAGGCGCATGCGCTCGTTCCGACGATCACCTGCACCTCGTCGAACGTCGTTCAAACCGTGCTGCAGGCAGCGGCGCAGATCCCGGACGTTCACATCTGGTTCGGGCCGGACACCTACATGGGCGACAACCTAGCCCACATGTTCGCGAGCCTCGCCGAGATGCCGGACGAACGCATTCGCGAGCTCCACCCGGCACACGATCGAGCGTCCATTCGCGCACTATTGCCGCGGTTTCGTTATTTCGAGCAGGGCACGTGCATCGTGCACCACATGTTCGGCGCCGAGGTCGTCGAGCTCGTACGCGAGCACTATTCCGACGTATTCGTGACCGCCCACCTCGAGGTCCCCGGCGAGATGTTCGCGCTCGGTTTGGAGGCGCAGCGGAAGGGCCGGGGCGTCGTCGGTTCGACCTCGAACATCCTGGCGTTCGTGCTCGGCAAAGTCGACGAGGCGATCGCGCGCGGCGAGGCGAGCAACCTCCGATTCATCCTCGGCACCGAAGCGGGCATGATCACGCCGATCGTTCGGCAGGTTCAGGAGCAGCTCCGGGACTACGCCTCCGAAGGCGGCCCGGAGATCAGCGCGGAGATCGTCTTTCCCGTGGCGCCCGAGGCCGTCATGCAGGACGAAGCCAGCGGGCTCGGCATCGTGCCGGGCGTGGCGGGGGGCGAGGGCTGCTCCACTGCCGGTGGTTGCGCGACCTGCCCCTACATGAAGATGAACTCGCTTCATTCCTTAATCGCCCTGCTCGAACGGGTCGACGCCGACGAGAAGAGCACGCTCGTCCCTTTCGAGCCCCGCAAGTACGCCCAGGAGATCCGAGGGCGGACGGTGGCAGAGCTCGGTGGGGAGCCGATTCTGCACATGCGCGGCTTTCAGCGAAGCGGTCAGCTCCCAGACGCCCTCGTCGACGACGTCCTCGGACGCGTCCAGATGGGTTCCGTCGCGAAACCCTGAAAGAACCGAACGGAAACTGGAGGTTTTGGCTCTCTTGACCCCTTGCCGAGCGTCCTTATCTTGGCCGCGACGCCCAATCCACGGAAGCCATGTCGAAGCCTGATTACTACGAAGTCCTCGAAGTCACCCGCGAGGTCACCACCGTCGAACTGAAGAAGGCCTATCGAGAGAAGGCACTCCAGCACCACCCCGACCGAAACCCGGACAACCCCGAGTCCGAAGACACCTTCAAGCTCTGCGCCGAGGCATACTCCGTCCTCAGCGACCCGCAGAAGCGCCAGGTGTACGATCGCTTCGGGCATGCGGGGCTCGGCGGAGCAGGCGGGCCCGGCGTCGGGGACATGGGCGACGTCTTTAGCCAGTTCCAGGACATCTTCGGCGACCTCTTTGGAGGAGGTGGCGGCTTCGGCTTTGGTGGGTTCGGAAGGCGGCAGCGCGACCCCAACGCCCCGACGCGGGGCTCGGACGTTCGCACTGATGTACGGCTGAGCTTCCGCGAGGCGGCGTTCGGAGCGACCCGCGAGATCGACTTGTCGCATCCATCGCCCTGCGAAGCTTGCAGCGGCACCGGAGCCAAGGGCGGCGAGCTCGAGAGCTGCGAGACTTGCGGCGGCCGTGGGCAAGTTGCGCGCGCCCAAGGGGCGTTCGTCATGACGACGAACTGCCCGACCTGTCGAGGCCGTGGCTCGCAGGCCAAGGAAGCATGCGACGAGTGTGAGGGTGTGGGACAGGTCGACAGCGAGCGGGTCGTCAAGATCAACGTCCCCGGCGGGGTCGACACGGGGCAAAGCCTCCGCTTGAGCGGTCGCGGCCAGGAGGGGACACGCGGCGGGCCGGCAGGCGATCTCTACGTGACGGTTCACGTCGACCGTGACCCCGATTTCGAGCGCGAGGGCTTTGACCTCATTCACCGGCTCGTCGTCACGTATCCGCAGGCGGCCCTCGGAGCGAAGATCGAGGTGCCGGCGCTCGAGGAGGAAGAAGACACCGTCCAGACCGTGAAGGTGGCATCGGGTACCCAAAATGGGGAGACGGTCGTCATACGCGGCGCTGGCGTGCCCCGGCTCAATGGCCGTGGCCGGGGGAATTTGATCTGCGTCGTCGAGGTCGAGGTGCCGAAGAAGCTCTCCCGCGAACAGAAGCGGCTTTTGAAGGATCTCGACTCGACTTTCGAGTAGTGTAGGTCGGTCATGCAGCCGCTCACTGGACTCGACTCCTCCTTTCTCTTCCTCGAGAACTCCCGCCAGCCCATGCACGTTGGGAGCGTCCTCGTCTTCGAAGGCTCGATGACCTTCGAGGCGTTTCGTCAGACCTTGGCGACGCGGGTCCACCTCGTTCCCAGGCTTCGTCAGCGCCTCGCAATGGTTCCGCTCGGCATCGGCAAGCCCTATTGGGTCGAGGACCCGGCCTTCAATCTCGATCTGCACCTCCAGCACGTGGCGCTTCCAAGCCCCGGTCGCTGGAAGGAACTTCGGAGCCTTGCCGCCCGCACCTTCACCACGCCGCTCGATCGGACACGGCCCCTCTGGGAGATGACCTTCATCGAAGGCCTAGACGAAATTCCACAGGTGCCGCCCGGTTCGGTCGCGATCATCAGCAAGATTCACCACGCCGCCATCGACGGCGTGTCCGGCGCGGACATGATGGGTGTGCTCCTCGACGTCACCAAGGAGCCGCGCGAGTTCGATCTCCCGACGCCTCGCACGGTGGCTCCAGTCCCGAACGAGCTCGAAGTCCTCGGTCACACGGCGCGAAAGATCCTTGGCAAGCCGAGCGAGATTCGACGAGTCGCGTCCGAGGTTCGTGACGCGGTTCGTGCTGCCGCGAAGGTTCAGCAGAAAGGTGTCGACGCGCCGCCCGTGCCGATGAGCGCACCACCGACTCCGATCAATCACACGATCGACGGTCGGCGCATTTGGAATACGGCGCTGCTCGAACTCGATCGGGTGAAGGCGATTCGTCAGTTCGCCGGCTGCACTTTGAACGATGTGGTTCTCGCGATCTGCTCGGGCGCGCTCCGCCGTTATCTCGATGAAAAGGAGGCGCTCCCCGACAAGCCCCTCATCGCGATGGTGCCCGTGTCGACACGTTCCAAGAGTGAGCAGGGCCAGATGGGCAACAAGGTCTCGGCGATGATGCTGGACCTCGCGACCAACGTCGCTGACCCGGTCGAGCGTCTAAAGCTCATCAAGGCGCATACGAAGGGGGGCAAGGCCTTCGAGCGCGCTGGCGCGACCCGAGCGCTCGTCGACCTTTGGGACTTCATCCCATTCGGCCTGGCGAACCGAATGACCCGCCTCTACTCGAGATTTCGGGTCTCCGAGATGCACAACCCGATCTTCAATTGCGTCATCACCAACGTGCCCGGCCCTCAGATGGACCTCTACATGGCGGGCCACAAACTGCTCGCCACGATGGGAATGGCGCCGCTCGTCGACGGGATGGGTCTTCTCATCACCGTCCTCAGCTACAACGGAGTCTTGTCGATCAGCCCGATCTCCTCGCCCGCGGTCATGCCGGACATGGATGTGTTCGCCCGCTACCTGCGCGAGTCGGCCAACGAGCTCGAAGCCGCCGTGGTGCCCGCCCGCGACGCCACGCTGGACGCAGCCGAAGCCAAGATTGCGGCCGACCTTACCGAGGCCTTCGTCGCGCAGATGCGCACGACGCTCGAGCGCGCGCCGAAGGATCGCTCACTCGGGGAGGGAACGTTCCAACTCTGTGTCACCGGGAGCGCCGACAAGACCTGGCGGATCGATCTCGAAGAGCGAAGCGTAGTCGAAGGGAACGGGAAGCCGACCGATGCGACTCTCACGATTCGCGACTCTCACTTGGCCGAAATTCTCAAGGGCAACCTAGACCCCCAGATCGCGTTCGTGCAGGGAAAGCTTCAAGTCGACGGCGACATCAATAAGGCGATCGAGTTCGGCGCGCTTCTGCCGAAGGTGCTCGCCTGAGGCTCAACGAAGCGCGCTGAACCGGGTCGGTCCGCCGCTGCCAGGTAGCTGGGTCCGAAGCTCGGGAAGCTCTTCGCTCTCCAGCCAATTGTAGACTCCATAGGTCTGCAGCACCCGGCGCGTGTAGCGACGTGTCTCGTCGTAGGGAATCTCTTCGATGAACACATCGAGCGGCCGGGCCGCGTCCTCGTCGAGCCAGCGGCGGACTGCGCCTTCGCCCGCATTGTATGCGGCAGGGACGAGCGCGGGGTTTTCGTTGAGCCGGTTCCAGAGCCACGCCATGTAGCGCGCTCCGATCTTCAAGTTGACCTCCGGCTTGGTCAGCGTGCGCGGGGTGGCCTTCTCGCCGACCTCGGGGGCGAAGCGCTTTGCTGTGGGCATGATGAGCTGAACGAGACCGTAGGCCTTGGCCCACGACACCGCCTCCGGGTCGAACGAGCTCTCTTCACGCGCGACCGCCCGCACGAACGAGGAGGGGACCTCTTGGTCTTCGGCCACCTCTTCGATGAGCGGCGAGAAGGCCTGCGGGTAGGTCGCCTCCCAGATCAGTCGTCCCTCGCCCTTCGGTAACAGGCCTTCGAAGTCTTCGAAGTGCGCACGGATGACACGGCTCAGCTTTGTCTCGGCGCCCGCATGCTGGAGCAGCACAGCACCGACCACGGCCATCTCGGGGTCGACGTCATTGCCGACCATGTGAAGCGCTTCCATCTCGGAGGACGCATAGGTCATCTCGTCCACAATCAAGAGCTCGACCATGCGATCGAAGGCGGGTTCGTCGAACTCGTCGCGCCATGCGAATACCATGCGCGTCGGCTCGTCGTCTGCGCGCATGTCTTCAAGAATCGCCTTGGCGCGACCGGGGACGATCTCGCCGAGCCTCCAGAGCGATTGCTGCGCGTAGTAGCGAAGCGGCCACCGCTTGACGATCTCTTCGTATGCCGCGACTGCGTCGATACGCTGGCCAAGGAGGAAGAGCGTTCGCGCCCGCCAGTAGTGAGCGCGGCCGGTCATACCTTCCTGCTCCTCGTCGCCGCCTCGCTTTACGAGATCGTCGAAGTGATCGTAGGCCGCTTGAAAATCGCCGCCTCGAAGCTCGATCCAGCCGAGCTTGAAGAGGGCTCGAGGCCAGATATCTCCGTCGGGGTACTTTCTCGGGACCGTCGCCAGGCGTGCGCGAGCCGCCTTTTCATGGCCTGTTTCGAGCTCCGCGAGCGCAGCGCGGTAGCTCGCATCGTCGGCGAGTCGATGGGCCGGGGCTTCGGCCTCGAGCTTCTCGAACTGGCGGACCGATTCCTGCCATTGCCCGATGCGCCCATAGGCCCGCGCGGCGTGATAGCGGGCCCAGGCTCGCGTATCGAGGTTCGCGCTGCCCGTGCACTTCTCCGCGACCTCCCGCATGACGGGCGCGCCGCGCGTTCGCTCCCGAGCTTGGAGTAGGGCGCGTCCCTGCTTGTAGCGCGCCTTGCACCAGACCGTACTGCCGGTCTTCAAGTGCCGCACCAGCTTGCCGAAGAGGCGCTCCGCGTCTCGATATCGCTTCGCGTTGTAGAGCGTGTCGGCCTTCTCGAGACTCTGCTGCATGCGCGGCCGGACTGCGGGCTCCTTCGCCGTGACCCGTGGCGGAGGGCCATCGACACGAAGGGTGAGATGGGCGTTCGAGTCGGAGCCGCTCGCCCGCGTCTCGATCAGTCGCGCCTTGTCCCCGCCGGCCCAGTCGTCGGTGAGCGCGCCGACGAGTTCGGCGGCTGTAGCCGGGTCCTGTTTTTGGAGCAGCGATGCGCGCTTGAGCCGTGCCCAGCGTGCGAGCGGATGGTTGAAGGTGCCGAGCGTGTTGAGATGGCCGAGCGCGAGTTGTGTGTAGCCCTCCTCGAGCGCAGCGTCGGCCGCAAGCCAGTGGAGACGTCCCTTGTCCCGTGCGCTCGCACTCGGGAGCGCAGCCTCGGCGACCTCGCGAGCTTTGTCGAAGTTCTCCTTGTCGAGCTGCTTCCGTACCTGTGCGACGCTCGACTTCTCGCCAATCTCGACGATCACCGGGTCGAGGACCTTGGGAGGTGGCGCAGGGGTCTCGGCCGTCATCGGCTTCGGCTCCGCTTCCTTTGAAGGAGGCCATACCTCTCGGCGTACGTTCTGCTGCTGGTGACAGGCCGCCAGCAGCCCCAAGCACGCAGCCAAGGGCCAAATCCGCTTCATCGGAGGAAGGCTAGTGACTTCGCCCGGAGGGGGCAAGTTAGCTCGTGGGATCGCCGTGCGTGCGCGAGCGTGTTAGACGCTCCGCGTGAGCTACAGCCTGGAAATTGGGGTGCGGTATCTGCGCTCGAAGAAGCGGGCCACCGTCTCGATGATCACCTTGATCTCGATCATCGGGGTCGCGCTCGGCGTGGCGGCGCTCCTGGCGGTGCTCTCGATTACGACCGGCTTCGAGAAGGCGTTTCGCGACAAGGTCCTCGGGGTGAACGCTCACGTGCTGGTCCTGAAGTACGGGCGCGAGTTTCGCGACTACCGGGACGTGCTCGCCACCGTCGGCGAGATGCCCGAAGTGGACGGGGTGGCGCCCTTCTCGATCAACGAGATGATGCTCACGAAGGGCGAGCGGCGTGCCGTCGTCCTCGTCAAGGGCGTGACACCCGCCGGTGTTCGGAACGTGCTCGACCTTCCCCAGCAGATCATCGCGGGCGGCCTCGAAGGGCTTCGCCGACCGGGGGCGGCACCGACCGCAGCCCCGAAGCCAACCACCGATGCGACCTGGCAATGGCTTCGTGACATCCGCGACGGTAAGGAAGCCGCACTGGTCAAGACTGCGGAAAAGCCCAAGGCGCCCACCGAGGACAGCGGAGGCCTACGAAAGACGTTCTGGGAGCAGGAGAAAGAGCGACGCGCTTCCGAGCGGAGTGCAGAGCGCCTTGCGCGCCGGCCGAACGTTGGCGCTGTAGCTCAGCCCGACGACATCGAAGCGATGCTCGGTGGGCTCGACGAGGATGCACTCGCGCTGCCGGACGATCTCGAGTTTGAAGCGGGTCTTGCTCAGGGCGGGGCACAAGAGCCCCTCGAATCGCTCCCGGGTATCGTCATCGGCAAGACGCTCGCCGAGGACTTGGAAGTGGAAATAGGCGATCGCGTTCGCCTCATCTCGCCTCTCGCGGCGCTCGGAATCACCTTGAACGACCCGGGCGCCAGCTCGACCCGCTCGCGCGAGTTCCGAATCATCGGTGTGTTCCAGGCCGGTTTTCAGGAGTACGACTCCGGGCTCGTCTACACCGACCTCTTCGAGGCACAGCATCTGTTCGACGAGGGCGACAACGTCACCGGCGTGGAGCTCCGGGTGTTCGATTTGGATACGTCCTACGAGCTCGCGCGACGCATCGAGCAGGATCTCGGCGGCGCGTTTCACTCGCTCGATTGGTCTGAGCTCAACCGGAACCTCTTCACCGCGCTCGAGGTGCAGAAGGTCGCGCTCACCTTGGTCATCGCGACGATCATCTTCGTAGCGGCCTTCAACGTGATCGCGACGCTCATCATGATCGTGCTCGAGAAGAAGCGCGAGATCGCCATTCTCAAGGCCATGGGCGCGACCGACGGCACCGTGCTCCGCATTTTCATGTTGCAAGGTGTGGTGGTGGGCGTGATCGGCACGCTGATCGGCGTGATCGTCGGCGGGGGGCTCGTCACTTATCTGGCAAAGGTGCAGTTTCCGCTCGACCCGAAGGTCTACCTCATCGACCACCTGCCCGTCGTTCTGAACCCGACCGTGTTCCTCGTGACGATCGGTATTGCGCTTCTCATCTGCACGGTGTCGACGATCGCGCCGTCCTGGTGGGCAGCCCGCATGCTCCCGGTCGACGGTCTTCGTTACGAGTGAGGCCTGCCGCGTGGTAGTCTCGCGACGCATGCGTACCGTTGCTATCCTCTGTTTGCCCGTTGTGCTGGCATCGTGCGGAAGCGACTCTGGGTCGACCTCACCATCCGAGGCCGAAGCCAGCCCCGGCTGTCAGGACAACACCCTCGACATGAGCTCGGAGCACGTCGACCTCGAATTCGGCGGGACGAGCCGGAGCTATGAGCTCCATGTTCCGTCGAGCTACGGGGGCGACTCTCCCGTTCCCCTCGTGCTGAACTTCCACGGCCTGACGCAGACGGGGAACGCCCAGCGCGAACAATCGTACATGGATGCCAAGTCCGATGCGGAAGGCTTCATCGTCGCGTACCCGAACGGCATCGACAATGCATGGAACAGCGGCAGAAGCGAAAGCAACACGGTCGACGATGTCGGTTTCACACGCGCGCTCATCGACGACCTCGGCGCCCGAGGCTGCATCGACCTCAGACGCGTCTACGCGACCGGCATGTCGAATGGTGGCGGCATGTCACATCGCCTCGCGTGCGAGGCCGCCGACGTGATCGCTGCGGTCGCGCCGCACTCGGGCCAGCTTGCGCTCGACCCGCGCGATTGTGGCCCCGCGCGCCCCATCCCCATCCTCGACTTCCACGGCAAGAACGACACCATCGCGAGCTACGAAGGCGTCCCCGAGATGATCGCCGAGTGGGCCGAGCTCGACGGCTGCACCGACGCGCCCGAGGTCACCTTTCAACAGGGCGACGTCACCTGCACCAGCCAGTCGCAGTGCGAGGGCGGTGCGAGCGTCACCCTCTGCGCCGCCGAGGAAGCTGGCCATTGCTGGTTCGGCTACGACTGCCCGGTCATCGGCGCGATCGACCTCGGCGGAAGCACTGATGCGATCAACGCAAACGACGCGATGTGGGACCTCTTCAGCCGGACGGTTCTCCCGTAAAACCCGGGCTTTCCCGGTTTCCCCCAGAGCCGGCGACGATAGCGCCAGGAGCTTGACGGCCGGACTCATGCGCGCTACCAATGGCGTCCTTTTGCGGGAATAACTCAGCGGTAGAGTGCAACCTTGCCAAGGTTGAAGTCGTGAGTTCGAATCTCATTTCCCGCTCCAAAATTGGCTAATCGTTACGAGTGTTTTCACGA
>Ga0316193_10001317_pt1 | contig 16617 bp, 21 predicted proteins | sample MerIslsedime2_MG_FD_207735 | JGI IMG/M metagenome (GOLD analysis project Ga0316193, IMG submission 207735) | Coastal sediment microbial communities from Maine, United States - Merrow Island sediment 2 | ecosystem: Environmental > Aquatic > Marine > Coastal > Sediment | place: USA: Maine...
CCAAACGTGAAGAGGAGCGTTGTCAGACTGACTAATCATGATCTGCCTGATCACGATCGGTCAAGACTCTTACGCTGCGAGTTGACGCCGGCTCGCGAGGAGAGCCGGATTCTCGAGACTCCACCACCAAATGTCTTGGTGAAAGGGTTCGGCGATAGCTCGGTCGACATTGAGATGCGTATTTGGATTCGCGATCCCAAGAATGGCGTCTCGAACATCAAGAGCGCCGTGCTACTCCGGGTCTGGGACAAATTCCATCAGCAGGGCATTGAAATCCCCTACCCGCAGAGAGATGTCCACTTGATCCCTCCAATCGATTTTGATCTTACACCCGAGGGTCCGAACGCTTAAGCCCAGCCTAGAATGGGCGCACCGAGGTCTGCCTCAAGAAATACACCAAGCCAATGCCCCTACTCGGCGCACACAGACGCAGATGCCGCCATCAGGGGCTTTTTCGTAACGCTATAGTCAGTGTACTGATGTCCACGTTGGGTCGAAAGCGGGCGCAAGCCTCGTCGGCGGGCGCTAAGTCGGCTTAGTGCCATAAGTCAACATTGGAGCGGTGATCTCGCCTCTACTGCCCGAACATATTTTGAAACGTTTGATTAGGCGTGGGCTTGGCAGCCGGCTTCTGCTTCTGCGCAGTCTCCGCAGTAGGCTCTTGCGGTTGCGCCCTGCTCGCATCAGGAGCCGTAGCGTTGGGCTGGTTGGCAGGCGCGGAAGGCGTAGCTTTGGGATCTTGCCGCTTCTTGACGCCGAGCATCTGTCCGATGCCGCCCACGACGCCCTTCGTCACAGCGCCGGGGATGGCAATGCTCTTCTCCACAAGTCCGCCATCGCCGGTGTCAATGCCGAGAATGTCGGTAGGCATGGCGATGAGCCAACCGCCGGGGGCGTTGTCAGAGCAAATTCGTTTACTTTGCCAAAACGTCAGAACCGGATTTTGCAGCCATTGATTTTCCTACATTTTTCCGGGCCGATCTGAGCGGTTCGCTGGCCGCCCCAAGAATTTAGAATTTTGCTCTGACAACGCCCGTCCCGGTTTAGAAGATGGCCACGACAGACGTTACGACACGCTCGTCGCACTGGAAGACGGTTGCGGCCGCGCAGCTGGCGATGTTGGTGTCCCAGTAGCGCACATCGAGGGAGAAGGAGGGTTGTTCGTTGAACTCGAGCGTCAGGCCGGCGTTCCAATAGGTGTAATCGAAAGAGCCCTCGCTCCGCTCGTCCCACTGGCGCCCCACCAGAGCGCTGACGCTCGGGTGCAAATTCTGGATCTTTTTTAAAGCGTAGCTGGCCGACCCCTCAAGCACGTCGACGTAACCGGTGTTCTGGGGTAACCACGTGTTGGTTACGCCAAGGGTGAGCTTCTCGAAGAATGTGTAGAAGGCCGCGGTCCCGAACTCCACATTCCTATAGTCGAGCGGCGAGTTCCCGAGTGAGCCTGGATAGGTATAGTACAAAATGCCGAGATCGAAGCTGATGCCCTTCCACTCGGGTCTGATGCCACCATACAAGTCGATCTCGAGATCGGCCACCGCCTCCAAGTTTCCGGCCCGATTGATGCCCAAGCCGAAATCGACGTTCGAGCCCCACACACCAAGATAAAGAATCTCGTAAGTTAGTTCGAACCCAGCTTGGACCGCCGGGTTCTCGTCAGTCTGCGAGATGCCTTGGTCGACATAGTCAGTCGTAAAGGTGGTGTTGGCCGAAAGGGCTAGTTTGCTGCTGGGAGCCGCCGGCTCAATAAAATCTTGGGCGAGCTCTCTTGCGAGCGCTGGATCTTGGGTGGGGTCTTCTGCGAGCACGGGCACCGCAAACCCGCCGCAAAGGAACACAACCAAAAAATTGGTCGATTTCGCCGCCCCGCTGCGTGACACCAGCCCATTCCCGCAAACGTTGGTTCGCCCAAGGAGATTGCTCACTATAGGGGCCAGCCAGTTCGACACAAACCCAGTAGAGGTCATTGTCAGAGTAAACTGGCTTGAGCCTCCTGGCGAGGATACTTAGCTACCGGCGATGAGCAATCCCTTCCGCTATTTCAACAGCTCGCCCGAGGTGATCCGCCTCACGGTGATGATGTACATCCGCTATCCGCTGTCGCTACGACAGGTCGAGGATATTCTGTTCGAGCGGGGCATCGACATCTGCCACGAGACGATACGGTTCTGGTGGAATCGCTTCGGCCCGATGTTTGCCAAGGAGATCAGAAAACGTCGCATTCTGACTCGATCATATTCGCACTGGCGTTGGCACCTGGACGAGGTCTTCGTCAGGATCAAAGGAGAGACGCATTACCTCTGGCGTGCAGTAGATCACGAAGGCGAGGTGCTGGACGTCTTTGCGACGAAGCGCCGAGATCGCAAGGCTGCACTGAAGTTTCTCAAGAGGATGATGAAACGCTATGGCCGGCCAGGTTCGATCGTGACCGACAGGCTTCGCTCCTACGGCGCGGCGATGCCCTGATCGACAGCATTGCCGATTACTTTCATCGCCGATCGGTACGACCGTAGCCGGTCGGTGACAATTGATCGCGGTCGGCCGAAACGCTTCATCGCGCGCTTCAGGAATTTCAGTGCAGCCCTGGGATCCCGCAAAGGCGGATAGCCTTCCACGTGAATTTGGTCGCATGAAAGTCCGCGATAGGCGGAGACTTGAATTCTGCCTTACTCATATTGGGGTCTCCAGATTGTTGTCGTGGAGCCGGGTAATGCTGGCCACGGCCTGCGCCACTTCCGCGTCGTCGAGCGGGGGCTGGCAGCGCATGCGGTTCCAAGCTAACATCAACTCAAGCACTACTTCGGCATCGACACCATGCCACAGCAAATGCCCGGTCAGCGAGGCGATCGTTGAATTTCGCTGTCCCTCTGGCACGCCCTCATGTACCAGTTGGCGCCACTGGAGAAGCGAGCGCCCCACGCGGGGGCCGCGGATCGGCACGAGGATCCAGCGTGGCAAAGGTGCAAGCGTGATTTCATCCGGCGAGCGTCCTGGAGCCCACGTATAGGGACGGCCGCTCGGATGGACCGATGGTGGGGCGACAATATAGCCACCGTCGCCACGCAGATCGATTCCCTGGGCAAAGCCTGCGCGATTTCGAGTCAGACCACCAGGGTGAGCAAAATAAAGATGACGCCCGGCTCCTCCAGTGATGGCCTCGACGGTCGCAGAGAGCGGCCGGAACTTGTGCTCAAGCCGCTCGAGGGCGGTATCTCCACCATGTTTCGGATCGATATCGAGCACGATCAGGTTTGAGATCTCACCGGTGACGATCCCGATATTGGCATCCGGCCAACGCCAAAACCATTCGACGACGTCCTTTTCGGATGGCCGCTGATGCTGCAGGTGCTCCCAGCGAATGAGCGGCCGCTTATCGCCTGAGCGCAAGGGCAAAACAGACCACCCTCGCGCCAAGTAACGCTTAGCTTCCTCGATCGAACTCGACCGCTCCGTCGCCATTTCGGCTGAACCATCCAAAGTGCGCACGCTCAGGATTACTCCCGGCACGTGAGAACTATGGGAGAGACTCCCAATCCAGCGTTGAGGAAGGTCAATAAAGACGACATTCTGTTGCTCTCGTCGCTAGAATGATCGCCGGCAATCCCATGCTCGAAGCCGCCCTCACCGCTTTCACCACCTTCTTCGCAGTCATCGGGCCCGTTGACTCGGCTGTGCTCGTGGCCTCGCTGACGCCAAACCTTACGCGGGCCGAGCGGCGAGCGGTGTCGGTCAAGGCGGTGTTCATCGCAACGATTATCATCCTGGTGTTCGCTCTGGTCGGAGAGCCAGTCTTGCGGCAGCTCGGAGTATCTATCGCGGCGTTACAAACGGCAGGTGGCATCATCCTGTTCATCATTGCGATCGACATGACGCTTTCGAGACGGCCAGGCGCGACAACTCTCTCTCCGGGAGAGAATGCGGAGGTCGAGAACAAGGCCGAAGCGAACGCAGATATAGCCGTGTTTCCGTTGGCTACTCCATTGCTCGCGGGTCCAGGCGCCATAACAGGTGCGATCGTGCTAGCTGCAAGCACTAACGGGGACTCAGCGCTACTTGCCGCCGTGATCGCAGGAATAGTCGCTGTGATGGCGTTGACCCTGGCGCTATTGCTCGTAGCGCAAGAAGTCCATCGGATGATCGGAACCACGGCGCGAAAAGTGATCGTGAGGGTATTCGGCGTACTCTTAGCAGCTCTTGCGGTTCAGCTGATCTTCAACGGAATCTCTGCTGCGAGCCTATTCGGCTAGTTGTGTGTACCGAAAACCTAAATCCTGATGGCGTTGTCACATTAAATGAAATTGGCCCAGTTTGAACGATCAACCAACAGGCTAAGTCTATGAAATCTCTTGGATCAAGATTGGCGGTTGTCGACAAATTCGGCTCAGTCTGACTTAATGTGACAACGCCCAGCCAATCAATGCGGATGGGGTTTTCGGTACACACAACCCCTCAGGCGAAGTCGAAAGTAGCTACGATCGGCGCGTGCAGCGACTCAGGAGGGCGATGGATGCGACCGTAAGAAACAAGCTCATCTTCAAGCATTTCATTGTGAATCTCGACATCTGTAAAATGCGCAAACAAGGCGCGGCTTGCCAAAATGTGATCAAGCATTTCTGGCCGGCCGTGATGCAGCACCGTGAAGCGCCGATCTCCAGGCAAGGCCCGCTCCACTGGGGTCAAGACTCTCGTGGCCAAATGCCCGGACCCGGTGTCGTCCTCGCCAGCGCAAGCAAGTGTAAGCGCAGTGTCGTGGTCTTCTGCGTTGAAGTCCCCACAAACCGCGATCAAAGCATCGGCCTCGGCGTCGATTACGCGCTCGATTGCCAGCCGCAGCTCGAGAGCTTGTCCGGCGCGCTTCACGGCCGCTGTGAAGAAGCCCTCAGCCCAGCCCGAGACTGTCTCCCAGGCGAATGGTCCCGCCTTCTGCCCGGGGATGGCCACCGCGAGTCGCGCTCGTAAATGCACATTGAACACGTGAAGTCGACCGCTAGTTGGCAGCTGAAGAACCAAGTGTTGAAGCGGACGATCCCATGCAAGCGGGACTGCATCGGGATCGGGCGGTATGGCGGTATGGCGCCGGAACCGGAGAGGCTCCACGAAAGTGTGCCGAATGACGTGCTCCTCAATCACGGGTAGGCGCGTGAGCACAGCGAGATTGTGCACGTCGGCCGGTCCGACTCCCGATGGTCCCGAACTGACTAGCAGGGAATGCTCCGAGTAGGGCGTGCCCTGGAGGAGCCGCTCAAGATCAGCCGTGCGCCGTATGCCGTGGACCTTGGGAGCATCTACCTCCTGGAAGCAGAGGACATCTGCCTTAAGCCGGTCAAGCTGCGGGCGGAGGACGGCGGCGCGCTCCCTGAAGGGAGCCGCTTTGTGGTGTGAGCCACCGAAGCTTTCGAGATTGAAGGTGCCGATCCGCATTTACGCGCCGAGGAACGGATAGCACTTCAGATCCTCGCGGGTCCAGAGGGTCATGCCGCAGTTTCCAGCCAGAGTCTCAATCAAAAACACGCAATCGGGATTTTCAAAACATGCGCATTGTCACCTTAAGTAAATTTGGCCCAATTTGGTGGGGAAATTATCGATCTTTGGCTACCGCATTCACACCATCGGGACGAAGGCTGGACAGTTCATCACGACATTAATGATGTCATGCTTGCGACGGGGCATTGTCAGACAAACCTGAGCGGCCTGCGAAGGGTGCCGAAAGAGACCAAAGCTCAAATGCCGACAAGTCCTCTTCGGAGCTTTAAGCTCCTATAAGTCGCTAGAATGAGTACCGACAAGCCGGCCAGCGGCATGAGGAGCGCCTCGGGCGACTTCATAACCCACAAAATTGTGCCAGTGATGGCGCACCACAGAATTGGAATGATGAATAACTCCCAGCGGACGCGATCCGCCGCGAGGAGGACCCCAAGAGTACCAAGCACGGTTGGATCAGGCGCCAGACCGAACAGCTCTACGCCGGACCATTCTCTACCGATGAGAGGGCCGATCGACGGCTGAATTAGAAGCGCGAAGGTGAATAGGGCTATGCCGGCCTTCCCGGTTAGCGCCTTGGCATCGTCAAAAGTTAGCCGCCCCAACAATACACCGCTCACGGCTATCAGGAACGCCTGCGCGGCGAAGCCCCAAACAAAGTACGGTGCCGCCAAACTGATCGTAGCGTAACGCTCAAAGAAATAGCCCCACGCGACTGCAAGCCAGACGGCGGCCAGCAGGGTAGCGACGGCACGCCCGCGCCTGTGCAGTCCGCGAACCATAAGGGCCGCAATGCCCAAGCCAGCGCCGAGTGCCATAACCTGCGTCGGCCAGACATCCGCATTGTAGAGCTCGAACAGCCGATAATAGGTCTCCGGCGAGAACATCAGAAGGTCCGCAGGCAGATAAGTCCACCACTGGGATATCAGACCTCGTGAATGTAGGCGACCATCCGACGGCGCATCTTAGCGTCGGGAAGCGGCTCGCGCGCCGAATCTAGGTTTTCGCGGACATGATCAACTCGAGTGGTAGCGGGGATGGCGCAGGTTACGGCAGGATGCGAAATGATGAACTTGAGAAGGAACTGTGCCCAGCTCGTGGCGCCGATTTCGTCGGCCCATGCGGGTAGTTTCTTGCCCTCGAAACGCTGGATCAGCGCCTTCCGCCGAAACGGGCGATTTGCGATGACGGCAATGCCCTTTTCATGCGCGAGGGGGAGTAGGCGATCCTCTACCTCTCGGTCCGCGACGTTGTAGGTGAGCTGGACGAAATCAAGTTCATGCTCGCGCATGATCCTCTCAAGCTCCTCGTGCCTGCGACCGTGCGACGTGGTGATGCCGACATAGAGAAGCTTTCCCTCATTCTTCATGGCATGAAGCGTGTTGAGATGTGCTTCCCAGGCAACCAGATTGTGAACTTGTAACAGGTCGAAGCGATCAACGCCCCAACGTTCGCGCGACTGCGCAATCTGCTTCGGCCCGTCCTTACCGTCGGCGATCCATACCTTATCGGTGGCGAATACATTTGCCGTGTTGCCGGTCTTCTTCAGACAGTAACCGATTACGTCCTGTGCGGACCCATACATAGGTGAGGAATCGATCATTCGACCACCAGCATCGAAGAATGCCCGCATGACTTGAGCACTGGAATCGCGCGCCACAGGATCATTGCCGACATTGAAGGTGATCCAGCTGCCGAGCCCGACCATTGGCAGCGCCTCGCCGGAGGACGGGATCGGTTTGGTGAGGGGCTTAGGCCGCGCCACGCCGAGGGCGGGAACGAGCGCACCGACGCCAGTCAGGGCAATCAATCCAATAAGCTCACGGCGAGTTAGCGGCATAATCTGTCATTTAGGGACACGCGAGCCGATGGACAACGGCTGGGCCGGCGTTGTCAGAGCAAAATTCTAAATACTTGGAGCGGCCATCGAACCGCTCAGATCGACCCGGAAAAAATGCAGGAAAATCAATGGCCGCGAAATCCGGTTCTGACGTTTTGGCAAAGTAAACGAATTTGCTCTGACAATGCCCTCTGGCGGATTAATTTTGTTTGTACCGGAAGGGATCGCTGTTAAAGCAGCTATTGCGGGCTAGATCGTCGGAAAACAGCTGACGTTCGTCCTGCGTCGGCTTCTATAAAGGGATGAGAATATGGCTGCGTCGTTGGAAAATGTTCTGGCCAGTAAAGATACAAGCCTGGCGCTTCTTCGAGTTCTTGCAGAAAATAGTTTTGATTCAATCCTGATCACCGATGCTTCCGCAGCGGGGAAGATCACATACGCCAACAAAGCCTTCAAGAAGCTCACAGGTTACGACACTTCGGAGGTCATCGGGAAAACGCCGCGCATTCTCCAGGGAGCGGGCACAGACAAGAAGGTCATCGAGCGCCTTGCTGGTGCTCTCAAGGCTGGCGGCCGATTCGAAGGCAAGGCAATCAATTACAAGAAGGACGGTACGCCGTTCATCATGTACTGGAAGGTCTTGCCGATTAAGGTCGGCAAGACAATCAAGGCGTGGGTGGCAATCCAACGGGAGGGCTCCGCAATTTAGGCCGTGTACTGGCATTGTCAGAGCAAATCGGCTTGAGGCGGATGACCTCGGGGGAGCTGTTGAAGTAACGGAAGGGATTGTGCGTCGCCGGAGGCTAAGGATCCTCACCAGGAGGCTCAAGCCAGTTTACTCTGGCAATGTCCTGCGCGTGCCCTCCTCGAAGACGCACCGAGCGTCTAAGGGCCAATTTGCATACTAATCAAGAAGGAGCTGAAGCATGTCTATTCTCAAAGTCATCGAACTTATGGGCGACTCCGACAAGGGGTGGGAGGAAGCTGCCCAGGAGGCTGTGACGGAAGCCGCAAAATCCGTCAAACAAATTCGGTCTGTCTGGGTCAAGGATCACGCCGCTACTGTCGAAGGTGGGAAGATCAAAAAATATCGTGTCACTTGTAAGATCACCTTCGAGGTTGAAAGCTAGTTCCGGCGGTGTTGAGTCTCCAAGGTCAAACTTGAGTTCATGGCGGATGCTGTCGCGGCGTCCGCCATTTTGGCGAAACCGGGACCAACAAAGATACAATATAAGAACCTACGCAAGACACCGTTTGCTAATCGCAACTCACGCAGGCATTGTCAGAGCAAATTCGTTTACTTTGCCAAAACGTCAGAACCGGATTTCGCGGTCATTGATTTTCCTGCATTTTTCTGGGTCGATCTGAGCGGTTCGATGGCCGCTCCAAGTATTTAGAATTTTGTTCTGACAACGCCTCAACGATGCCTGGCGCATCGACCGCAACGAAATGGCCCAGGGATCAACGGTGCAGAAGTTCGACGGGGCGACGGCTGTCGGCGTGCCGGTCTGGCCGCATGTCGACGTCAATGGGCGCAAGATCTTTGAGGATGACAACGTGCTCGTGGAGGCCTTCCCAACCAAGCACGGCTTCCTCGAAAACACGCACGCCTACCGATTCACCACCAAGCCGGAGAACCGGGTTCTGGTATTCGGCGGCGACGGCCACTACTCGGAAGGGTTGGTGAACGCCTCCAAAGATGCCGACGTCCTGTTCGTCGAGGGTATCACCCGCAAGAACATCAAGTTCGCACCCTGGGGCGGGGATACCGAGGAGGAAAAAGTAAAGGTCATTGGCGCCTATCACATGTTCCCGAGCGACATGAAGAAACTCCAGGATGACTCCGGCGTGAAGAACATCGTCATGGTCCATGTTCAGAATTACAACTCGCCTGAGGACTTCGACCGACTGAGCGTTCTGCAAGAGATGATCGACGAAGGCGTTGTCAATATCCTCCAGGCTTGCTGACGGCGATCTCTACTGATCGTCACCGGGAGCGCCGGACGGCATTGTCAGACCAACCTGAGCGGGCCTGCAAAGGGTACTGGTCTGAAGCGTTCAGGCCGCCAGCTGACGCCACTCGGCTAGGGCGGCAGAACGGTTGCGTTTGAAGATGTCGCGGGGGTTGAGGTGACGGTCGTGGTTGAAGTGGTTGTGGATTGCGGCATGGGCAGCGGCAAACTTCTGAAGGGTCTTCACGCCCCTGAACTTCGCCATCGCTCGTTCTCGTCGTCGGAATGGTTGGTGTGAATTCTCAGCCCGATTGTTGAGCCAACGACCACACTCCTGGTTGGCGACGTTTCCGATTACTTTCATTGCCGCACCATAGGAGCGAAGCCGGTCAGTCACGATCGAACCGGGCCGGCCATAGCATTTCATCGCACGCTTCAAGAACTTCAACGCAGCCCTGCGATCCCCGCACTTCGTCACAAAGACCTCAAGCACTTCGCCTTCATGATCAACCGCACGCCAGAGATAAACTGTCTCTCCATTGATCCTGACGAAGACCTCGTCCAGGTGCCAACGCCAGTGCGAATACGATCGAGTCTGAATGCGATGTTTTCTGATCTCGTTGGTGAACATCGGACCGAAACGGTTCCACCAGAACCGCACCGTCTCGTGACAGATGTCGATGCCCCGCTCGAACAAAATATCCTCGACCTGCCGCAGCGACAGCGGATAGCGGATAGCGGATATACATCATCACCACGAGGCGGATCACCTCGGGCGAGCTGTTGAAATAACGGAAGGGATTGCGCATCGACGGACGCTAAGAAACCTCGCCAAGAGGCTTAAGCCAATTTACTCTAGCAATGCCAATTTTCGGAAAGGATAGAGGATCGGCAATGACCCTCAAACACGAATTGCTGTCTGACTCGGGCGTTCTGATCGCCCGGCCGAGCGGACGGCTCACGGCCGCCGATTTTTCAGGTCTCGCCGCCGACGCCGACGCGTATATCGAGGCCCATGGCGCGCTCAAAGGCTTGATCATTTGCGCGAAGGCGTTTCCTGGATGGGAGACTCTCGACGCCGCGATCTCGCACTTCAAATTCGTGCGCGATCATCACCGCAATATCTGGAAGGTCGCGATTGTCAGCGACTCCGATGTCCTGACAGTGCTTCCAACTCTTGCGAGCCATTTCGTCAGTGCTGAAGTCAGGCACTTCAAAGGCGATGAGGAGACGAAGGCGCTCGCGTGGATCACCGGCTGATAAAAGCCGTCAATCGGTCACGCGCCCGGTCCGCAATCCAGGCAGCGCGGCGGCAATTCCGGCCCCATTTCGAGCGCGAAGTTCAGATTGCGCAGAGCTGTGCGGACGCCCTCCTCGATGACGGGGTGATAGAACGGGCGTTCGAGCATTTCCGAGACCGTCAGATCGGATTGGCGGGCCCACGCAAGAAGATGCGCCAAATGCTCCGCACGCGGTCCGATCATCTCCGCGCCGAGAAACTTGCCGGTGTTGCGTTCGCCATAAAGGCGCAGCAGCCCCTGATTGACAAGCATCACGCGCGAACGGCCTTGGTCGGACCAGTCGATGCCGCCAACGGCAAAGTCCGCGTTCCGTCGTGTGAGCTCCGCGTAGGATTCGCCGACCATCATGAGTTCGGGTTCGGTGAAGACGACGGTGATCTGAGCGCTCCTGGCGAAGCGCCGGACATCGGGATAGTGCGCTGCGTTATAGCCCGCGATGAAGCCTTCATCGGCAGCTTCATGTAACAAAGGCAGCCTGTTGTTGGCATCGCCGGCGATAAACACGTGGCTGTCGCCGCAGCGGCCGTTGAAGTCATTGTAATAGGGAACGCCGCGCTCATCGAGCTCGAGCGAGGTGCTCTCCAATCCCAGCATGTCGACATTCGGCCGCCGGCCCGTCGCCACAAGCGCGTAGTCGAATGCGGCCGTCTTGGTCGCTCCTTCCACGACATAGTCGATTTCGACCCCTGTTTCCGTGCGGGCACGGCGGGTCACCTCACCATGGGGGTGGAACTCGAACTCTTCCGCGAAAATCGAACGCGCTACGGTCAGAACCTCCGGGTCCGTCAGCGGCCCAATCAGATTGTCGCGTCCGAACACAGCGACCCGTACGCCTAGGCGGTGGAGGGCCTGCCCGAGTTCAAGCCCAATGACACCGGCCCCGAAGACGACTACCGATTGGGGCAGATCCTCCCAGTCGAAGACCTCGTCGTTCGTGATCAGCTGATCGCCAAAGTCATCAAAAATCGGCAGGATGCTGGAGCGTGAGCCCGTCGCAATGACGATCCGGTCGGCCATTACCGTCTCGCCATCGCTGAGCTCGAGCTCGTGATCGGACTTGAAGCGTGCCATTGCCCTGGCCACGTGGTGTTCCGGCCAAGCGTCAACAGAATCGAGGACGAAGCCAACAAAGCGGTCGCGCTCCTCGCGCACCCGCTTCATGACGGCAACGCCATCGATTTGTGGCGGCGCGTAGTGAACGCCGAACGCATCTGCCCGGGCACCGCAATGCGCCGCAGCCGCAGCCGCGATGAGCAGCTTCGAAGGCATGCAGCCGACCCGCGCACAGGTGGTGCCGAATTCGCCCCCTTCGATGATGAGGACCGAATCCGTCACCTTCTTGGCTTCCCGATAGGCGCGCATGCCGGCTGACCCGGCGCCGATCACCGCAATCTCAACCCGTTTCACCATTGACCCTGTCCTGACACCCCGATCGCTGCCCAGTTTGTAGAGGTCCGGGCCCAAAACACGGATCCGAACTTAGGTTCGACGGACCATTAGTCCTCGTCCGTCGTGCCGGACACATATTTCGAGCTGTAGGCGCTCTCGCCAAGGCGATCGAGCAGGCTCAGTTGCAGCTCGAGCCAGCTCTTATGGCCTTCCTCATCGAGAAGAATGCGCTCGAACAACGTACGCGTTCCAACGTCGGAGACTTCCGTCGCATGCGCGGCGGCCTTGGTATAGAACGCTATGGCCTCTTCTTCGTCGGCGAGGTCGGCCTTGAACATCTCGGCAAGCGAGGCCGCTTTGACCGGCTTCTTGTAGAATTCGAGGCTCGGCTCGCCGTTCAAGAACATGATGCGATCGATGAAGTTGTTGGAGTGGCCCAATTCCTCCGCCATCTCATTGCGCATTTGCGCTGCAAGCCGATCGAGCCCCCAATCTTCGAGCGCGTGCGCATGCAGCTGATATTGATGCGTGGCAGTCAGCTCCATGTGGAGCGCCTGCTGGAGATTCTTCATATTCTTTTCGTCAGTCATTTGGGTTTCCTCGCTTGGGTTACGCAATGAGCCCTGCTCAATGGCGCGGCCAATCTGCTTTTCACATAACTGATTTGGACATGTTTGGCACAGAGTGCGGGTCCAATTGGCAAGCTTAGTATCCGCGATGGCATTGTCAGAGCAAATTCGTTTACTTTGCCAAAACGTCAGAACCGGATTTCGCGGCCATTGATTTTCCTGCATTTTTCCGGGTCGATCTGAGCGGTTCGATGGCCGCTTCAAGTATTTAGAATTTTGCTCTGACAACGCCCGGGCGAGCTGTTGAAACAACGGAAGGGATTGCGCATCGCCGGAGGCTAAGTATCCTCGCCAGGAGGCTCAAGCCAATTTACTCTGACAATGCCCGGCGATTTCGTCTAGGCGTTGAGGCAAAGACGGACTAGCACGTGTCATGGCACCGCCGCCCCTTCTCCTTCTCAAGGACATCTCGCTGTCCTTCAGCAACACCCCGTTGCTGTCCAACGCTGTGTTGTCGATCGGACAGGGCGACCGCCTTTGCTTGGTGGGCCGCAATGGCTCAGGCAAATCAACGCTGCTGAAGATCGCCGCCGGCATGATCGATCCCGATGACGGCAGCTGCTTCATTCAGCCTGGCGCCACCATCCGCTATTTGCCCCAAAGCCCAGACCTGTCCGGCTATGCCACCACGGGAGCCTTCGTCGAAGCGGGGCTTGGCCCCGGCGATGACCGGCATCGCGCGCGCTATCTGTTGGAGAGCCTAGGGCTCACTGGCGATGATTCGCCTGCAAATTTGTCGGGCGGCGAGAGCCGGCGTGCGGCATTGGCTCAGGTGTTGGCCCCAGACCCCGACATTCTGCTGCTCGATGAGCCCACCAACCATCTCGACGTGGCAGCGATCGAGGGATTGGAGACGGTGCTCAAGGCCACCCGTTCAGCCCTGGTGCTGATCAGCCATGACCGGCGCTTTCTGGAGAATCTTTCGCAAGCGACGGTGTGGCTCGATCGCGGCATCACCAGGCGGCTCGAACAGGGCTTCGGCGCGTTTGAGGCGTGGCGGGACGGCATTCTTGAAGTAGAAGAGACCGGCCGTCACAAGCTCGACCGAAAAATCGTCCGGGAGGAACATTGGCTGCGCTATGGCGTCAGCGCCCGGCGGAAGCGCAATCAGCGCCGTCTCGAGAACCTGTTATCGCTTCGTGGTGAGCGCACGGTCGCCAAGCGGAACCGCGCGCAGGCCGACATGAAGATGTCGGCCCATGAGGCGAACGAGACCGGGCGGAAAGTCATCGAAGCGCGGGGTATCGCCAAGAGCTATGGCGATCTGGTTCTGGTGCGTGACTTCAACATCAAGATCGCCCGTGGCGACCGGGTTGGTCTCGTTGGGCCGAACGGCGCCGGCAAGACGACGCTCATCAATATGCTCACCGGTGCGCTTTCACCTGACGCTGGCCGCGTGAAGCTCGGCACAAATCTCGAAGTAGCGACGCTTGATCAACGGCGCGAACAACTCGACCCCGAGAGAAGCGTCTCCGCGACTTTGACCGGCGGAAGTAGCGACACGGTGATCATCAACGGGGAAGAGCGTCACATCATCAGCTACATGAAGGATTTCCTGTTTCAGCCCGAGCAGGCGCGCACGCCCATCAAGGTGCTGTCGGGCGGCGAGCGGGGCAGGTTGATGCTGGCCGTGGCGCTGGCGCACCCGTCTAATCTTCTGGTTCTTGATGAGCCCACCAATGATCTCGATCTTGAGACGTTGGACGTGTTGCAGGAGATGCTGGCGAGCTATCCGGGAACGGTGCTGCTGGTCAGCCATGACCGCGATTTTCTCGACCGCACGGTCACCTCGGTCATCGCTTCAGAAGGTGAGGGGCAGTGGATCGAATATGCCGGCGGCTATGCCGACATGGTGGCGCAGCGGGGTCATGGCGTCGGCACGCCGCAGCGAGACAAGCTGGCGGCGAAGAGTGGCGTGCGAGTATTATCGTCGGCAAAATCCGCGCCTGCATCTCGGAAGCGCCTGAGCCCCACCGATCAGCATCTGTTGAAGACAGCGCCGAAACGGATTGCCAAGCTCACGCAAGAGATTGGCCGGCTGGAGCAAGTGCTCGCCGATCCGGACTTCTATACGAAGGACCGCAACGCGTTCACGTCGGCGGGGGACGCGTTGAACAATGCGCAAGCCGAGCTTGCCGCGGCGGAAGAAGACTGGTTGCGGCTTGAGCTGCTGCAAGAGGAGATCGCGGCGGACGTTAGCGCAACCGTCGCGCAGTGAGGCGCGATGGTCTAGATCGGTTGCTCAGCTTTGGTGCGTTAGGCGGATGCGCTCCGTGAGGCGAACAGCCCGTAAAGCCAGCCCATGCCGGCGCCGAAGGCTCCTAGGATCAGCAAGACGGAGACGATGAGCTTCGGATCGCCGCCGAAGAAGAGCGGGAAGCGGCCCGTGATCAGCGGCACCAGAATAAAGACGCCGATGATTGCTGGTCCGACGATGCCGAAGACCAGGCCTCTGACCGTCACGCTGCGGCCTGGGATGCAGCTGACGCTGCGGGCGAAAGCAGGCATTAGTGGGGCATTGTCAGACAAACCTAGGCGGGGCTGCGAAGGGTGCTGGTCTGAGGCGTTCAGGTTGCAAGCTGACGCCACTCGGCCAGGGCGGCAGCGCGGTTCTGTCTGACAATGCCCGCCCGCTTTCCTCTTGGCGCGCTACCCGCGCCGCCACCCAGCACGGGCGTGACCGGTTACGGCGCGAGGAACTTGAACGGCTCAGCCGGCGCGAACTGCGCGGACACCTCGCCGCCAACATTCGACGGAACGCCGACCTTGAGCGTCATCGGCTTCGCGCCGGGGCTGAGATCGACCTTGTCGAGATCCACCCAGATCACCGACGGATTGATCACCGAGTCGAAGTAATAGCGCTTGGTGTCCTGGTCGATCACGGAGCGCCACAGGGTTGAGGAGATGTTGGGCTTCTCGGGATCGCTCATGCCGAGCGGCACGCCAACGGACCGCATCTGCGAGAACACCGAGGCGATCGCGTCACGCCGGTCCTTGTATTTCGGCGAAGCTTTCAAGTTGTAGCTGGCGCGCACGAAACGATCGGCGGCGCTGATCGTGCCGGGCAGAAAGTTCTTGCCGCCGATCGGGTCCCAATAGGCGTCGATGGCAATCTGCTCGTCGTAGGGGGGCGAGTTCGTCATCACCTGGTATTGCGCGCCGTGGTGGATCTTTAGCTTGCCGCCGAGGTATTCGAGGATCGCCGAGTCCCCGGTCGGATCGGACAGCGCCACATGCACCGAGGCCGGCCGGCCGTTCGGCGCATTGGCGGAGACCACTGTGAAGGGGTCGACCTGCATCGCCTCGACGGCTTCCGCGACCGTCGCGTAGTTGTCGAGGAAATACTGAAGCCACGCGCCGACGGAGATCCCCGGCTTGCCGCTTGTGGCCGGGTCGCCGTAATCGGATTCGGTGAGATAGAGCAGATTGCCTGCAAGGCCTTTTTCGTTCACGCCGTCCGACGTGGCGATCTCGTAGATGCTGATGATTACCGAGCCATATTTGGAGGTCCAGGCGATCGAGTCCGGGCCGACGCCGCCGTCGCGTTTCATGCCGGCGGGAAAGGTCCAGAAGTCCGTCTCCATCGTCAGGTCGTTCCAGTCCATGTTGCGCCCGACGATATAGGTGCCGGTGCCGGTCTCGTAGAGGACACGCGTGCAGGCGTCGGCCGCCGGGGCGGCAACGACCGCGGCCAAAAAGCAAAGCGCAGCAAGTCGATTGGTATGGCGAACGATGGGCTTCTCCTTCCCTGGCATCGGCGAACATCCGACCGGGCAGAGCCCTTCGTCGTTCACTATGTGAAATTTCTCGGACATAATGGTACGCCAGTTTGCGACATCCTTGACCCAAGTCAATGTGCCACCCCTAGCCCATTTTCGAATTTGGAAGTGCGGACCCAATGTCCGCTTTGGGTGGCGGGCTCAATGGGTGGTCGCAACACTTCAATCTTTTAGCAGAGATGAGGTGTTGCAGATGGGCTATCGCGGACGGATCTATTTCACGGAGAAGCAGAAGACGGAGATCTG
>Ga0316193_10001319_pt1 | contig 16588 bp, 14 predicted proteins | sample MerIslsedime2_MG_FD_207735 | JGI IMG/M metagenome (GOLD analysis project Ga0316193, IMG submission 207735) | Coastal sediment microbial communities from Maine, United States - Merrow Island sediment 2 | ecosystem: Environmental > Aquatic > Marine > Coastal > Sediment | place: USA: Maine...
ATTCTTCGGCATAACCGATTGTTACATGGAGCGAGGCAATTATCGCCGTGAGCAGACCACTCAACGCCGCACCCGTCGGCATGCGTCGAGATCGGTGCATGTGAATAGCCATACGCTATGCTAGAACGCTGCGTCGAACCCGAAAAGAATATAGTCCTCCTTTGTCAGGTGCCCGGTATAATACGTCCCCTCCTGGTCATCCTTGCCGAGGAAGTCGATATTGACTTCGGCAATGCCTTTAACATTACGCATGAAGTAGTAAGAGGCCGTCAATGACAAGGAGTTGATATCGATGCCTTCATAAATGGTATCCGTATTACTCAGGTCATCGGCGTCCGCATAATTATACAGTGCCGAAAATGCCCATAAGTCACTCGGAATATAGTCCGCGCCGAGGAATCCACCCCACCAGTTGTAATCCTCGTCCTTGTCCAGAAAACCATCCCACGAATTCCACAGCAGCTGGCCATACCAATAGGTCTTGCCCTGCACGTCGCCGGAAACATCCAGCCCCACGATACGCTTGTCGGTATCCCTGTTGCCGCTATCGAGACCGGCGGGACCGGTGGCATTGGCCTGTTCGCCCGCAAGCCCGAACAGACCGAGGGAGGCGGGCCCTATCTCTGTACCAATGCGCCCGAATACGCTCTTGTCGCTGTTGTTGTCGAACATCTTGTCGGGACGCCTGTAGCCCGGGCTGTTGATATTGAAGTTCTCGTCGATACCGTTACCGTTCACCACACCAAGGCCAAGGTCGATTTTTCCGAAACCGCGGTCAAACAACAGCCCCCGGTCATAGGTAATGCCCGCCATGCGATAGACCATATAATCCTGAAACGGCATGCGTGTTTCGCGTGCAAACATCAGGTCGGATATCTGAAACTGCCCGAGCTGCATGCCAACGCCGCTGCCAAACACATCATCGTGCCTGAACCATGCATCTTCAATGACCGTCTCACCATTCGTGCCCTTCTCGGCAAAGATGCCGTAAAAGTAATAGGTAATGTGCTCGCTGAGCGGCGCGCTTGACAACAGCTTGACCAGATACGGGGACTGAAAATCCGAACTCGACTGCTCGGTATCACCGCTGACCGGGTCAATCGACTTGCCTCTTCTGGCCTGTGCATAGGCCTGCGCCCGGATGGCCAGCGGTGTAGATGCCGGCAATGCCAGGCGGTCGTCACCGGTCTCAACCGTTTTTTCCCGCCAGTTAGGCAGCCTCATGTTGTTGGCAGCAAAGTGTTCGCCGAACTGGTTGAGGCGCGGAAAAGCAGCGTGACAGGCAACGCAACTCATGCTGTACTTACGCGCAAACACGGGCATTGCCTCGGCAGTGAACGGCCATAGCAACTGGAACAACATGAAAACAAGTGAAAGGGTCCAGGTTCGGAACTTAACATCAAAAGACGACATCTCATCCTCCCGAGCAGTCGAGCAACAATCACGGTTGGCGGTAACCCTGCACGACCAACCCGACAGGCTTGAATTTAACCCAAAGGACGGGTTGACTGACAATGATCTGGGTCAAAAAGTGGTGACTTCAGGAAATTGTAAATAAAGGATGCGGTCAGCCTTTCCTGCGCCGATGGAACCAGTAGCCGATGAGAACAATCAGGACGAAAATGCCCACAATGAGTGCCGGGGCCCAGGGACCGAAGACGGCAGCGCGGGTATAGAGACCGAACAACAGCCAGGCCCAGGCTAACATGGCGATGTACGTGCCGACGAGCACGATCGACAGCGTCAGCCAGGCCGGAAAAGCAAGCAGGTAACCGATAGCGGCGCCCACCACCGGCCCGGTCATCCAGAAAGGGAACCAGACGAAGATAAAGAGCCCGACGATGCCGTAACGGCGCACCTTATCCTGGTGACGCTCGGCACTTGCGTGCGTGCGTTCAAGAAAATGTTTCATACTGGGAAACACGACCAGCTTGCGCATACTGAAAACGAACAGGGGATAAAACAACAAGACCAGCACGGTCTCCACCCACATATTCACCGGCACCACGAGCGCATGAGCGTAACCGCCGGCATAACCTATGGACATGGACACGGCCCGGCCAAAGACTATGTTGGTAAAGCTCATGACGCCAAAGATATGCAGGGTTTGCGGCGACCCAAAAGCCACCACTCCCATGACAACGAGGCCAACAAGCGCGACAGCGATGCCCAGCGACAGGATACGCCCTTCGGTCGTCTGGAACAGCTGACGCCAGGTGGGACGGGACGGATGCTCGAGGTTGGGTGTAAGCTTTGTTTCCTCCTCTTTCACGGAAACAGTTTAAAGCCCTTCAAGTTTTCTACCCCCTTGATCAACGTAAATCCAGTCCAACCGATGCCCAATCACAGCTTCTCCGCACCCAGGAACAAACGACTTACCATTGCCTGGCCGCACTCATTACCAACCTACACACCACCAAATGAGGAAACCATGACTTCGTATACAAACGCATTGTCATTAACACCATTTAGTCTGCCTGATAACGGACCTTGTGACGTCACCGGCACATCGACTGTTGTATGCTCAGTCGTAGACCAATTGACGTAGAACCGACTGCCATCCGGAGTGCTAAATGGCCCATCTTCACCAGGTAGCCCACTGGGTGATAATGAAACCACCATCCCGCCGGTCTCGTGGTCAGAAGTCACAATGACTAATGTATCGTTTGCTTTAGACGCAAACTGCTTTGCGATTTCTACAGCTTCATCAAGGCCTATTGTGTCAGAAATCGCATTTTTAGCATCATTAATATGGCTAGCCCAATCGATCTGACCGCCCTCAACCATTAGAAAAAACCCGTTTGAGCTTTGCGAAAGCACATCTATGGCTTTTTGCGTCATCTCAGCCAAAGATGGAGAATAGGGGCGCGTCATACCTTCGTCGCCGAAAAGTCCGATTAGTTGCAAGGTCGAAGAAGTTTCAACCAGTCCAAAAGAGCCTGGATCACAAACATATGCGTACCCGATAGCTATAGCCTCATTGATAATATTTCTTCCGTCGTCACGTTTTCCAGCTTCTGGAAAACAGCCATTATCCGATGCAGGCAGAAACTCATCTTCTCCTCCACCCAGCAAGATATCCACACCCGCGATCAGTAACTGATCTGCGATTTCTCTCACTAAATTCCTGTCTGCTACGTGTGCAGCAAATGCAGCAGGAGTCGCATGTACTATTTGCGTTGTAGTTACAAGGCCTGTCCGCTTTCCCTGTTTTTTAGCTTTTTCCAGGATAGTAGGTAAGTAACCCAGATTAGTGTCCAGCCCTATAACACCATTATTTGTCTTAACTCCTGTCGCTATTGCTGTGGATGCTGCTGCAGAATCTGTTATTACATTATCAGCGGAGTGCGTCTGTAATAACCCACTCGCCGGCATATCATCCATCGCCAGCTTGCCAGTTTCTCCTACCGCGGCCCAGCGCGCAGCTTTTCGATGTTCTGCACCCATGCCATCCCCGATAAACAGAATAATATTTTTCGCTCTTGGGCCAGGAGCCGAACTGATTCCATCGCCACTGCATCCAAAGGCGAGCATGGCAAGAAATGGGAGAAAAACTATTCTTAAAAGTCTAGTGTTCATAATTTAAAACCGTCAATAGAGTCCTTCTATTCGACACCTGAATATCAAATAGACCTGCCCGGTTTCTCCTCCAGCACCAGGGTAAGATAAAGTATACTGTCCCCGCAATTGCAATACAGGCTTCCAGGCACATCCCGAATGCAAACCGATCCGGAAAAACTTCTGAAAAAACACGAAAAGCTGCTCCATTCGGACATGCTAAAGGTGACTTCCCATGTGCAACGGGAACAGGGGGAATGGTTCCTCAACGCCTTGATGATCGAAGGTTGCGAGATCCCCTTTAAATATAAGCGCGCAAAAAAATATAAAAACCTAAAGGGACAAAGAGTAAACCTGACCTATTACCCCGCCACAGAGTCCGTGGCAGGGTTGGAGTTTGAAGTCATGAATGTGGTGCGTATCCGGATCGCCTGATCGGCGCGATTGATCGCGGCCATGGGGCCGCTCCTACAGTGTTTGGTGGTTCAAGTGCAGGAGCACCCGTTAAACCGTCGGGCATAAACGCCGGCCTTCGGCGCGGTGAGGATTTAGAATCAATTCCTTCAAGATACTTAATGCTGCCCCTGCTTTCAGGGTCACAATTTGTGGCTTCAAGTCTTCAACCTACTGTTTTTTATGCTGAAACATGAAATCTTCAGGGAAACGCGTGAGATTTCTGCTTGTAAAGCAAACAAGATAGGGGAATTAATAAATAATCTCTCCGTCCCCTTTTTGCTATTTCCTGATATAAATTGCGGTAATCCCTAAATATTTTACCGAAATCAGCCGTTAGCCATGCACCAACCTGCACCAGATCGTGGTCAGGTGCGGAAGTATCCTACTTGTCGGAAATACGGACTTTTATGTCGGACCGGTTCATCAGTTTAATTTACTTCATGTTGCTTGCCTTGCTACCGGTGTCTGCTCTTGTTGCACAACCGGAGACACAAGCGCCCGGCTTCTCATCGCGAAGCGCCGGTCCCCTGGTATCCGTAACAGCCGACTCAGAAAGGGTCTATACGTTTGGTGTTGTGCCGCAATTTGAACAGCGCAAGTTGTTCAGGACCTGGCGCCCCATATTGGACGAATTACAGAAGCGCACCGGCCTGAAATTCCGCCTGGTGGGCACCCCAAAAATACCGGCATTCGAAAGGCAGTTTCTTTCAGGTGATTTCGACTTTGCCTACATGAACCCCTATCACGTCATAGTGGGCTATGAGTCGCAAGGCTACGTGCCACTGGTGCGCGACGGCGGCCGGACTTTGAACGGAGTGATTGTTGTCCCAAAAGATAGCCCCATCACCTCACCTGCGGAACTCGAGGCTAAAGAAACGGCATTTCCGTCAGCCAATGCACTCGGTGCGAGCATGTTAATCCGTGCTGATCTGCTTAACCGGTTCAAAGTGAACGTGAATCCGCGATATGTCCAGACCCATAGCTCCGTTTACTTGCATGTTGCCAATAATCTCGTGGCTGCCGGTGGCGGCGTGCAAAGCACACTGCAATCACAGGTGCCGTCGGTCAGGGATGCAGTACGCGTCATATACACAACAGTTGGTATACCACCCCACCCCGTCGCCGCACATCCCCGAGTACCTGCGGCGCAGCGGAAATCGGTACAACAGGCCTTTCTCGATCTGGCCGCCACACAAGAGGGTGCCTCCATGCTGGCAGCGATACCTATGGCGAGCCTGGTCGCCACGTCAATTAAAGACTATGAAGTCATTGAGACGATGGGTTTAAAGGCGTTTTACATAACCGATTAATTCGGATATATGTCCAGCAGCTTATGAGCATACGATTCAAACTCTTTGTCCCTTTGCTCCTGCTGAGTGCGCTACTGGCCTCTTACGCTCACCATAATTTATTACCGAAATTTGTTAAATTCGTTGAAGATGAAAACAAGTCGCATATGTCGGCGCATCTTCGCAGCGTCTCAAAAGGTCTGGAGCCATTATTACTCGAAAATCAGCTTGCGGTAGTTTATGAGAATCTCGATGCTCTGCTGAATGACAACAGTGACTGGGTCAGCATTCGATTACTAGACCCAACCGGACGAAAACTTTACCCTCTTTCAAATCAAGGATCCACTGTAACAGGCGAAAACGTGTATCCCTTTATAGAGGAAATAACCTATTTTGATCACCCGCTTGGTTCACTTGAGGTTGTCTACGATCTCACTAGCGAAATCAAGGAACTAGGCGAACTCGAAAGAATTTTTCAAATGGGATTACTCTTTATCCTGATTGCACAATTACTATTCACCACGATTGCATTCGAATGGCTTGTACGACGACCGGTATCAATGCTTGCGACTGCGTCCAAGCGCCTGGCACAGGGAGATTTTACAGTCGCATTACCTGGCAAACGTAACGATGAAATCGGACGCCTGGTACAGAATTTCATAACGATGCGTGACTCAGTCAATTCAAGTCAGTCTGCATTGAAAGAAGAGATCGAGCGCCACAAAGACACATCAACAGCGCTGTTTGAGGAAAAGGAGCGCGTGAACTATCACGCCACTCACGACTCACTGACAAAACTGGTAAATCGGCGTGAGTTTGAAAACCGCCTCGCTGTGGCGGTTGAAACCGCGAAACAAGAACGAGTAACGCATGCTTTACTCTATATGGACCTTGATCAGTTCAAGGTTGTCAATGACACTTGTGGCCATGTAGCAGGTGACGAACTTCTTAGACAGGTCGGGACTTTACTGGAGCGCCAGGTGCGCAGTACCGATACACTGGCACGTCTCGGCGGGGACGAGTTTGGAGTCCTGCTACAGTCGTGCAGCGGTAAAACAGCGATCACACTCGCAGAACAACTCCTTGAGGTGATACAGAGCTTTCGATTTGCCTGGGGAAACCAGAATTTTGTTCTCGGCGTGAGTATCGGGATTGTAGAGATAACGGAGGAGAGTGTCGATATGACCGGTCTCCTGGCTGCCGCAGATGCTGCCTGTTATGCAGCGAAGGACCGGGGAAGAAACCGTATCCATTTATTTCAGCACGACGACGACGAGTTAGCCAAACGACGAGGGGAGATGCAATGGGTCTCACGTTTGACCTCGGCGCTGGAGGACGATCGATTCATCCTGTACGGTCAGCCGATCGTGCCTGTCCTTCCGAATCCGCGCAGCAACACGCACTACGAAATACTGCTTCGTATGCTGGACGAGTCCGGCGATATTATTATGCCGGGCGCCTTCATTGGCGCTGCAGAGAGGTACAATCTGATGGATCAGATTGACCGCTGGGTTATTCGAAACGCATTTTCCTTTATGGCGGAACACTTCCCGGTTGATCAACAGAGTCATCGCCCCCTGTTTTCGATAAATCTCTCCGGTGGGTCGCTGGGAAGCGATACCTTTCTACCGTATGTCGAAACTCAGTTCCGGGAATATCTGATCGATCCAAAGAATATCTGTTTTGAAATCACGGAAACCGCAGCTATTGCAGACCTTTCCAACGCCACCCGGATTATCGACAGCCTCAAGTCACTCGGTTGTCGCTTTTCGCTCGATGACTTTGGAAGCGGATTGTCTTCATTTGCCTATCTGAAAACGCTTCCGGTCGACTACCTCAAAATCGACGGAGTGTTTGTAAAAGATATAGAGACAGATCCGCTTGACTTTGCAATGGTTAAATCGATAACTGAGATCGGGCATGTCATGGGCATGAAAATGATTGCCGAGTTTGTTGAAAATAAGGAAGTCCTGAATAAGCTGGCAACGATTCATGTTGATTATGCGCAAGGATACGGCATAAAAAGGCCAGCCCCCCTGAACGAAATTATTCAGCTCACTGAACCACGAATGCTGGCGGTCGAGATCGAGTAAATCACTTCAATCAGATACGGACAACCAGATCCGCCTGAAACCCCTCCGACAACTGATCCGGCGCATACCCCCGCGGGTTTTACATCCGACTGGCTATCGCGGTCAGGAGACCGCTCCTACATGACAGGATCGAACGCCTGCAGAAGCGGTCTCCTGACCGCGATTGTCGGATCAACAAAGTCTGACCCTGTTCAGGCACTGCTCAGATCAACATTCTTCAACGGAAACTGGCGCACGCGCTTACCGGTAGCTGCGAAAATCGCATTAAGCACCGCGGGTGCGGCAACCGCGATGGTCGGTTCACCCACGCCACCCCAGAAACCGCCCGAGGGCATCACGATGGTTTCGACCTTCGGCATCTCATTAATCAGCATGGACCGGTAGGTATCGAAGTTTTCCTGTTCGACACGTCCGCCATTGATGGTGCACTCACCGTACAACAACGCCGACAGACCAAACACAAATGACCCTTCGACCTGGGCCTCGATCTGCTGCGGATTGACCGCGTGGCCGGGATCGGTTGCCGCGACGATGCGGTGGATCTTCAACTGCCCGCTGTCAGCATCGACCGTCACCTCCGCGCAGGCGGCGACGTAACTGTTAAAGGCTTTGCAAACTGCCAGGCCACGGTGTGCGCCGTTAGCGGCGGGTTTACCCCAACCGGCTTTCTTCGCCACCGCGTTCAGTACCGCCAGGCTCTTCGGATGGTTGGCCATCAGCTTTTGCCGGAACGCGAGCGGGTCCTTACCCGCGGCATATGCCAGCTCATCGACAAAACATTCCATATAGATCGCGTTCTGATTGACATTCACCCCCCGCCAGAACCCCGGGGGTACCGGTGGATTGCGCATGGCATGATCGACCAGGAGATTCGGTATGGTGTAACTGATGCCATGATGGCCGTCGGGCTGCAGCGCCTGAAAGATGAAGCTATCGGCCCCGTCTTTGAGCGCTTCTGGCCTCACCGAGGCCAGTATCGATTGCCCCGAGATACGCACATGCAGACCGACCAGCTCGCCCTTGTCATCCAGCCCGCCGACCAGCTTCGCCTGCGTGATGGGGTGATAGGCGCCGTGCTGCATATCCTCTTCGCGAGTCCACAGCAGCTTGACCGGTGTACCCGGCAATTGCTTTGCAATCGCAACCGCTTGCTTGACGAAATCATGAAACGCCCCGCGCCGCCCGAAGCCGCCGCCTAGATGGATCTTGTAAACATCGCACTGGGTTTGCGGCAGCCCCGCCGCTTCGGCGGCCGCGGCCAGGGCGGCTTCACCGTTTTGCGTGGGACACCAGACCTCGCAGCGCTCCGGCGTCCAGCGCGCCGTCGCATTCATCGGCTCCATGGTCGCATGGTTCTGATAGGGATAGCCGTAGGTGGCTTCAACGGTTTTCGCCGCAGCCTTGAGCGCCGCTTTGACATCGCCGCTCTGGTTGCCGACGAAGGCATCCTTTGCCGTAAGTCCTTCCTGCAACATGCGCGCGATCGACGCACTGCTGACATCCGCATTCGGACCTTCGTCCCAGGTCACCGGCAACTTGTCCAACGCCGTCTTGGCTTGCCACCAGGTGTCCGCTACCACCGCGACGGCGGTGTCATCCACACGCAGCACGGCGCGCACACCCGGCAGCTTGCGCACCGCGGCTGCATCAAACGCGGCGAGCCGGCCGCCGAACACCGGGCACGCCCTGACCGTGGCATTCAGCATACCGGGCAGTTGCAGGTCAGCACCGAACACCTGTTTACCCGTCAGCTTGTCGCGGGTGTCCAGGCGCTTGACCGGTTTGCCGGCGATTTTCCAATCCTTGGGGTCCTTGAGTTCCACCTGCAACGGTGGCACCAGTTGTGCCGCCGCTGCGGCGACCTTTCCGTAGGTTGTGGTTTGCCCGCTGGGCCGGTGCGTGATGACACTCGCCGCTGCGCTGCATTCCTTCTTGCTGACACCCCAGGCATCAGCCGCGGCCTCGATCAGCAGCTCCCGGGCAAGCGCCCCGCCTGTGCGCACGTATTGATGGCTGCCACGGATGCCCTGACTGCCGCCGGTTGAAAAGCTGCCCCAGATCCGATCGCGGGCGAGATTCTGACCCGGGGTGGGATATTCCGTTTGAACCCTGGACCAGTCACAGTCGAGTTCCTCGGCCACCAGTTGCGCCAGGCCGGTGAGCGTACCCTGCCCCATCTCGGAACGTGCAATGCGAATGATCACCGTATCGTCCGGTTTGATCACCACCCAGGCATTCACTTCCGGGGGTATGTCGGCCGCTGCCGCGGTGCTGACGCCAAGGGGCAGATACAAACCCAGCGACAAGCCGGCGCCGGCCGCCGCCGTGCCGATGAGGAATTCGCGCCGCGAAATCGTGACCTGTTCCATTGCCATCACGACCTCCCGCGCTTGTTCAGCTGCACAGCAAGGTGAACACCGCGCCGCACCCGGTTAAAGGTACCGCAGCGGCAAATATTGGGGAGATTCGCATCGATGTCGGCATCGCTGGGGTCGGAAGTACTGTCGAGCAGCGCGGCCGCGGCCATGATAATGCCGGGTTGGCAGTAACCGCATTGCGGCACATCCAGCTCCGCCCATGCCTGCTGGACCGGATGGCTGCCATCGGATGACAGCCCTTCGATGGTGACTATCTGTTGCGCGGCGGTCACTGAGTCAACCGGAATAACGCACGAGCGCACCGCCTTGCCGTCGATATGCACCGTGCAAGCACCGCACAAGCCGATACCGCAACTGTACTTGGTGCCCGTCAGCCCCAGTTGTTCGCGCAGCACCCAGAGTAACGGCGTCGCGCCATCCACATCGATATCAACGGATTCACCGTTAACCTTCAGTTTTGCCATGTGCGAACCTCCATTGTGAAACCCATGGACAGCAAGGCAGGTGGTTTGTGCCAGTAACAGGCGCATTATCCTCGCCCGCTCCTGGTGCGGCAAGCACCTTCGCCTATGGGACGAATCTGCAAGAAAATCCGGGGCAGAATACATTTATTGCAAATGCCCGTTAAGCGAAGGTTTACGGACCCTTATGCGAACATTTAGGCTCCTGTTTACATTCCAAACCGTTTGACAGGAAAAATTCCGTCTTTCTGCGCAGCTAAGTGCTTCAGAAATATTCAGGCTCCAGCTCCAGATAAATCCGGTAAGCGTTTCCACGATTACTGGCCTTGAATGCCGGCATGTTTTCATACTTCGACCAGTCAGTATTCTTATACGCCTGTGCGAACGGCGTTAAGTCCTGCAGTGCCTTTCTCATGGCATTGACGACATACTCTAGATAGCCCCTGGTAAAGGCCAGCGAACGCGCCACATCACTATCGGCATCACCATGGCCGGGGATAATAAAACGCGGTGCCGGTTTCAGATTGGCGAGGTAATCCAGTCCCTTGAGCCAGTTACGCACATCGGTCTCGGGACTATCGAGAAACGGGATGCGACCTTTGTAGATCACGTCGCCACTAAACAACACGCCCAGCTCTTTGACCAGCATAATAATGTCCCCCGGGGCATGGGCCGGACCCAGATGACGAATTTCAAACGTTAACTCACCCAGCTTAAACGTATACTCGTTATCAAACGTGATATCAGGTGAAACCAGAAAGGTGTTTTCGTCCACCCATGGAAACAGCGCTTCGCGTCGTTGTTTTAAACGGCGCTGTCCGGCCTCGCCCTGACTGGCACGATTACCGCCCACATAACCCAGCGTCTCTCGCTGTGCGATGACCTCGGGATTACCGCCATGTTCCTTAAAGGCCTGCAAACCGTAAATGTGATCCGCGTGATAATGACTAATCACGACCTTCTTAATGGGCTTGTCGGTAACTTCACGGATCCGCTGTATCAAACGATAACCGAGTGCCGGTGTGCCGAGCGCATCATAGACCACGACACCCTCATTGGTGACAACGAAACCAGCGTTCGAGGTATGGCCTTCATTGTCGGCACCCGGCACGCCGGAGATACCAATAATGTAATACACCGGTGCATCGGGGACCTGATGTAACTCAAACGGTAAGGTGACGGCACTATACGGCGTATCCACCGGGGCAGCTGACAGGTTCGATACAAACAGACTGCAGAGCAAGCCCAAGGTCAGCAGGTATCGCTTATTGCATATACGCATGGTGTTCCTCCTGTTGCAGGCGAACGATCTCCGCATTTGCCATGGGCACCATCTCAACAAATCCCTGAATGTTATTGGATTTAAAGCCCTGGCCTTCAGCCGCCAGCACCATCGTACCGGGTAACAGCAGGCAAATGAGTAACAGGTAAGTATTCATTTTCATAAATCACACTCCTTTACATGAGCGGCCCACCGCCGATGGTACATGCCGGTGACTAGAACACAGGATGCTATCAAGGGCATGGCCGTATCAATGGCCATAAAGTCCTCGGTACCTGACAGCAGGATGACGAGGTGTTTGTCAAAATAGAAGTGATCCCCGAGGCCGACTAAACCTATAGAACGCACATAAAAAAGCCGTGGTTAGGCGGCTCTTTTACGGCAAGTCATGTGCTGAACACTACATCATTTCGAGATCATCGATTACCGCATCGATTCCGGCCTGAGCACATTCTTCATCGGTTTTACCGGAAGGGGCGCCACTCACACCCACGGCACCCAGCATCAGACCTGCAGCCTTAATCGGTAGACCGCCACGGCCAAACATCAAGGAGTCAACCTGTGCCAGACCACCCTGACCACGATCCAGCAGTTCGGCAGTGGATACAGCAAAGTTGGCGGCTGTATAGGCCTTGCGTCGACTGACTTCGATACTCAGCGGTGCCGCTATCGTATCGCGCATGACCACCTGCACCTCACCATTGCGATCGACTACCGTGGCCGTGACCTGTATACCCCGCTTAGTACAGGCCGCTACGGCGGCGGCCGCGACCTTTGCACTCATCACCATACTAAGGCGTTTTACGGATACCACAGGGCTATCCTCTTGCGCGATAGTTACGCCGGGAAGAGCCCACAAGCTAATGCCTGCCACGACCAAAACGGCGCTCATAGCCGAGCGCATACCTTGCTGCAGTGTTTTCATTACATCACCTACTCGCTATAGATTTTTCCTAATCCAGGATATAAAACCTGGGACATTGGTAATGCCTATATAAACATAATTATCCTCGCCGGCAAAGCCATTACCAAAAGACCATCGCACCACACTCAAACGCAACTTTTCGGTGAATCCAAAGAACAAGGCCAGCCCTGTTTCGGGCTGCTTGAATTCGGCAGCGGCGCGCAGCAGCGCATCGCCGCCCAGTTGGCGAGTATGGGCACCAACAACCTGGTGGTGCGCCCCGGCTCGGTGACCCGCGGCGGGGTGCGCATGGGCGCCGGCGGTAAAACCTCACTGACCCGCGAAGATGCGGACGCCATCGCCGAGCTGCCTGACGCAGTGGCGGCGGCACCCAGTGTTCGCGACACCGCCCAGGTGCGCTATCGCGGCGCCAACTGGGGTACTGCCATCTAGGGGGTCACCCCCGACTATTCGATAGTACGCAGCTGGCCACTGGCCGAGGGCGAGTTCTTCACCCGGCGCCACGTGCTGGGCGCCAACCATGTGTGCGTACTGGGGCAGACGGTGGCGCGCGAGCTGTTCGGGCTGCGCAGCCCGCTCGGCGAATCTATCGTCATCAAGGGCCTCGCCTGCCAGGTGATCGGCGTGCTCGCCGAGAAGGGCGCCACCGCCTGGGGCTCTGACCAGGACGATGCCGTCTTCGCACCCATCACCACCGTGCAGCGCAAGCTTAAGGGCATCACCCACATCCAGCGCATCGAGCTGGTCGCCGGCGACCGCGAGGCCTCGTTTCGATTGCTCAAGGAGGTCAAGGACCTGCTACGCCAGCGCCAGCGCCTGCGCGAAGGCCAACTCGATGACTTCCGCATGTATAACCGCGCCGAACTGGCCCAGACCTCGGAGGAAAGCGCCCGGGTGTTTACCTGGCTGCTGGGCAGCATCGCGTCCGTATCGCTGCTGGTGGGTGGCATCGGCATCATGAACATCATGCTGGTGTCGGTCACCGAACGCACCCGCGAGATCGGCATCCGCATGGCCCTGGGCGCGCGCCAGCGCGATCCTGTGGCAGTTTCTGCTGGAGGCGCTGCTACTCAGCATCACCGGCGGCGTGCTGGGCATTTTCCTCTGCCTGGGCGGCGCACTGGCGGTGGCGCGCTTCTCCGAACTGCCGGTCAATGTTACGCCCGGCTCGGTGCTCGTCGCCTTCCTGTTCGCGGGACTGGTGGGCGTGTTCTTCGGGCTGCACCCGGCACGCAAGGCGTCGCAATTGCGGCCGATCGTGGCGTTGCGCTATGAATAGATTAGACCGGAGCAATCTTTCCTGGCTTCTATCTGTTGCGTTGGTTCGACGCCGCCTTCCATTTCAAAATGTAAGGCACGTTTCGATAAGAAGCAGACCTTCCCATATGTAGAAAACCCCGCATCAGCGGGATTCATGTACTTCTTAGATCGGCCACAAGCGGAAATAACGACGTCCGCTTTGGTTTCATCGAAGTTACCCGAAAGCGGACCAAGGCGGTTTTTACAGATGAATAGAGAACCGATGCCGCTTCCGGCCAAAAGCGGTCATAAGCAAACTGTAGGAGCGCCGTCCTTCGGCGCGATTGCGGAGTTTCGATTACGGCCATTAAGAAACATGCGCGTGATTCCTGGGAAAGGCAGGTTCACTGCAGTTTCCAGACATTGATGTTTCTGTCGACAGGCGATACGGACTTGCTCCAAGAGGCGCGGGAGTATAGGAAAAATAAACGCCCTTTTCATCACTCGTCAACGGATCATCTGCGGGTAAGGAAGGAACCTGCGTCCTGCCATCACGCCCAAATCATGCCTCTTTCTGCACTCACTATCCAAGCATTCGCCTGCGCCCGTACAACTTGCGCGGCTACCCAGGGCATCAGGTCAACCGGAATACTGGCTCTGCCGTTTGGTTCATTGCCATTGGAATGGGGTGAAGGGTTTGATGGTGTCAGCCAACGGCGCTGGCTGGGACGCTCAGCACGATATGGCAATGTTTGACGTCATCCTATACATTTGGTGATCCGGTTCAGGCTGTCGAGGGGGTTTGCCGATTTGATCTCTTTTTGACGGCAGAGACATGATTGTGCTGATTGATCAATGCGTATGCACCATTTGCCAGCGAGTTGTCCAGCTCCGCTGCGCGTTGCAGCGCCTGGGCGCCCTCTGAAAAATTGCCGGTCCGCAAGAGTTCGCGACCGCTGGCAAAACACACAGACGCAGAATCCTGGTTCGACTGATAGACCTGCTGCGTCGCGATAACAGCCGGTTGTTTGGCAAGGAATCTGGTGGCCATTTGCACAAAGCGGATCGCTGAACTGCCGTGCAGTTTTCCATCCCGGGCCTTTTTCAGCAAGCTGTCAAACCTTACCTTTTCTTTCTGCCATCGGGCATGACGCTCGCTCCAATCGGCTTCAATGCTGCTGCGCCAGTAAGTATCCAGTCGCTTGAGAATGCCGGCTGATTCGAAGATTTTATGGAAAGAGACAGTTTCGGGCAACGCATGCCAGTCAAGATGGTCGATGTTCAGGTCTGCCAGCAAATCACGCAAATCGTGGTGGTCCCTCAGGCTGCCGGCCTGGGCCTGTAATAGCCAGCGTTTTGCCAACGCATTGCTGAAGTTGTTTTCAAGCAGTACTTCGAAATTGGTGAAAGGTTTCACGTTCGGAGTGGTGCTTTTCTCGGCGCCCTTGTAGATCATTGGCCAGAATTGCTCCGTCAGGAACATACTGGCCACGACCTGTGCTGCCAGATAATTTATGGTGCTCGCTTCATCAGAGTTCTCTAGAAGCCAGCGGCCCTTTGCATGGCGAGACTCTGCCCGCAGCTCTTTGCCGATTGCTGCTGTTATATCTCTGAAGTTCCGCGCGGGTTTGAGAAGGACCCTTGTCAGTAACGAAGAACCCGATTCGAGGGTCTTAACAATGAGGGGCCAGTCGTCGGTTGCCTGAAGGGCCCAACCTGAAATTCCTTTCTGACGATGCGAAGCTTCGGCGATCGCGCCTGCCAAAGCCAACCTGAATTGGCGGGGCGTTACAAAAAACAGCAGTGGAGCCCCAACCCATAGCATGGTCTTATGCATCAGCGGTACCGGCCAATGGGGCTTGCGCATAATTTTCAGCTCGGAACCAACGGTTAGCAAAATGCGATCTGGGGCACGAATTCCAAAATGCGAAACCCTGCGCTCAATCATTCCCAGCAGTTCCGGCGCCTGCTGTGGCACCACCGAAACACCATCAGTGTCAGTGAGTCGCAATTGATGCAATTGAATGGACAGATATCCACTTACCAGGGTGATGCCGAAAAACGCCAGGCAGAAAAACCAGTCAAGGGGGCCTCGCGAAGTATAGGCGAAATGAATGGTTATGATCGAAGCTACGAGAAAAACGATTACGGGCGACAGCATGACAATGCTGCCAGCGACGTTGGTGATCACCAGCGACAGGCGCTGCAGTTGACTGGACCTTTGTATTGTCTGCATCAACCGCATCTTGAGCGGGGTCAGCCAATCGTTGAATTGTTCGCTAGTTACCTCATGATTCACGGCAAAACCTCGCGCCAAGCGGTGATTCGTCGCCGAAGCATGTCAAGTTCGAGTGACAAAATCTGTGGCAGAGTTCACACATTTAGTCGCTGATTTTGTGAACTCCGTCACAAAATTATCGGCTATGGCATAACTGCGATACGTAGCCCGGCAATGCCGTGCCCTGTGCCGCCAGATGGGACACGAAAGCGAGGTAGAATTCGAAGACAATGCACCGCATCAGATAAAGCAGAGCTCTGGGAACGATTTGCGGGACGCTTCGCCGCGTAGCGGCTCCCATTGCCCTTATCGTTCTAATGTCCACTGTGCGCTCGATTACCGCCGTCCCGAAAATACGCTCGCATGACCGGTGTGGGTCGTCTCCCACCTGTTAAAGAAATCTTATATAAGCAATTCCTGTAGGACCGAGATCGGGCAATAACCGGCCGTTCGCAATAACGAACGGCCCATCCCTCTGGCGCATCTGTGTACGGGGAAGTTCGGCCTATTTTGTTGAAAAACTCGGTATTTGAACGAAGGTAATGGCTGCGGCCAGCCATTTGGCAAGGAGTGATCTTCTTGATTTGCCATCATCTGTTCAGCTGATGGTCATTATTGGTTAAATCGGG
>Ga0316193_10001320_pt1 | contig 16582 bp, 22 predicted proteins | sample MerIslsedime2_MG_FD_207735 | JGI IMG/M metagenome (GOLD analysis project Ga0316193, IMG submission 207735) | Coastal sediment microbial communities from Maine, United States - Merrow Island sediment 2 | ecosystem: Environmental > Aquatic > Marine > Coastal > Sediment | place: USA: Maine...
AGAGGGCGGTAGCGAGGATCCGGCGGGCTCAGGCTTACGGCTGCAAGGTGATTATCTGCCTGGACTGGCACAACAGCGCTGACAGGCGGGCTGACTACCACAAGTATCAGTACTTCCCCACCAAGAAGTCGATTGCTGAGCACGTTCGAGATGTCATCGTCCAGTTCCGGCCGTGGGCGATTCAGGTGGCCAATGAGTACTGGCACTTGAAGGGTTCGAAGGACATGCGGGCGAAGGCGTACAAGGCCAGGGTGTTTGAGTACGCTCATGGGTGTCGCATTGCTGAGCACGAGATCGGTTGGAAGGGACTGCTGATCGCGTCGAACGTCATGGAGAAGCCGAGGGACAAGGTTGGCGATCTCTGGATGTGGGATGTGGACTGGGACAACTGCGCCGAGGGGATCCACGACCTGATCATGTCGGATGGACCGTCGACTCCGGCTGGGTTGCAGCAGTACCTGAGCGAGTTGCGTTACGCAAAGGATAAGAAGGCTGTCGGGTGGGTGTGGCCGCTGATTCGCGACGAGTGTTCGGCTGTCAATAACACCGTCGACATCAACACGGACACGGGTGCTGGGATGATGCAGGTGTTACTCGAGCACCACAGGAAGCTGAACTTTCCTCTGTGTATGCTGACAATGGACGGCCGTGGGGAGGGTGGTGGCGAGTGGGGGATGCGGACATGGTTCGTGAATCAGGATGGGGATATATCGAAGGGTGCGAAGCAGATGTTGAGGTTTGTCGGCTCAGACCCGGATCCCGACCTGGGCAACGGTGAACCGCCGCCGCCGCCTCCAGACAGGATCGACATGCTGGAGCTCATGGCCCCGAAGGGTGTTGACTTCGCCAAGACGAGTGCAAGAGGCGGGAGGATGTCAACGATACGCGATGACGAGAACCGGATCTTTGTCCTCTCCAAGTACGACGGCGCGACATGGGACTGGTTTTGGTACGACGACGACTTTATCTACCACTTCCTCACCGAGGACGGAGACAAGGACGACACGACAGCGTTCAAGACGCACGCTGCGCCAGGAGTGATCTGGTGCCGACGGTTCGCTACGCTCGGAGAGTCGCATGTGTCCTCACCCTACATCTACCCGTGGAGAAACTGCACACAGGGTTCGGCTCACCCATTACACTCAGCCAACACCAGGCTCCACGACACGGCATACACGGCGGCCCAACTCAGCATGGAGAGCGATGATGTTCCTGGCTCTACGATCTGCTACCGAATTGACTGGCGCTGGGGTCCGACTATTAACGAACTTGAGACATTCACTTACGCAACCGGGTGGGGCTGGCTCGACTGGGATGCCGACGGGCATGATGTCAAGCCGTTCAACATGAGATCGCCGAAGCCGATTATCCAGCCGCAATTTCCGTGCTTCGACGTTGCCGACTGGGTTGACGAGAACATGCGGCCAGACGATCCGCCACCACCGCCTCCGAATGGCGGCGGCTGGTACAGCATCCACGCAGACTCGTATTTGAAGTTCACGAACGCAACAGCGGCAGCAGCGCTCGCCACCATCAATGGTGGGAGCAATCATTTTGAAGTGTCACAGGTAGCCTTGGGTCCAACCGAGTTGGCCGCAGTCCAGCGGGAACTAACCAAGATCGTAGGAGGATAGACATGGGATCACAGGACTTGATGGGAATTGTGACCAGACTGGAGCAGATGCTCCTGAAACTGGCAGATGGCACGATCGACCCCGGCGATGTCGAGTTCATTGACGAGCAACTCGAGCGAGTCCGGGAGTACCTGAGCCAAGGCTTGGACGGGATCATCGGCGAGCAGCAGGAGAACATCGCGATGGCCCTGGCGATCATCTCCTCGATCAAGGTCATCCTGATGATCCAGGCGATGCAGGGAAAGTGAAAAAAGTTGACCCGCCGTCGAGGATGGGCCTTGACAGCGGGTCGGGCGAGGAGTAGTCTCCTCAGTCAGCAATGACTCAATCATTTTACAGCAGACAGTCGAACGAAGCAACTGGGTGGAAAAGTGGGGAGCTCGTGGCGCGCTTCCTATTCAGTACGGCTTTTCGGAGGCTCAGTTGTTTCGTTGGGCTGTTTGGTCCAGACAAAAAGAGGGCCGCCGTTGAAGAGGTGGCGGCCCAGGGTACTAATAATAACTTAGGGTCTATGGTATCACAAACTTCTGTCCCTGCCCGAAAAGAAGGCGAAGTGACTTGCGAGGCGACTACGGTTGCCGACTCTACGTCGAGCGGGAAACCCAGGCTCTGCTCCCGGATTGGTGGGATTGAAACCCTGCACCCTGGTCAACTGAACGCCCTCTGGGTGAACTAACTAACCCTCGACCGCTGGACTACCTCTCTATTCAAAGGGGAGGGGTGTAGCGATTCACCGAACAAGAGTGGGGAGTTGCCGTGGTCGCCGCGGCGTGGTATCCTATGTGCGGCAATCATGGCAGCAACGACAAAGCGGAGGTAGCAATGACGAAATTCGAGGACAACCAGCGGGATTCGTGGGTCGCGGAGTTAGTGGTGAAGGACTACCTGGAGAGGATGGGCCACACGGTCCTCTACGCGCCGGAGAGGAATCAGTTGAAGCGAAGCGACAGGGGCTACGATCTGCTCCTGGTGCGAAAGAGCTCGCCTTCTCTGCTTGTGGATGTGACCCGGGAGCGGCACAACCGTCGCTGGACGTGCGCCGAGGAGTATCCCTATACCGAGGTGATCATCAAGCCGGTGGAGCGGTTCGAGGGCGGCCGGCTACTGGCGCCCGATCTGGTGTATGTCGTCAACACGCCGTACTCCCATGCGGCGGTGATCGAATCCGATGCGGAAAGCAGGGAGGGCTGGATTACGAAGTTCCGCATGAACCCCGGCCTGGGCTACGAGTGTGACCAGTATTTCTGCCCCGTCGACAAGGTGCTCGAATGGATCGACTTGAGGCCATGAGGGTCGTCATGGCCCTGGACCCGGCGACGGTGAAGTCGCTGAAGGATGCGAGTGAGCGTTACGGCGAGGAGTTCCCCGTGATGGCGTTCCTGAATAAGGACGGCAAGTGGGTGCTACTCCACGACAGCCACATCGATGAGTTGGAGGCCGCCTTCCCGGACGCCAACGTCGAGCGTGAGCTCGCCAAGGCATACGGCTGGCTCGAGGCGAACCCCGATCGGGGCAAGAGAAACATTCGGCGGTTTATCTACAACTGGCTGAGCGGAGGATGAGATGCTAGCACTCTGGATCGTACTTGCGATGTTCCTGGTAGTGGCGTTGGGACTGATTGCGGTTCTTGGCAGCATGGTGAAGGAAAACGCTCGCCAGTTGGAAATACAGCAGTTTGCTATCGATGGGATCCACACCTACCTTGAAACCGTGCTCGAGGATGCACTGATCACAGGAGAGGGGATATGAGACGACCATTTAGCGAGTTTGACCCTACCAAGTCGAGAGTGCTGTTGTGGGTGGTGGCGTGCCTGGTGCTCGTGATGCTGGTGGTCTACGCCACCTGGGGCTGTGGCCCGTCGGAGCCGTCCACCGGGAAGGCGGAACTGGAGGAAGTCGAGGTTGATGAGACGACGGGGACAGTGTTTTCGGACGAAGTGCTGGAGGCGGATGACGATCCGATTGAAGGAGTGAAGTGGGCGGTGGACCCGGCCGTGTTCACGGTCACGACCCCGACCGGAATTGTCTTGAATACCGGACACTATGAGCCGAGCGAGTGCGGGGACGATTGCGAGCGCGAATACTACGCGGGTCTCCGAGATGAAGGCGACGGCACCTTTACCCCGACCGAGTGCATGTGCTGGGTCGAGGGCATGAAGGTCGAGTTGCTGTTGCGGGAGGATGGCGTGGTGCTGTGGGCGGAGGTGGCCGACGACTCGATAGAGGAGAAGGAGATGGAGGAGGACGATGAGTGACTCTCGAAGGGGGGTGATGCTCCGGTGGCGGCTCTATCCGCAGTTGGAATACTGCTCCTGATGGTCGTACTACCTTTGGACCTAAGCACCAGCCGTGACCTGTTCGAGCCAGAGTGGCGGTTGGTGCTCGGGAGACAGCGATGAATGAGAATCGAAGAAAGCCCGGACCCCCGAAGGTGTTCCGGTATCGGCGTCATGTGATGCTTCGAGCCGAGGAGCTTGAAGCTCTCACCGACGAGGCGGCGAGACAGTCGGAGGAGTACGACGACAGGACGACAATCTCGAAGGTGATTCGACAGTGCATTCGGGTTGGACTCAATATCGATGACGACGAAACGTAAACGCTACAAGCGCCGGAAGCGCAAGAGGAGAAACGCGATGGAACCGAAAACGCTGCAATCAGAAGCCCCGCCGGACCAGGAATATGAACTTGAAGTCCCGGCGGAGGTTCCTGTCCAACAGCCGATGCCCGATGCGATCCTCCGGGCCTACCTGATGCCCCTGACACAGAACGCGCTGGCGCTGAAAAACGGTATAGAGGCGATCCTGGCGCACCCACACGCCGTCGAGACTCTCGGTGACGTTGGCGATCCGCTGAAGTCGATCTCCGACAAGATGTGGAGAATGATGATCGCGGCGCTGTTGAAGGCGAGCTGATGGTGGCGGGCAAGGGTGGACCCACGAGTCCAGACCTGCGGGATCGCATGATACTCGAGAGAAACCCGGAGGCGTATGCGAACTACTTCGACGGCCGCGGTAACTTTCGGATCTCGCAGGCCGTGGCGCTGGATCTCAGGCTGAAGCAGTTATCCAACACCGTCTCCAAGCTGGTCGAGGATGTGTCGAAAATCGAAGCGATGCTGGGAGGTATCGAGGAATGGAATCAGGCTGGGGCGAGCAAGGCGCGTGGGCGGTTGCGTGGAAACAAAAGAAAACCAGCATCTACGTCGAGCTCGTGAACCCACTCTCTGTGGCTCACGCCGTGAAGCAACTCGAGCTGCCCGATGCTCCGATGTGCGTGTTCGGACTCTCGGATACCGCCGAGTCGGCGATGGAGAGGGTAGCGGATCGGCTCAAGGGGGATCCGTTCTTTCGTCGTCGCTTTGCCGGCGGAGCATTCGTGCCCATCCCTTACCACCTGTCGATTGTCAATGACGGTAAACTGATGATACTGCCCGGAGAAGTGGCGGTACAGACCTAAAGGAGAAGCAATGCCAGAAAAGAAGGTAGCAAAGAAAGCGGCAAAAAAGGCGTCAAAGAAGGTGATGACCGACAACACGGCATCGACTAACGTTGCCGATCTGAAAAGGACCATTGCGGCACAGAACGACCTCATCGCCGAGATGGAGACCCAGCTCGCCTGGTACAAACGCCAGGCGAAGAAGTGGAAGGGTCTGCGCCGTTGACCGACGAGGAAGGCCACGTTGACCCGGGCGTAGGAATCGCCCTGGCCCTGGACAAGATACGGGAGCAGGCGATTACCGCAGCTTCATCCGTGGACTGGAGGGACCGCCCGTTCCCCCGCCTCGATACCACGTTCATGATTTTCCTCTGGCCCGAGGAGTGGGCGCTGTGCTACGTCCTGTCACTCGCCTGGATGGATCAGGGAGAGATGCGATCGATGCCGCTATCTGAGCAGTTTCGGGCGGTGATCTCGAGGCTCCAGCAGCAATACCTCTACGACTTCAAAGGGGTCAAACACGCCGAGGACGGGGAGCTCTACGCCCGCGTCCGCTACCCCGTGTCAGCCAATAACATCCTCTGGATGATGATGCTCCACGGTGGGTCACCACCGGACTACGAGCTGCACCTCATCGACTCGATCGACTTCTGTCACGGCGACGAGCGGCTGGGCAGCCTGGTCGGACTGCTCGACGAAACCCTGGCGAGGGTGAGGGTCGCGCTGGAGAAAACCCCACGACCTACCAAGAAGGAAAAGAAACAGATCCGAGCACGGCTCAAGTTCGAGGAGCAGGCGGCAGCGGCTCTCAGAGATCGAATTATGAACGCGGAGGCAAACTGATGAGACCCGAAGGATGGAGGTTCCTGTACGGAGCCCGAATACTAGTCTCGCCGGACGAGCAAATCCTGTCCACGATCATCGCCACGCCCGATCACGTATCGGGCCCGAAGCCGGAGAGCGGCGTGATTGTTGACCTCGGCCACGGCCTGGACGGCAGTGAGTTCGAGATTGGAGATCACATCGCGTTTCGCTCGCACTCTGGAACCACGGTGACGCTCAAGGATCAGAAGTTGCTGATGATCACACCCTCTGAGGTGATGGCGCTTTTGGAGGAAGCAGATGCCACTGCCGTATAGCTGGATCCAGAAGGCCCGAGCACTCTCGGATCAGATCCTGGTACGCCGTGTCCGCCAGGGCTACATCTGGCAGGGGATCATCCAGATTCCCGAAACCTACGTCGGTTTCACCAAGAACGCCAATGCCCTGGTGGTCGACATCGGGCGCGATGTAAACCTGCCGCACCTACAGACCAGTGATGTCGTCTGGGTGGCTCAGGGGGTCACCAGAAAGATCGAGTTCGAGGATGAGGACGACTCTCCGTGGGAGCCGGCGCTCTACGCCTGCTACCCGGCCGAGATTTGGATGAATCTGGGAACCTACCGCGGCGAGGTGGCTGCAGCGGAACCCTCAGAGCACCCGCACGGGCGCTGGCCCCAGAAGTCAGGCATGGACAAGGCCCTCGAGGACTCTCGCTCCGAGGAAGTCGGCTGATGTCGTTCAATGTGTTCTACACCCAGGGCAGGCTCGGAGGGGACCCGGACTTCCGAATGTCCAAAACAACGAAAGAGGAATACTGTATATTCCAGGTGGCCTACCAGTACCGCAGGAACACCAAGCCTCACTGGCTCCCGTGCAACGCTACCGGGAAAACGTGCGAGATCATCAAGGAGTTGGGGATAAAGAAGGGTGATCTGGTAACGATCCGAGGATCGATCTACCAGTACGGCAAGGACGACGACAGAAAGGGCGACTGTCCACGCCAGCACCTCTACTGCAAGGTGTATCAGTTGTGGATCCTGGCAGCCGCCAGAACCACGGAAAGTAAGCACTTCAAGGATGTCGAGCAACCCAGAGTCGGCGGAGAAGAAGCCCCTCCGTTCGCCTAAACTGCCGGAGCACCTGGCAGATTCAAACGCCGCAGAGGACGCGGCGATTCGGGATCTGTTTCAGGAGCTCGTCTACGAAGTGGGCTACGACAGGTGGTCCCACATCCCGGTTGAAAGGTTCAAACGGGTGAGGAGATTGGCAACCTTTGACCTGTTCAGCGAGGTCAGCAATGAGAAAAAGGCAGAGTGGCTATCGATGGATCCGTCTCAGATACCCACGGTGCGTCGCACAAAGCTCTACAAGGAACTCCATTCGGAGGTGGAGAAGGCGTTCGTTCGGGTCACCACACCACAAACCTTCAAAGAACACGTCGCTGACCCCCGAAACCAGGATTCTATATTTCGAGCCACCAGAAGAGTTGCTCTGTTCGCCAAGGATCCAAAGCACTCCACCAAAGCCCAGGACATCCTCACCGAACGCATCGCCCCCCGAGCCCTTCCCGGGCAGCAGAACGTAGTTGTGCAGATCCAGGCCGGCTACGCGAAGCTCATCAATGAGACGCTCTCCCAACTCAATTTAATTGAGGCCGAGGTGGTCGATGGCGAACATAGTAGTGTTCAACAAACAGGAGATCCAAAAGCTAAGAAAGAAGGGACAGGAGAGCCTCTTCTTCTTTCAAAAGGGTCTCCTGGGTGATGGCGACCTAGACCTCTCGCTCCACGGGAATTTGTGCCGACTGCTCCAGTCCCACGACTGGACCAGAATGATGCTGGTGGGGTTTCGTGGCTGCCTGAAAACCTCCACGATGCGGGCCTGGGTGTGGCGCGAGGGACTCTACTCTCTCGAGCCTGGACCAGACGGAATCCCCGTTCCTGTCGACGGATTCACCCCAAACTTCTCCGCTTTCTGGATCGAGCAGAAGTTCGACAATGCCGTCGCTCACCACCAGATGACCCAGGCGAAGTTCCGGTATGGTCCACAGGCCGCGCTGCTCCAAGATATGTTCGCTGACCGCATCGACGGGGTGTTCGAGCGGTGGACGACCAATAAAACGCTCCTCGTCCAGACTGACGCGAATGCAGAGCCGTTCATCACGATCGGCTCCCTAGACTCCAAGCTCGAGGGCGGCCACAAAGAAGCGATCGTGGGCGACGACCTCGAGGGAGCCGATGCTGACAAGTCGGATGTGCCCAACGTCGAGAGCGCGAAGTTCGTGTTCGACCGGGCCGCGCACCTTCTTAAAGAGCGATACAAGGGGAGGATGCTCCTATCCGGCACCCCGCACGGACCCGACCCACTGGCCTACAAATGGAAGAACGCCGAGGCCAACGGCTCGACCGACAACTCCAAGCGAGAGAAGTGGAAAATCTGGTGGATGCCGGCGATCCGCGATGATGGCAAGAGTCAGTGGGAGGAGCGATACCCAATCAAGGAGCTGCTGCTGGAGAAGTCTATAGCCGAGAGAGCTGGCGGCGATCTCCGTCGCGGCTGGGACACCCAGATGATGCTCCTGCGTTCGACCGTTGGTGCCCAGCAGTTCGACATGGAAAGGATCGATGAAAACCTCTACACCCTGGATCGGATCCCGGCCGGCGGCAAGATTCGTCACCTGATCCTCTATAAGAAGCAGTTTTTCAACCACAACAAGCTCGACAAGTTCGGTCAGCCAGCCATCGACGTCAAGCCGGCCAGCATCGACCTGGCCGCCTGTCGGATGTATATTCACGCCGATCCGGCCCACAAGGACAAATCCGAGCTCATCTCGAACAAAGTGCCCTCGAAATGGGCAATTGTCGTCGTAGCCGTGGCGCCCGACCTCCATGCTTTTGTCATTGATTCCTGGATCAAGCACGAGGCCAACGTCGATCAATTCCTCAAGCAGTGGATGTACTTCTATCGTTTCTACGCTCCAAGGGTCCGCGGCTGCTGCACTTTTGACCCCGTGGGCGCCCAGACCTGGATCAAGAGCCACCTTTCCCTGATCGAACGCCACCAGTACGGAGAAGGCGTGATGAGCCTGCCGGCGCCGTGGAGGAAGAAGCGTTTCCGCATGGCGCGGCCCTCCACCATGCTCATCGAGTCCCACAAGCACGGCGCTGGGAAAATCGAGCACATCGTCCAGGAGCTACAGACACCACACAACATGGGGTGGCTACACATGCGCCGAGACCCGTCAACTGGGAGCATCCACGCCACCCAACTCGAGCTCTACCGGGAAACTGAGCTGTGCGGAGCCACCGACGAGGACACCTTCGACGGGATCGACGCCCTGGCGCAGGGACCCGAGGTGTGGGAGGCCCCCATGTCGAAAGAGGCGATTGAGTCGAAACTACTCAGGGCAAAGGTACAGAAAATGATGGATTCCTATGACGGAATAATCTACGAAACCCCCTGGAAACAGGAGCCCTCCTCCATCCTTGGCACACAGCTTCGTTGACATTATGAAGGGTCTGGGTGTCAAATCGGCACATGGACCCGTTTACGGCTGGGGCTGCCCAGCAGCCTGTTGACACCCTAATTCCGCCAGGTCCTCCCCCTCCAGAAGAAGAGATGCCGTCCGTCGACCCGATGGCGGTCGAGGCTGGAGAGGGTAAGGAAACGTTCGTCCTCAAGGAGCCAGAGAGGTCGGAATTGGCTCAAGAGATCTGCGACACACTGACCCTCTACGACGATGCGATGGAGGGTCGGATACGTCGCTTGCAACAGATCAACGACTCCTACAATCTGGTCGCTGACTCGAAACGCGGTGGCGCGTCCGCCCACTCGCAGAGACTCGTCTCTGAGCTGACCCGATCCCAGGTCAATATCGCCACCGCCAGAATCGTGGAAGGCATCATGGGGGTCGAGCCACTCCTCATGGTCCAGGTGTTCGATGACCAAAAGGACGATGCGGTCACCCAGGATCTGGTCGAAGAGGGAGAGGCTTCCCAGGAGTTTCTGGAGAACTACCAAGCTGGAGTAGTGAAGCTCCCCAGAAAGCTCCAGACCGCGGTCCACCGGGCCTGCAAACTGGGGGGCGCCGTCCTCCGACTCACCTGGAAAAAGAACGACCACAAGTATTACTACCGTGACATCGATGAGCAGCGACAGGTTGTCAGCGTCAATCGTGGAGCCGTCTGCGTCGACCTCATCTTTAGCGATCAAGTGGTGGTATGGCCGCTTCACGAGCAGGACATCGAGAAACTCGACTTCATCGGCCACCGCAACTACCTGATCCCATCCAAATTTCGCCGTCTCGCCAAGCGCCTCGAGCTCTCGGCAGAGGATGTGAAGGAGGTGCTCGAAGCCTCGATCGGCACGGAGTCCCTCGCTCACCGAACGCGAGAGAAGGACCTGGCCGGCAAGGACATCAACGTCTCCCAGATGGGCCCGAAGGATGGGGAAGTGCAGGTTACGGAGCTGTTCCTCAACGACTGGATCATCGGCGACCGGGACCCAGAGAACCTCCAGGTGTTCCTCCACGAGGAGACGAAAAAGATCCTCTGGATCGGAGTGAATCCGTTCCGGGCTCAGCGGCCTCCCTACTTCCTGATTCCGTACTGGACCGAGGATGGCTCGTTCTGGCCCACGGGAGTCGGTCACGAGTGCCTGTGGCCCCAGGCGGCAGATTCCGCCCTGTGGAACCTGTTCATCGACAACCTGAAGCTGATTGGCAACTACCTGAGAATCCTGCGGGCTGGATCGATGGCCGAGTCGCTTTCGGACCAGATCGCCCCCGGGATCAACGTTGTCACCGAGAACCCCGAAGAGGACATGCGGTTCGAGGCTCTCGGTGGTGATCTGTCGCAGATCGTCCAGGCGCAGAGCCTGAACGACCTGAGAGCGATGAAGCTGACCTCAATCACGGCACCGAGCATGGGAATGGGGGATCCGGTTCTGAAGTCGGGAGCCGACCCCTCCTCGATCTCGCAGCTCATCGAGCAGGCTGGCAAGAGGTTCGGCCAAGTCGACCGCAATATGAGGGAGTCGATCTCAGAGATCGCCATGTTCATCCTCGAGCTCGTGCAGCAGTACGCCCCGGACGGCTCGATCGAGGAGGTGGTCTCCGAGGAGAACGCCGCGCTGATCAAGCGCAGCAAGTACAGCCTGCCCCGGGGAGATCTCAGATCGAAGTTTCGAATCGTAGCCCGTGCTCCATCGGCATCCTCGAACCGAGAGATGATGAAGCAGCATCTATTCATGCTGTTCAATCTCACCTCGCAGCACATCGGCGGCCTCATCCAGATCGGCGAAACGGTGATCGGGCAGACCAACCCGATGGGCTGGCAGTCGTTCAAGGAAAGAATGGTCAACTGGATGCACAACGACCTTTACAAGGCCATCATCGAGCAGCATGAGATCGGTGGCATGGGAGGTCGAGTGCCGGAGATGGAGCCGCCTACCGAGATGACCATGCTGGCGAACCAGCAGGCCCAGAGAGCGCAGGCGGCCGAACAGCAACTCCAACAACTGATGATGGAGTACCAGGCGCTGATGGATCAGGTCGCCTCGAACGAGCGGTCGCAAACGGCCGCAGGATTGAGCGAGTGAGATGAGTGTCAACTGGGAAAAGCTCGCTGTCGATGAAGAGTTCCGGGGAATGTGGGAATCCCCCGAGATGCTGAAACAGCTCCATGCCCTAGAGGACCGCCTCCGACGCTACAGCCCGGGATCCACACTGAAGGGAATCATCCACGCCCAAGGAGTGCTCGAGGGCTTGGCGATTGCCCGAGCCTTCCCGGAGAGACAACGAAACATCGAGCGTCAGCAGAGTGTTGAGGAAGTGGTCGAGGGTACGAGATTTCAGGAAGGCTATGCACGATTGAAAGCCTTCCGATTTGGTGGTGTGTAGCGGGTTGGAGCCACGGCTTACCAGCCCGATCGTCAATAGTGCCGACCGTAACCCGAAAGGGAAGGTTGGAGGGGACTAACCGAAATGCCAAAGGAAATGGAGAACGAACAAAGCCAGGAGCCGCAGGCGCCTTCCTCAGCGGAGCTCATCGAGAGCGCCCTGGGCGGCGACAGCCTTACCGACTACCTGGGAGGCGAGGAGCCACCCGTCTCTACCACGGAGCCAGAACCCGATGCGCCCACCGTCACGCCAGAGGATGCGGAGGTGATGCGCGAGAGGCTCAAAGCCCTGGAAGAGAATGCGCGAACGCAACATGCAAACTGGAATCAGGAGCACATGGCGAGGTTGCAGGCAGAGAATTTCGTCGGCGCGCTCCAGCAGGCACGACATCAGGAGATGGCAGCGGCGCAGCAGGCCGCAGCTCTCGCTCCGCCAGAGTTTCAAACGGATTGGAATGAAGTTGCTGATGATCCCGAGAAGCTCGGCCAGGAGATTGAGAGGCAGAACAAGGCGTATGCCGACTGGGCTGCCCAACGCACGATGGCCGCGGTTTGGCCGTATGTGCAGCAGTACCAGGGCCAGCAAGCGCAGTTCAACGCTGTCCTTCACTCCTCAGTCGAGGGCCTTCTGGATAAGGGCCGAGAGACGCTGCAACGCAGCCACGGGGTTAGCTACGAGGACTTCGAGCAGTACCGTCCTCAGATCAAGGCAGCGTTCACGAATATGGGGCCCGAGGGAATATCTATGCTGGCGGAGTCGGACAACATCGTCAGCAGCTACGCCATTCTCGCGGTGAAGGACGGTAAGCCGTTCAATGCCGCCCCCAGTGAGCCAGCCCCACTCCATGCGGATTCCGCACCATCGCGCCGAAACATCACTCCAAGCCTGAAGCAAACGCCTCCAGAGCTCCAGAACTTGTGGAGCAAGATGAAGCCTGCATTCGGCTTCGACGCTCCTACACTTGAGGATATGCAAGAGGCGGGTGTCGACATTTCCCGATACCAGAAGGGTTAGTCCATGTCTGAGCAATTCGTTCAACCTACTGAACTCCCCGCACCGCAAGGTGATACGGCAATCCCGCGGAGGCTGGCCGAATACTTTACGGCCAACGGCTTTCGATGGAGCCTGCAACCGATGGACAATCGCTGGCTGTCAGCGATGAGAAGCAAGGGAATCGATCCCTTCAGACCCGAAACCCTGAAAAAGGAAAACCCGGAGCTCTATGATGCCTGCTTCGGGAAGGGTACGGGAGACGACATCGTGCTTTTCATCGAGCCTGACAACGGCTATGTCCAGATTTTCGATTGTGTTCTCACTACTCAGCCGCAGGAAGTCTGGGAGAGAACCGAGCGAGAGGTCCGAGAGCGCATTGCTGCTCTCGAGGCAGGTCCGGCAGGATCCAGTGTCGATCCAGAAAAGATCGCGGAGGCCCTCGAAACCCTTGGCTTGGCAACACACGCCAGGGCGAAAACCGAGGCCAGGTCTCTCGATGTGCTTGCCGCAGAGCTCGCGGAGGCGGGGGAGATCTAATGAGGTAACCTGATGGCATATACCTATCCTCGTCGTAGGATAGTTCCGAAGGCGGAAGGCAGTTTGCTGTCCTTCCTCATCCGGGAGGTCCCGGAGGCAGCCTCACAGACGTTTCCGATCGGTGCTCCACTCGCCTGGGCGAGCGGCTACATCGGCACGGCGTCTGCTGCGGCCCTGGACATCAGCGCTGACGCCAACACGGTGATCGGATTCGCTGCCAGGGCTGGCCAGAACGGCACGGCTGCCGGCGACTACGATACCGAGTTCGTGCTCGCCGTCCCTGGACTTCTGTTCTTTGCGAACTTTCTCAACGACGCCAATCCCCACAACACGACCAATGCGATTGCTGCGGCGGATCGTGGGGCCAACTACACCATGCAGGCCGACGCCAACATCACAGAGGATGGTGGCAACGCGATCTGGCATGTTGCCGACGTTACAACCAACGGCTGCGCTCACATGGTGAGCTTCCAGTCGGATCACACTCCCGAAAACCAGGCGAACGTTCGCGGCGCCGCTGTCGGGGATCTGAACGCCAGAGTGATGTTCACCCTGGTCGATTCGATCCTTGCAATCGGCGTATAGAGGAGATCTGCAATGGGAAATCCAGCACGGTTGCAGGAATTTGCGGACCTTCTCGAAGTCGGACTGAGCAAGGTTTTCAAAGATACCCTCCCGACCCATGAGCTCACCTACAAGGCATGGCTCAAGGAGCGGAAGGCGAAGGAGTGGATCGAGGATGAACTGATGACCACGGGCTTCGGCGCTATGCCGGTCAAGGCCGTGGGTGGTCCGTTCACTCTCGACAAGCCATTCATCACCGACCCGAAAACCTACGAGTTGGTCGCGTATGGTCTCGCGTTCACCATCGAATACGAGCTCATGCGGTGGGACCGCTACAAGGTTTTCATCGGTATCACCAAGAAGCTGGCGCGGTCAGGCGCGGACAGAAAGAACCTCCTCGCCTATTCAATCCTGAACAACTCTTTTTCGACCGCCGATCCGGTCTACACCACCTACTCGAACGAGGCTCTCATCTCGGCCACTCACGCTCTCCAGCGTGGTGGCACCGCGAAGAATGCCCCGTCCTCGGCGGTGGGACTGTCCTACCTCGGCATCCAGGAAGCCCTCACAGACTTCATGCTGGCAAAGAACGAGGATGGATTGTTCGTTCGTCTGGCCGCGAGTCTGTTGGTGTGCGCCCCGGCGAAGAGGTGGGTCGCGCAGACCATCCTCAAGAGTGAGTACCGTCACGACAACGCCAATCAGGAAAAGAACACCCTGACCGGCGCTCTCGAGGGTCCTCATAGCTCGCCGTATCTCACCAACGAGAACTACTGGTGGGTGCTGTCAAGTAAGGATGTCCTGCTCGAGCAGTCCGGGATCTGCCTGGACATTGGCGACGATCTCGAGTTCCGCAGGGATTACGAGCATTCCACCTGGAACCGCTCGTACTCCATGTACGGGAGCTTCAGGGACCGAGTTTTCCACTGGTATGGAACCTGGGGAACGACCGGGGCCTAGCCCTAAAGGAGGCGTAATATGCCCCAGGACACTCAGTTTACGTCCCTCAAGCTGACTCAGCTTTTCGGGGACGGTAGTGCAGGGAGGAGTCCGGTCCTGTTCTTTGCGGATCCGCAGACGGTGGCGATGGGCGATGCAGCCCTGAGCCTCGTGATGACGGAGGGACACGCGAATCAGGTGCTCAGCAACGTCCTGTTCGTGGATCCAGAATCCGGTGGCACAGAAGAGATTCTGACGTTGCCACCGGAGGCGGACTGCAAGGGCCTGGTGCTCTTTATCGCCAATACCGGAGGAGAAGGAATCACCATCAATGACGACAGCGCCACCACCATCGCGGACTTGCTCACCAATGAGCACGCTGTCCTGATGTGTGATGGGACCTCCTGGTTTGGCGGCATACTGCAAGAGACTTAGACTGAGACGGGGGAGCTTCGGCTCCCCCGCTTCATCGTGGAGGATCTATGAGCACTGGATGGGTAGGACCACCGTTTGCCCTGAAAACTTCCCTTATCGACATCTCTGCCGACAACCAACTCGGCAGCGCGATCGATATGGAGCAGTACAACTACTACGCAATCACGTTGCCGGTGATGACCGGCGTTGCAGCAATGGGGTTCTGGGGCGCAGATGACGCGGACGGAACCTTTGTTGAAATCAAGGATGAGAGTGGCACCGCCGTCACGATAGCGACCACCGCCTCTAGCACGACCTACAGCTTGGACGTCGCAACGATGCGGTATTTACTGCCCTTCAGATTCCTCAAGCCGAAGGCCGGTGACGCCCAGGCCGGCGACAGGACTCTCACCTTCAGGCTGCGACGGGATTAGTCACATGGCTGGCCCTGGACCTCCGTCGCATCGTTCGGTGGATGATCCGCAGCCCGAGATCTGTGAGCTCTGCGGCACTCGAGTTGGTGGCAGTCACCTGATCCTCGTAGAAACAGAGGGGTTGCGGGGCAGATACCTCTGCGACGTGACTGAAGGTTGCATCAGGTTTAGGCAGCTTTCGGGGCGCGACGTTCGCCGACTCACACCCAGACCAACAGCAACTATCGGAGAAAGCCGAGTGTTTCCTGCCTCTCAGGACACTTGGTCGGAGTAACGCATGGCAGCCATCGATCGACGCACCTGGGACCTGATGAAGGCGGAATTCATCCTGCGAGTCGGGCGGGTCAACGACACCCCGTATGGCGCCGCCGCCGGCAGAGCAGAGCACTTCCTCACCGCCGCCTACCTGTGGATCGCCAAGGCCACCCACCACCATGAGCTGGAGGCGACGGATACGAGTCTCGTTTTCAGCACCTCTCACAACCGGGTCGACATCTCCACGATTTACCCTTGCATCGTCCAGGCGGTGGAGCTCCAGGATGCTTCGACCGCGGCCTTCATCACGATGTTGCAGCCCGCGCACCTGAGAGAAGTCGCTGGGCGCTACATCGCAACAGCCGGAGAACCGAAGTATTTCGCACAGCACGGCACCGACCTGTTCGCCGACCGCTTGCCGGATGTTGTCTACAAGTCGAGGATCTACTACCTAAACGTCGAGCCCACGGCGCCAGATTTTGGCGCAGCGGCCGAATCCCCAGCCACTGGCTGGGCCTGGGATGACCCGATTCTTGAGCTCGCCCTGGTCCTGGCCCACACCGCAGTTGGTCGACACGATGTCGCGGCTGCCCACTCACAGATCTATCAACTCTTTGGCGGAGAAATGCCACAACCGAGAACGATCGCTGACACCC
>Ga0316193_10001322_pt1 | contig 16577 bp, 14 predicted proteins | sample MerIslsedime2_MG_FD_207735 | JGI IMG/M metagenome (GOLD analysis project Ga0316193, IMG submission 207735) | Coastal sediment microbial communities from Maine, United States - Merrow Island sediment 2 | ecosystem: Environmental > Aquatic > Marine > Coastal > Sediment | place: USA: Maine...
CGTCAAACAATCCTCGCAGTTCAGCCGCAAAGGGCTGATTCTGAGGCGGCCCACCCACAACGCGTCCGGCAATAGATTTGGCCAAACAGAACGCTTTGCCAGAACAACGCGATAAATAATAATGCAACTATCTGCCCGCCATTCACGCGCGCTATAATTGACTGATCCTGAAGGAGAGTGACCATGAAATTGAAGCTTGCACTGCTCGTACTGATTGCCTTTTCAATGACGGCCTGCGATCGCGTCGGAAGCGAAAAATGGTGTGAAACCATGAAAGAAAAGCCTAAACCTGACTGGACCATGCAAGAAACAGGAGACTACACCAAGTATTGCGTACTGGGCATGGACCCCGCGAAATGGTGTAAGAAAATGGAAGAAAAAGACAAAGGTGACTGGACGGCCAACGAAGCGGCCGACTACGCCAAGAACTGCGTCGGACGGGATTAGCCTCTTGAGGTAAGCCAGTAGAACCGCCGCGGCGGGATGACCAGTTGGTCTCCGAAGTGCGAGGGAGCTTCGCCTGAGAGCAGGTCGCGAAGGCGGCCGAGCCCGAATTGGCTGCGGTTACCCAGGTCGCCCAGGTCGAGCGCCTGCGGGGCGGCATCGAAGTTTGCTACTACCAACACTTGGTCATTGAGTTCGAACGGGTTGCTTCGCATGAAAGCAAAGAGGTGCGGATTGCCCGTGCCGATCAGTTCGCGGTTGTTGAAATCAGCAAAGGCGGGAATGCTTTTGCGCACCGAGATCATGCGCGCTATGCCGTCGAAGATTCGTTGCTCGGGTGTGCCGCGTTGGTATCTCAGATCGGCCTTGTCCCAGTCGATCACAGGCCGGTGGATCCAGCGCGTGTCATTGGCTTTTTCCTCGTCTTCCATGTAGGAGAAGTCGTTCAGCATGCCGATCTCGTCACCATAGTACAGCAGCGGTATGCCGCCGAAGGACATGATCATGCCGTGCAGTAGCAGGATCATGTCGATGCTGTCCTGGATGGCGGCCTCGTCGCCACTCTCCAGCGCCACCTCAAGCCCGGCCAGGGAAGCCAGCGAGCCCGAAATACGGGAGTCGCCGCTCTTTTCATCACGACCGAAGGGCAGACCGCGTGCGAGCGAATCGTCGTAGGCGCCGGTGAAGTATTCCAGCAAGAAAGTCCGGTGCGAGGCGGGGTCATAGCCCGCCCGCACCACGTCGGCGTCGTCGAAACCCAGACCAATATCGTCATGACAGCGCACGTAGTTTAGCCAGGTGGCGCGATCCAGCTTGTCGGGCAGGCTACGGATACCCTGCTCGAGGAGCCTGGTGTTCTTGGTGGCAACGGCGTCCCATAGCAGGGCCATGAAGGTCGCGTTGTAGGCGATCTCGCACTCCTTGGCGATCACTGCGTCCTCACCGAAATACCGGATGATTTCGACCGGGGCGACGATCGCTTCAGCGATGAACAGCACGCCGGGCGCGGTGACCTGGCAGCAGTCTTTCAGCAGTTGCAGGATCAGGTGCGCCTCGCGCTCGTTCTGGCAGGTGGTGCCCACCTTTTTCCACAGAAAAGCCACCGCGTCCAGCCGCAGTATGTCAGCCCCCCGGTTGGCCCAGAACAGCAGGATGTCCAGCATTTCGATGAACACTGCCGGGTTGCTCCAGTTCAGGTCCCACTGGTAGTGGTTGAACACGGTCATCACCCACTTTTGCATCGTCTCATCCCAGGTGAAGTTCCCCGGTGCGTTTTCCGGAAAAGTCTCCGGCATGGTTTCCTCGAACATGTCCGGCACTTCGCGGTTATCGAAGATGTAGAAGTAGTCCTCGTATTTGCGCTCGCCAGCGCGCGCCCTTTGCGCCCACTCGTGCTGATCCGAGACATGGTTCACGACCACGTCCAGGGTCAGCAGCATCTCGCGCTTGTGAAGTGAGAGCGCCAGTTCATCCAGGTCTTCGAGACTGCCGACGCGCTCGTCGACGTTACGGTAGTCGCTCACGGCATAGCCGCCGTCGCTGGCGCCGGGCGGGCATTTCAGAATCGGCATCACGTGCAGCAGGTTGACGCCCAGTTCCTGCAGGTAGCCCAACCTTTCGCCCAGACCCTTGAGATCGCCGGCGAAGGCATTGGCATAAAGCGCCATCGCCACCCATTCCTGGCTCAGGAACCAGTTGTGATCGAACTCGCGCCGCCGGTCGAGCTTCTTCAGGCCCTTGCGGCGCTGGGTGTAGCTCACGGCCATTACCTCGACCAGGCGCCGCATCTGGTCCTCGAAATCCTCGCGCTTGCCGTACAGGACCTGGAACAGGGAGTAGATCGCGTAGAAATTGGCGCCAAGCCGCGTATAAAAATGGCGCAGGTCGCGCTTGCGGATCTCCGGCTTGAGCTGGTCCAGGATCTGGTTCAGCAGGGAGTGTGATACTTGTTCATACATCCTTGGTTTCCCCTTTTTAGTCTGCCCACGCGCCGGTGAACGGTGCATAGAAGCCCGGATCGCGCACCGTGGCGCCGCGCTGGCCAACCAGCGCCGAGGCCAGGGCCTGGGCCCGGTCCAGGCTTGTCTGTAGCGGCCAGTTGCGCAGGATGCCAACGATCATCACGGCAGCGAAGGCGTCGCCGGCGCCGACAGTATCCACCACCTCGACCTGGCGTACTGGCCGCGTTTCCAGGCATTCGCCATCGGCCGTGAACAGGCTGGCTCCGCGCTCGCCGCCCGTCAACAGCACGGTATTCAACCGGTGACGGTCCATCATGGCCCGGACGCGTTCCTCGTCACTATCACCCGCCGGAGCCAGCATTTCGAGTTCGTGCCGGTTGAACTTGGCCCAGTGGGCACCATCGAGTAAGCGGTTGACGGCCTCGCGGTCCCACCAGGGGTCGCGCAGGTTTACGTCGACGAATACGGTCTGCGGTCCAGCCGCACGCAGTGCTTCCAGCGTCTCGCGCGAGCGCGTACTGCGCAGGGCCAGGCTGCCGTGGTAGAGCAGGCTGCATTGGGGTGCGGGATCCGGGATCCCGATAGCATCCCAGGCCACAGGATGCACGATCTCGTAGGCCGGTTCACCGTCTTCGATGCGTACCAGCACCTTGCCTGTGTGTTCCTTTGGCCCGCTCTGCAGGCCGCGATCGTCAAGCCCCCTGGCCTGCATCGCGCTGCGCACGCTGAGGCCATCAGCGTCGGTACCCACCCGGCTGATCAGCAAAGGATTCTCCCCGAGCGACCTGAGGTTCCAGGCGACATTGAAGGGTGCGCCGCCAAGGACGCGCCGGCCGTCAGGAAAGTGGTCGAACAATACCTCGCCGAAGACGCAGGCGCGCCCGCTCACGACTCCATCCCCGCACTCTGCAGTTCGGGGTGGTAGTGGGCAATGCCTTCAAGCATGCCGCCGCGGTAATTGCCGTTCATGCCGCAGAAGCCTCCGCGGGCGATATACAGCCGTTCCGGGCATCCAGCTTCCTGTGACAATGAGGCCGCCTGTTCTTTTACTTCGAGCCGGGCGTTGGCCACCAGAACGGCGGGGACGGGGCTGGCCAGAACATCGAGGTCGTTGCCGCTGTCTCCACAAAAAACTGTGTCCTCCAGGTCGAAACCCTCTATCTCCATCAGCGCCTCGATGGCGCCGCGCTTAGAGGCGCTGCGCGGCAGGATGTCGAGCAAGCCCTCCCCCGTCAGGTCATCGATGCTCCAGACCAGGCGAACTTCAATATTGGCGGCAGACAGCCGGTGGCGGATCGAGTCAGCGAACGCATCGTTCCAGCGCTCAGGGTGCAGGTAGAAACTCAGCTTGAACCGGTTCTGCTTCTCCGGCTCCTGGGCGCGCAGACCCTCGACGTAGTTCAGCAGCGGCGAAAGGTCACTGGCGATATGACCACCCCAGTCGCGCGCAATGCGCCGTTCCCAGGCCTGCTCAAGCCGCCACTCACCACCCTCATCCACGCGGTACAGCGTGGTGCCCACGTCGCCCATCACGAAATCCGGTACTGGCAGGCCGTACTCACCGATGGCGTCCTCGACCAGCGTGCGGTGGCGACCGCTCACGTAGGCCAATGTCACATCCGAACGCCTGGCGAGCGCTGCGAAAGCCGCAGCCGCGCCGGGGGATTCCGGGGCCGGCCCGTTTGGCAGCGCCGTCCGGTCGAGATCACTGCACACCAGGTAACGCCGCGCCATCAGCTTCCTCCCTCTTTCGTCGTATCGAGGAAGCGGTAATGGTCAATCGCATCGAGCAGGCCGCCTGCGTGTGCCTGCTCCGAGAAATAGACCCGCTCGAGGTCGACCAGGTCGGACAATTCCTCCTCGTGGCGGTTGGCGACCACGACCGCCATGGCATTCCCCCGAATCATGTCCTCATCGGCGCCGGATCCGCCTGCCACCAGCATGTGCTCGAACGGAATGTCGAGGCGCAGGGCAGCGTAGCGCAGAGCCTGGCCCTTGGACGCCCGCGACGGGACGATGTCCAGGAACTGGCCAAACGACAAGATCACGTTGGCGTTAACCTCGTTCTGGTGCAGCGTGGCCGTGATTTCTTCCGGCCCCGGTGCATGCTTTGCGTTGTAGAAGTAGGAGATCTTGAAGCGGCTCTGCTTGTCTCGTTCCTGCAGTTTCAACCCGGGCAGGCCGTCCAGCGCGCGCCGGATGCGGGGATAATTCCAATCGTGGTCAATGTGATCCGACCAGTGGCGGTCCTCGCTGAGACCCGAACCGTAGTGGATCCTCGTTCCAAGCCCGCTGATCAGCACATCGGGCGCCGGCACGCCATGCTTCTTCAGAATCGCCAGTGCCGAATCGAATCTCCGGCCCGAAACAATCCCGAAGATCACGCGCTTGCGGACGCGGCGAATCATATCGCAGAACTCGCTCAGCGCGGCCCCGTCGCCCAGCAGGGTCTGGTCGATGTCAGTGAAAATGGCGCGGTCGCGATAATGTGCCGCCCGACCGGCCGGCCAGGCGACCAACTCGCGGCGGGGGCGGCCGATCAGGGCGCCCACCTGCTCGACGTAGCTTCGCGCGTGCGCCTGCCAGGTGTAGTGCCGTCGTACACCTTCCAGCCCGTTGCGCGACGCATCGTCCCAACGCTGTCGGTCGTCCAGCAACTCGAGCAGGGCCGAGGCGATGGCGTCAGCATCCAGCGGATCGACCAGTATGCCGTTTCGGCAATTGGAAATGATGTCCACTGGCCCACCGTTCTCGGTGGCCACCAGCGGCAGGCCACAGGCTGCCGCCTCGAGCAGGGTCAGGCCGAATGGCTCGGTCAGCGCCGGGTTGATGAAGACGCCCCGGCCGGCCATAACGGCACGATAGACCTCGGCAATTTCATCAGCCGTGTGTTTCTTGGGCAGGGCCACCGAACCCCATAGCCCATAGGCATCCAGGTCCAGTAACAGCTGGGTGAGCACTGACTGTGCGCCGGGGTCCAGGTCACGGATGTCTTCGCGGTTACCGGCGATGATCAGCAAGTTGGCCGCTTCACGTAGCGCCGCGTTGCGGGTGAAGGCCTCCAGCAGTACCGGGATATTCTTGCGCTCGTCCGGCCGCGACAGGGCCAGCACAAGCGGCTTTTCAGGGTCCTGCAGGAAAGGCGTGGACTTCTCCAGGACAGAATAGACTTCACCATCCGCGGGCGGGTGGAATCGCTGGAGATTTGTGCCCGGTGGAATCACGGACATGCAATCCGGATCGTAGTAGTTGTACAGGCCGTACTGGGACTCTATCTCGTTGCGCGTGCTGGTGATTACCAGGTCCGCGTTGGCCAACAGTTCTTCCTCGGCGCTGACGCGCCGGCTCATGTTGTAAGTGGACTCAATCGCCTCCCGGCTAAGCCCATTGGCCAGCAGTTGCTTGCGCTTGTCGCGCCCAAGCGAGTGACCGGTATGCACAAGCGGCACCGCCAGCAGGTTGGCCAACCGCACTCCCACGTAACCTGCATCGGCGTAGTGGCTATGCACCACGTCCGGCATGCGCGTCTGTTCGCCCAGCCAGCGGGTCAGGTTGTCAGTGAAATTATCGAGGTGATCCCAGAGTTGCTCCTTGGGAATGTACTCCTCGGGACCCGCATCGACCCGCACAATGCGTACCTTGTCGGAGAGCAGTTCTTCAACCTGGGCATAAATCTCGTCGACGGCGGGATCGACAATGCGGCGCGTGACAAGGTCTACGCGCTCAACATCCTCGCGTTCGCCAAGGGCGCGCGCAAGTTCAACCACGTAAAGTATCTGGCCGCCTGTATCCGCGTCACGACCGAGTTCGAGGTCGGAACCCCGAATCAATCCATGAACACTGATGAGAAGAAAGTAAAGCCCGGATTGTTTGGAAGACATAATCCTGATTTATCTTAAAGCTTTTGCACCATTATTGCTTCACTATCTGTTACTCAGGAGGCCGCGCTCAACGCCTGATCCAGGTCTTCCAGGATATCTTCGATGTCTTCGATGCCGATGCACAGGCGAATCATGTCCGGCGTGACTCCCGCCAGCGCCAGTTCTTCTTCAGAGAGCTGACGGTGAGTGGTCGAAGCCGGGTGAGCAGCCAGTGACTTCACATCGCCAATATTGACCAGGCGAACAAATAATTCCAGTGCATCGTAGAACTTCACACCGGCATCGAAGCCACCCTTGATGCCAAAGGTCAACAAGGCGGAAGGCTTGCCTGCGGTGTATTTCTGCGCCAGGTCATAATAGGGCGAGTCTGGCAGGCCGGCGAACTTGACCCAACTCACCTGTGGATGATCCTGCAGATATTCAGCAACCGCTTTAGCATTGTCGCAGTGCCGTTCCATACGCAATGGCAGGGTCTGCATGCCCTGGAGGATCAGGAAAGAGTTCATCGGGCTGATGGCCGATCCGGTGTTGCGCAACGGGACGGTGCGAACTCGCCCGATATAAGCTGCCGGGCCCAGCGCCTCGGTATACACCACGCCGTGATAGGAAGCCTCGGGTGTGGTCAGCATGTGGAATTTTTCCGGGTAGTCCGCCCAGGGGAACTGTCCACCGTCGACGATGACGCCACCCAGAGAGTTGCCATGACCACCCATGTACTTGGTCAGCGAGTTAACCACGATGTCTGCGCCCCACTCAATGGGCTTGATCAGCGCGGGTGTGGCCACCGTGTTATCGACGATCAGCGGAACGCCATGTGCATGCGCCATTTGGGCAAGTGCCTCGATATCGACAATATTGCCAGCCGGATTGCCGATGGATTCGCAGAAAACCGCCGTCGTTTTCTCGTCTATCAGGCCTTCCATCGCTTCCACCGTGTCATCCGCAGCGAACCGGACCTCGATACCCTGCTTCGGTAACATATGCTTAAACAGTGTGTAAGTTCCGCCGTAGAGCATCGGCACGGAAACAATGTTGTTCCCCTGCTCGGCAATATTGAGCACTGAATAATTGATGGCTGCACTGCCGGCACTCAGGCAAAGCCCTGCAATACCCCCTTCCAGCTGGGCGCATCGTTGCTCCAGCACATCCGTGGTGGGATTCATGATACGAGTGTAAATATTTCCCGGTACTGCGAGGTTGAACAGGTCCGCCCCATGCTGGGCATCATCGAATTCATAGGCCACCGTTTGATAAATGGGTACCGTGACGGCCTTGGTTGTGGGGTCGGACTTAAAGCCCGCATGAATAGCAAGTGTTTGATCTTTCATTATTTTCCTGTTCTTAAGTCGGTCAGAAAACTTGAAATGATGACCGAAGGTTCAAAGAGTCATTCGCTGAGGGAGTGTAACAAGAAAAAGGGCAGGATCAGGCAATCTTGCGAAGTCTGGAGACATTGTCTGCGCATTGGTATGACTTCCCCACGAATGGCGACGTCATCGCACGAAGCAGCGCGCTGTAGTCGAGCTGGAAGGTCATCTCTGCGCCGACAGCTAGTTTGGCGTCTGAGGTTACAACAAGGTGGTCGCTGCTGCCCCCCAGGATTTCGACTCCTTTGGCAGGCTGCAAACCAGCCAGGTCGACATCCTGTACGCCTATTGCGAGGATAGCCTGAGCGACCGTGCCGCGATCAACGATGTCCGGGCATTTTCCAAACGCATTCTGGGCCAGCTTGCCAGTGGGCTTCGTCGGTTTAAGCTTGGACTCGATCACTTCGGCGACCAGCGTAATTGCATCGGTGTGCAAGCCGTCTATGGCGTTCCGATGGAGTGCTTCGCGACCCAGCAGAATCGATTCCCCGAGGCGTAGATTGTTGATTCGCCCGGTGCACTCGCTGCTGAACGCCCAGTCCAGATTGGCCGAATTTCCGCCAGACACAATCTCTATCGAAATATCATACGTCTCTTCGATCAACGCCACGAGCCTGGATAACTCCGCCATATTCGCGTCATCAGGCGAGACTCCGCTTTGACAAGCCAGATTGGTACCGAGCCCTCTGAACACAATGTTCGGTAAAGTCAGTGTCTCGCGCACAACGGCCACCAAATCGTCCGGCATAAGACCCTCGCGCAGATCGCCAAGCTCGACCATCAGAACGACCGCATGCGTTCGGCCCAATTTAACCGCTTCGAACGATAGCCGTCTGATGACCTCAAGCTCGGTGTTAAAACTGATATCGGCGCTTGCGACCACGCGTTTCGCCTGGCTGAGCATCGGTGATCGAATCAGGGACAGTCGTGCGGACAGGTGCGAATGGCGCATGGCTTCGATGTTTTCAATGCGTGAGTCGCCCAAGCCACTCACACCGGCCAGCCGCAATTCGTGGGCAATCTCGGTTGAACCGAGCGACGCCTTGGTCACTCCGGTCACCGAAATACCACGCCTGGCCAGTCGTTCGACAAGCGTGCGGGCATTGTGCTGAATCTTGCCCAGGTCTATCTCGAGGCGTGGTGCGGAAATCACGCCGCTACGGGCGGCTTCAGCACGAGTTTTGGGAAGGCGCCAAGAACCATTTCCACGAGGTGCTCGGGAGAACGGCTAAGTGCGTCCGTTGTCGGGATACCGAGCTCGTTCTCATAGCGCAGGATGGCCGAACTGACTTCGGCATCGCTCATATTCTCATGATTTATCGTTACGCCAATGACCGTGGTCCTGGCAAACGTTTCGATGAGATTGATCTCCGCAGCCGGCGTTGGCATGACCATCTCCGGGAAATCGCAGCGAGCCTTACGCCCCGGCGCATGCTGCAATACAACGCCATCGGGACAGGCGCCACGAAGAATAAACGACGATGTTGAAAAGGCCGGGTGGCTCAGAGCCCCCTGCCCTTCGATAAGGATGACGTCGGGGCTTTCAACCCTGAATGCTTTGATGATCATCGCCTCAAGTTCGCCGGCACAAAATTGCGACGGTATGGCGTCGAGCGCGACACCATAGCGGTTGCCTTGGATCAGCCCTGTCTGACCCGTTCCAATCATGACTGTTTTCACGCCGCGATCGTTGAGCGCCTGGCTCAGTATCGTCGCGGTCGTTCGTTTACCGATCGCGCAGTCGGTACCAAGCACAGCAATGACCGGACAGGTGACCTGGGCAATTTCACCCGTGAACATGTGCAGGTCTTTTTTATCTGCTGGTTTGCGCACGTCGATGATCTCGACATCGCTCACCGCGCACGCTGCTTTGAATACAGGATCATCACCAAGAAATTCATGCAGGCCATTGACGATGTTCATCCCGTGGCTCATAGCCTCAAGCACCAGGCCCCGCTCATGCAGGGAAAGCATGCCACTGGACGGCGCCATGCCAAATATAAAGTAGTCAGGTATCGTGACGGCCTTCTCCAGAGATTCTGCGAGGTCGCGGCAAATCGGAATCGCATTGGGTATGCCGTCTAGAACCATGCCCGCATCAAGGCCCGCCTTTTCGCTATCAATGACCGACAGGATTTCGTATCGCTCTGAGTGCCGGACAAGCCCGTTCGCGGTTTTACCATCGATGGCGCCAAAGTTTGCTTCGCAATAGACAATGGCTGTCGCCGTGCTTTTGGCAATCGCGGAAACGGATTTGACCAGGGACACGTTCGGGTGTCTGCGGATGTCCATGACTTGCTTTTCATATTTAGTCATTTAGGTCACCAGCTGTACATGCTTGATTGCGCTTGCGGTAGGGTTTGTTACAGTTCCAATCGTTTCCGGCGAAATCCAGATGTGCATTCTCAGGCAGCAAAACGGCGAGACAAGTCGCCTGGCTTTTACGATAGCCGCGATTACACTCCCAACCTTGCCCATAATCCCGCCCGGACAGGTGTCCATTCGCGGGTACTTTGATGCTATCGCAGGCACCGTTGCTTTCCTGATAGCCGCGATCGCACTCCCAGCCTGCACCATGTGTTCTGGCTGTCAGGTAGGCATTTTCCGGCACCACGATTGCAACACAATCATCGGCCATCGCACGAAATCCACGCTCGCAGGTCCAGCCCGGGCCCGTGGAACCCTGTTCCAGGTATCCGTTCGCCGGCACCGCTATGGCTTCACAGGTATTGCCGAGTTGCCGAAAGCCTCTGTCACATGACCACGCGTCACCTGAAAGGCCACTGATATAAGCATTGGCCGGCAGCGCAACCGCCAGACAGCTATCTTCATCCTGCTTATAGCCATGCTGGCACGCCCAGCCGACTCCATAGTTTGAGTCTGTCAGGTATGCATTTACCGGGACTGTCACGGCAATACAGGAGCCCGCGGTCTTGCGATAGCCCCTGTCGCATTCCCAGCCGCTACCGTAGGACTTCGCAGTCGCGTTTTCGGGTAAGGCGCTCTTACCTTCTTGCGCTAACGCGAGTTCTGCAGGAATGGCCAATGCTGCCAAACATGCCAATGCGTATTTAAATACGCCGAATTTCGAGCGTTTAGTGTTCACTGATTCTCTCCAATGTCGGGATTCATGCCCTTCAAAAATTTGAATAACTCGCTGTCGGTTGACAGGACGAGTGCGGTGTTTTCGGCGATGATGAACCTGAAGGTTCTCACCCGCGGTGAGCCCTGAACCAGCTTCGACAGAATTTTGCTTACTGAGGTTGGTAAAGAGGGCACTTCAAATAACCAGTTTGGTTGAGATTATCTGAAGACCTTTTATTTCATTAACCATAGTCGGTTAATTAAGTTGAATAGTCAAGTTATATCTGAGATTATCCAACCACTTAACTAATATAGTAAAGTCTTAGGAGCAGCAAATGGACGTTTGTTTTGTCATTAAGGCGCGACTTGAGGAACTTGGGCTCGAACAGAAGGATCTGGCGGTAGCCGCTGACGTGACCGAATCCTACATATCGCAACTGTTGACCCGGAAAAAATTGCCGCCGGCGCCGGATCGAACAGACATCTACGAGAAACTGGAAAAAGTTCTGAAGCTCTCTAACGGTGAACTGGCAAAACTGGCTCTCGCGCAGCGCCTGGATGCGCTTAAACGCAATTATGAAGAGCCCCGGGGCGCCCTGCTAAAGGAAACCCGCAAACTGATTCTGCGCAAGTGCGCAGCCGCGAGACAGAAGGACGTTCGGTCGATATTCGAAAGGCAACCCTTTGGTGAACTCGAACGGCTTGTAACGCAGAAGCTCCTGGACGTCGTCAGCCGGGTCGCTCGATCGGAGTTGGACAATCAAGCGTGGCTCCACGAGGTCGGTCAGCTCGGTGACAAAAGCCATGAGCAAATGCGTGTCATTGTTCTGGAATTCCTCGATACAGATATCTTCAATATTTCAAACGAAGACTGCATTTCTTTTCTGGACCCGTTGATTGCCCGCTGGGATATAGACCTCTCGACCTTCGATATGGAAATTACGCTAAACGAAAGGCTCGCCCCCGGCGAACCGAAGAAGTTCGCATTTGTTGAGAAAGACCATGACAGTCCAGGCAAGGTTGAGCCGGGGCTCACCGATTTCCTGCAGGATGCCGTGCTTAGTAACGATCTTTCCAATGAGGAACTCGAGTTTTTGAGGAACCTCAGGTTTAAGGCCCGACGACCTAACCGGCTCTTTTACTATCGGGCGCTTCAAAACCTCAGGGACCCATTGCATTTTGAGGTGTAAACCGCGTGACCGGATTACACCAACCTTTTGCGCAAGATTTAAAGCCGTCTGATTCGTGTCATTGGCTTTCTTTTGTATGCCCATCATAAGGAAAACGAATGTGCCCGTAGCGGATCACGAGGACAGTGACCGCCAGGATCAACGCGGCCGCGGAGATACCGATCACCTTCGAGGAGTCCATTCCTTTCATGTCCAGCACGAGGTAACGGGCCAACGCCACGATAGCTATGTAGAGCGGGATCCGAACCGGCAGTTTTCCCGATTCCAGGTAGATGGAGACCATTGCCAGCACTTCGAGGTAGATAAACAGCAGCAGTAGATCCGCCAGCGTCACCGTTCCTGCATCAAACATGACTTTGATCTCGATACCCACCGCCACAACGGTGGAAATTGCGATGACCAGCAGACCGATTTCCTGGATCCATTTGAGTGTTGTATGGCCGTAGTTAGCGATTTTTTTCATCGGAACCACCTGCGAGAGGCTCAGGTTTAATTCATAAATATTTTGGGCTGCGATATAAATGGTCAGTAGACCAGCTATTCCTTACTTTAGCGGGTGACCGATGAAGCACGGTTGATCCAGAGCAAAAAACTACGGGTGAAGGACAGAGACTTTGGAAAAGTGGTACTTCTTTCAGCTTCGCTGCAGCATCCATGATTTGATTTATAAAGCTTAAATCACTTATCAATGGTTTGACTGCATTAGGGGTGCCGGCTTCTTAAAACCAGGCACCCGCCGCTTTATTCATGCTGATTACAAAAAACCGATTTGCTAAGGCGTGTACCATATCGGCGAAGTATAGGCCCGGTCCTGCTGCGTGGCAGGCACATCATCCGCCAGTTCTATTCCGTACCGAACGGCATCGTAAGTGGTCCATCGCGGCGTTGGTATCTCGAGCACCCGCACATAATAGAAGGCCTTTTGTCCGGCATCAAAATCGGGGTCTGTCCAGATCACTTTGAGAGATGCTGCACCAATAGTATTGGTGTAGGTCGCTGTTGCCACATCTACCGTATTGCCAACCGACGCATTACAACTATGTTCGACGATGGTCCGTTCACCACTGCAGGCGACATCATAAACCTGCTCTTGAGTATTACCCTCTGCATCGAGCCAGCCTTTAATCACCTGCACCCGATCAAGGTTACCTGTATCCGGGTCCTTTAAAGCGGCAATCATTAAACGTGGAATCTGGCCGTCTGCTGCAGCATTGAGGTCACCGCCCATTGATACGCCCTTGCTGTAACCGAGTTGCACGAAATCGTCGCTGTTCAGATCAGCTTCGCTGAAGTCCCAACCCGCAAATACGCGAACCTGCATACGCGGACCCGTCGAGGCATACGTTTCCTTGCGCCCCATGGCATCAAAAATGGCCTCGCGGGTATTTTCTGTCGCCCACACAGCGGCTAACCCCGAAGCGATGGTCTCGCGGTAATAAACGGTTCCAGCAGGTCCCGATATCACAGGATCGGTCATGCGATCCGGTCCGGGCTCCATCGTCGACATCTTGCCAAAGAAATTATCTTGCTCGGTGGTGGCCAGACTGGTGTGGCTATCGGTAGAGCCGATCAAGCCAAACTTATAGGGGTTGGTACCCAGGCGTGCTTCCAGTGTCAGGCCGCGCTTAAGGGCTTCGCGACCATATTCACCCGCCAGCATGTCATCCGTCTTGGCGACCGAAGCATCAAGGTTACCCACATCCCAGGTTTCATAGTCGGCAAACTCATCATTGGGTGACAGGAATGGATGGGTCTCTCCATCACCTTTCATCTGGGTAATTTCGTACAGCGGCTCCCAGCGTATACGCTTGTTAACGTATTCCTCGTCCAGCGCGAGGCCATCGAACTGAGCTTCCAGCGGGAACATGATGCCATTGGCGAGGTTGCCGTTGTGGGCAATCGCGAGCAGCTTGCCGCCGGTCTGGTCTTCATAGCCCTGCATCCACTTCCACAGGTCGCGTGGGTTGGGGCTGCCGTAGGGTACGGTTGTTGTATAAGGCACCATCTGCCCGCCTACATCGCCGCCGTCACGATAAACCACGACGCGATGCATGTTGTTACCCTCGACTAGCGAGGTCCATTCGTAGCCAAGAAAAGCAGTGAACTTACCAGGCTCATTAAATTCCTCCGCAGCGGCCACGGTGCGGTCCCACGCATCACTGTAGGGCTGTGACTCCGGGTCATAATTAAGTGCGTCAGGCAATGTCCCCTGGGAGAATTGCTTGATCAGTTCTATGGCGACCTCATGATTTTTGCCCGCCTTTAAATCTTCATAGAACTGCTTGCCCAAGGGGTCCGCAATAATACTTTCTTTACCCGCATAAAGATCCGGCACCATCCCCATGTTGTCAGAGTGATCGGCAACCACCAGAAAATCCAGTGGTTTGATAAGCTGGGCTTCCAGCCCCATTGAGGCAGTGATTTTTTCGCCGCGTGCGAAACGATAGGCATCATTGGGATCAAGGGTATTTCCAAAAGCACCCGCATCAAATGAATATGAGGTATGCAGATGGGTATCACCCCAGTAGACCGCATTGGGTAATTTTTCACTTGCAGTGGATACCGCAGGTGCTGTCTCAACGCTGCTATCAGTGCTATCAGGAGGCTTAGCATTATTTGCAGTATCCGCAGGCGGCGGTGTCTGCTCACAAGCTTGCAAAAACACTGCAAGACCAAGAATGCATGTGGTTACTTTTAGATTCATCAGTCACGTCCTCAAATGTAATTCCACTGATACTGCACTTAAAAATAATTTAGTCCGCGATAAGTAAGGCACCGCCTGGACCGGGGTTCATTAACAACTGCTTATAACTCAAATGCGTCTGTATCAGTCATGACTTTTTCCTTTCCAACTTTTTCAATTTCGCATTCAACTCTGCAATCTCCTTGCGCGAACTCTCCACAAATATTTTTGTCATTCTGGCATTGGAATGGGATATATTTTTGCCCTTGCTCCAGGCATTTGCTTCCAGGTTAGCCCGGTAGAGCTGCCCCTCCTTCTCTTTGATTTCTTCTCGTAATGCTTCGATCTCTTTTTTTAGTGACATACCCCAACCTTATTTGAACATTTCATAAACCATTCTACGCCGTCTTGAGAGAATGAACAGGAGGGTATCCATATCTAATTGTTTCTAAGCAGAATTATGGTGGGCAGTGCAAGGTTACTCCGGACATCCTGCCCTCCACCCAGACGGGGTCTGGAGCAGCCCGGCTGCATAACAGGTGAAGGGTGCACAGCCATCGGGGTTTCGCACACGGCCGAGCCCCTTAAAGGGTATACAATGATTTTTCACAGGCGCTAAACAGCGAGTACTGCTATGTCGTGGCAAGGAAATAATCCTGGCAAGGGTGGCCCCAGGGGCCCCGGTTCGGAACTGGAAGAAATGATACTGCAGGGACAGGAGCGAATTAAGCGAATGGTTCCGGGCGGCAGTTCACGCGGTCGCATGGGCATTGCCTTCATCGTCCTGGTCGGATTCGCAGCCTGGACGGCCTATTACACGGTACCCAGTGACTCGGTAGCTGTCATTCAGAGATTCGGCAAGTATCTCAAGGAAGTGCCGCCCGGCCTGCACTTCAAGCTGCCGTTCGGTGTGGATGTCGCCTCGATTGTCCCGGTCAAACGCCAGCTGAAACAGGAGTTCGGGTTTGCAACACCCGGCGCCCAGGATGCCTACCAAAGCTCCCGGGGCGACGGCAGGGCGGAAACAGTGATGGTCACCGGTGATCTGAACTCCGCACTGGTGGAATGGGTGGTCCAGTACCGAATTTCAGATCCCCGCAATTTCCTGTTCGAAGTACGCATTCCCAGGAGTACGCTGCGCCATGTCTCTGAATCTGTCATGCGTGAAGTAGTGGGTGACCGAACCGTGGATGAAGTTATTACCATCGGGCGCCAGGAAATCGAAACGGAAGCTCTCGCCAAAATGCAGCTACTGGCTACCAAATACGAAATGGGTATCAGTATCGACCAGGTGCAGTTAAAAAACATCAATCCGCCCGGCCCGGTTCAGGAATCTTTCAACGAAGTGAATCAGGCCCAGCAGGAGAAGGAGAAGCTGATAAACGAAGCGCGGCGTGACTATAACAAGGTCATCCCGCTTGCAGAAGGCGAGAAGGACCAGAGGATCCGGGAAGCCGACGGCTACCGGCTCAAGAGAATAAACGAAGCAGAGGGTGACGCCAGCCGTTTCAATGCCCTGTTAACAGAGTATGAAAAAGCGCCCGAGGTAACACGAAGACGCATCTATATAGAGACGATGCAGGAGGTTTTGCCAAAACTGCAGTCCAAGATCATCGTGGACGAACAGACGCAGGGAATTCTGCCCTTGCTGAACCTCGATACGCTGAATGGAGAAAAGCCATGAGCAAAGGTATGAAGATTGGCGGCCTGGTGTTTCTGGGTATCGCAGCGTTTGTCCTTTTCAGCGCGGTCTACACCGTGAATGAAGTGCAGCAGATGATCATTACACAGTTTGGCAAACCGGTCGGCGAGCCCGTTACGACCGCCGGACTGAAAATCAAAGTCCCGTTCATCCAGGAGGTCAACCCCATCGATAAACGGGTTCTTGAATGGGACGGAAGCCCTTCTGACATGCCTACCAAGGATAAGCTTTACATATCGGTTGATCTGTTCGCACGCTGGCGGAT
>Ga0316193_10001323_pt1 | contig 16572 bp, 16 predicted proteins | sample MerIslsedime2_MG_FD_207735 | JGI IMG/M metagenome (GOLD analysis project Ga0316193, IMG submission 207735) | Coastal sediment microbial communities from Maine, United States - Merrow Island sediment 2 | ecosystem: Environmental > Aquatic > Marine > Coastal > Sediment | place: USA: Maine...
TAAGTGGGTGTACTGGGTCACGTTGACCCGCGCGCCCTGGACTTTGCCTTCGATGTAGAGGCGAAGGACTCCCCGGCCGAGGGCGCCGAGTTGGAGATCCGGGAGATCCAGGGCCGTGCCTGGTGCATGGATTGTTCGCGGCTTGAAACGATTGTGCGGCGCGGTGATGCCTGCCCGGAGTGCGGCGGCTTCACGCTGATTGTGGAACAGGGCGAAGAGTTGCGCCTGAAAGAATTGGAGGTGGTCTGATGTGCGGTGTATGCGGATGCGGAAAAGGCGAAACCAGGATGGAAGTAGATACGGGAAGGCAGGACCACGCAGGTCACGATCATGTTCATCAAGATCACGATCACGACCACGCTCAGCATGACCATGCTCACCATGACCATGACCATGACCATGACGACAAGGATACCCTGCGGGACGATCCCGCCCGGCGCGCGCACCTGGTAAGTGTGGAGCAGGATATCCTGGGCAAGAACAATGCGCTGGCGGCGCATAATCGCCAGCACTTCAACAGCCACGGCGTGCTGGCACTTAACCTGGTGTCGTCTCCCGGTGCCGGCAAGACCACCCTGCTGGTGGCGACGCTGCAACAACTGCTGCCCGCGGCTACGGTCGCGGTAATCGAGGGCGACCAGGAAACCTCCGCGGATGCCGATCGGATTCGCGCCACCGGTGCGCCGGCCATCCAGGTCAACACCGGCCGCGGCTGTCACCTGGATGCATCGATGATTGACGAAGCGTTCCACCGCCTCCACATCCAGGACGGCACCCTGTTCATCGAGAACGTGGGCAACCTGGTCTGCCCCGCCGCCTTTGACCTGGGTGAAGCACACAAGGTGGTGATCGCCTCAGTGACCGAGGGCGAGGACAAACCCCTGAAGTATCCCAACATGTTTGCCGCTTCCAGCCTGATGCTGGTATCCAAGGTGGATCTGCTGCCGCACCTGGACTTTGACGTGGAGCTGCTGATTGCCAATGCCCGCCGGGTGAATCCATCGATTGCAGTGATCAAGGTGTCGGCGACCACCGGTGAGGGTATCGACCGCTGGCTGCGCTGGATTAGCGCCGCCCGCGACATGGCGGTGGCGAGTGCCTGAATTGTGAACCACCCCGCCGGCCAACTGACCGCTGCGCCCACCATCGAGCGGCGGCGAATTCGCGTGCGCGGGCTGGTGCAGGGTGTTGGCTTTCGTCCCCACGTGTATCGCTGCGCCAGGCAATTGGGTATCAGCGGCAGCGTTTACAATGGTCCCGAGGGTGTAGTGATCGAGGCCCAGGGCTGTGACCTGGACGCCTTCACGCAACTGCTGCGGGATAATGCGCCGCCGCTGGCGCGCATCGACAGCCTGATCGAGTCACCGCTTGCCCTTGCCGACGACAAAGGCTTCAGCATCGTCGCCACTAAGGCCGGCGCTGCCAACGGTGCTGCGATTCCAGCAGATACCGCAATCTGCCAGGCCTGCCTGCGGGAATTGTTCGACCCGACTAACCGCCGCTACCTGCACCCGTTCATCGCCTGCTGCGACTGCGGCCCGCGCTTTACCATGACCCGGCGCCTGCCCTATGACCGGGCCAACACCAGCATGAGCAGTTTCTCCCTGTGCACTGACTGCGAGGCGGAATACACCGACCCGCTGAGTCGCCGCTTCCACGCCGAACCGGTAGCCTGCCATAATTGTGGACCAACCCTGTCGCAGAACATACAGCCTGTCGCCGAGGCGCTGGCAGCGGGCAGGATCGTCGCCATCAAGGGGCTGGGGGGTTATCACCTGGCCTGCAATGCCAGTGATCACAGCGCCGTGGAGCGCCTGCGCAGCGGCAAGCTGCGTGACGGCAAACCCTTTGCCGTGATGGTGCTGAACACCGCCAGCGCAGCCGGCTATGTGCAGTTTGATGCGGCCGGCGGCGAGGCCCTGGCAAGCCGGGAGCGACCGGTAGTGGTACTGCCAACAACAGGGATTACCCCGGCGTTGAGCCCTGCCCTCTCCCCCGGGCTGGCAACCCTGGGCCTGATGTTGCCTTACACCGCCATACACTACCTGCTGTTCCACGCACTGCTGGACAAGCCCGCGGGTCAGCGCTGGCTGGAACAGGCGAACGAACTCGCGCTGGTAATGACCAGCGCCAATATCAGCGGGGACCCGCTACTGACCGACAATGCCGAGGCAGAACAACAGCTGGCGGGTATTGCCGACCTCATCCTGCACCATGACCGCGACATTGCCGCGCGCACAGATGACTCGGTACTGCGGATGACCCCGGGCGCTAACATGATTATCCGCCGCGCACGGGGTTTCACTCCTCAGGCGATCAGCCTGGCGGTGGACGGCCCCCGGGTGTTGGCCCTGGGTGCCCACCTGAAATCCACCGTCGCTATGACCCGCGGCGAACTGGCCTACACCTCCCAACACCTGGGCGACCTTGACAGCCCGGCCGCGGTGGCCTTCCATCGCCAGGCGGTAGACGCCTTGCTGGATATGCTGCAGGCGCGGCCCCAACGCCTGGCCTGCGACTGGAACAACGATTTCGCCTCCACCCGGCTGGCGGAACAACTGAGCGCCGAGCTCGAACTGCCACTGCTGCGGGTACAGCACCATCACGCTCACGCCGGGGCCATTCTCGCCGAACACCGGTATGAGGCAGCGGCACTGGCCATCGTGCTGGACGGTCACGGCACCGGCAACAATGGCGATTCCTGGGGTGGCGAACTGCTGCTGGTAAACGGCGGCGAATTCGAGCGGCTGGGACACTTCGCCCCGCTGGCCCTGCCCGGCGGTGATCGCGCCGCACGCGAGCCCTGGCGCATGGCCGCCGGCGCACTGCAGCAGCTGGGTCGGGGCGAGGAGATTGCCCAGCGATTCAGCGAACAGCCCCTGGCATCGGCACTGCAACAGATGCTGGCCACAGGCTCCACGCCGGTAACCACGGCTGCCGGCAGGTTGTTTGACACGGCTGCCGGCTTGCTGGGTGTTTGTAGCCGGGCCAGTTTTGAAGGCGAACCACCCATGCTACTTGAAGGCCTGGCGCGCCAGCCTCGCGCCCTGGCGCGGGGCTATACCCTGGAGTCCGGCATACTGGATTTCAGCACACTGCTGGCGACGCTGGCCGACTGCGAGGATCCTGCGCTGGGCGCGAACCTGCTCCACGGCACCCTGGTCGACGCGCTCACCGAGTGGGCTGTACAGGCCGCCCGATCCACAGGCGTAGATACCGTCGCGTTGTGCGGCGGCTGCTTCCTCAACGCTCACCTGGCACGGGAACTGCCCAAACAACTACAAAAACAGGGCCTGCGCCCGCTGTTGGCCAGCGCCATGCCCCCCAACGACGGCGCTATCAGCCTGGGCCAGGCCTGGGTAGCACAGCGCCGGAGTCCGGCAACCATTGATTAAGGCGAGGATAAACCATGTGCCTGGCAATACCTGTACGCATTACTGAACTGCTGGATGACAACCGCGCGCTGGCCAGTGCCGGTGGCATCGTGCGCGAAATTGACACCGCCCTGGTGGATGACCTGCAGGTTGGCGATTACGTGATCCTGCACGTGGGCTATGCCCTGTCCAAGCTCAACGAGGCAGAGGCAGAAAAAACCCTGGAGGCCATGGCGGCGATAGGCGCGACCAGTGAAGCCATGGAGGTGAGCCATGAAATACATTGATGAGTTCCGCGACGGTGAACGCGCCCGGGGACTGGCCCGCGCGCTGCAGGCCGAGGCCCGCCCCGACCGCCAATACCGGCTGATGGAGTTTTGCGGCGGCCACACCCACGCGGTGTTCCGCTACGGCATTCCCGACCTGTTGCCTGACAATATCGAGCTGATCCACGGCCCCGGCTGCCCGGTGTGTGTACTGCCCATAGGCCGCCTGGACATGGCCATCCGCCTGGTCTGCGATCACCCGGAAGTGATCCTGGCCAGTTACGGCGACATGCTGCGCGTACCCGGCAGCAAGCGCCGCACCCTGCTGCAGGCCCGTGCAGACGGCGCCGACGTGCGCATGGTGTACTCGGTCAGCGATGCGCTGGCCCTGGCCCGCGCCAATCCGCAGCGGCAGGTGGTGTTCTTCGGCATCGGTTTTGAAACCACTACCCCGCCTACCGCCCTGGGTATTCTGGAAGCGCAGCGCAGCGGGCTGGACAACTTCTCGGTGTTTTGTAACCACGTGCTCACCCCCGCGGCGATGAAGGCGATTCTCAACGTGCCACCGGGCGCACAACCCGGCGAAACACTGGAGGTGGACGGCTTTATCGGGCCTTCACATGTCAGCGTGATCATAGGCTCTGACGCCTACAGCTTCTGCGCCGGCCAGTATCACAAACCGGTGGTGATAGCCGGCTTCGAACCACTGGATGTGCTGCAGTCCATCCTCATGCTGGTGCGCCAACTGAACGAAGGGCGCGCCGATATCGAGAACCAGTACACGCGCGCGGTGACTCCCACCGGCAATCGCAAAGCCCAGGCGGCTGTGGCCGAGGTGTTTACCCTGCGGCCCAGTTTCGAATGGCGAGGTCTGGGCGCCATTCCGGAATCGGCGCTGGGCATCAGTGACACTTACAAGGCCTACGATGCCGAGCAACGCTTTGACATGGTTTACACGGCAGCCGCCGGCACCAAAGGCTGTGAGTGTCCTGCAGTACTGCGCGGCGCCAAAAAGCCCACCGACTGCAAACTGTTTGCCACCACCTGTACGCCCGAATCGCCTCTGGGTTCCTGCATGGTGTCCGACGAGGGCGCCTGCGCCGCTTACTTCACTTATGGGCGCTTTCGCCAGGACGCCGAACAACGCAAAGCCGAACAACGGGCTCAGCACAAGGCCGCACGTGCCTGAGCCGCAGCCAATGAACTTCCAGGCGGGCCGCCGCCAGGCGCGCAAGCTGGACCTGAAAAACGGCCGGGTCGAGCTCACACACGGCGCGGGTGGGCGCGCCATGGCTGACCTGATCGATTTGATGTTTCGCCGCGCATTCGACAATCCGCTACTCAACCAGGGCAATGACCAGGCCGCCTTCGAAGTGGAGGCCGGACGCATGGTGATGAGTACGGATTCCTTCGTGATCTCACCGCTTTTTTTTCCGGGCGGCAATATCGGTAGCCTGGCGGTACATGGCACCGTCAACGACCTGGCCATGGCCGGCGCCCAACCACTGTACCTCAGCACGGGTTTTATACTCGAGGAAGGCCTGCCGCTGGCGCAGTTGGCAGAGATCGTTGACGCCATGGCCGCAGCCGCTCGCCAGGCCGGAGTATTGATTGTCACTGGCGACACCAAGGTCGTTGAACGCGGCAAAGGTGATGGTGTATTCATCAACACCGCCGGCGTGGGCCGGGTACCGGCCGGGGTAACTATCTCCGGGGACCGGGCGCGACCCGGCCACAAGATACTGGTGTCGGGCACGATCGGCGACCACGGCGTGGCGATCATGTCACTGCGCAAGGGCCTGCAGTTTGACACCGCGCTGCAATCGGATTGCGCCTCACTGAACGATCTTGTGGCACGCATGGTGGAGCGGGCTGGCGGCGCCATCGCGGTATTGCGCGACCCCACCCGTGGCGGGCTGGCCGCCACCCTCAACGAGATCGCGGATCAGTCCGGCACAGGCATACGCCTGAACGAGCAGAGCCTGCCGATTCGCCCGGAGGTACGCGGCGCCTGCGAACTGCTGGGGCTGGACCCGCTGAACGTGGCCAACGAGGGCAAATTGATTGCGATTGTTGAAGCTCAACATGCAGATGCCCTGCTCGACACCATGCGCCAGCACGCGAACGGCCGCGACGCTGCAATCGTCGGCGAGGTGATCGACGACCCCATGCACCTGGTGCGCATGGTGACCAGCATCGGCGGGGAGCGCGTTATCGACTGGTTGCACGGCGAACAGCTGCCACGCATTTGTTAGCGGAGAAAAGATAGAGGAATGAAGCAGAAAACGTCACAAAGCGATACCGCCACCGGCGCCGAGAATGCCATGCACCAGGTGCTTGCGGCGGAGGACCAGGCACGGCAGGCAGTGCACAGCTGCGCGCAGGAGGCTGAAAACATTCTGCGAGACGCTCGCGCAACCGCCAAGCGTATCGTAGAGCGCGCCGACCGGCGCATCGGCTTCATTCACCACCGCACCAGCGCTGCACTGGCTGCAACGATTGGCGAACTGGAACGGGACCAGCTAAGCCAGGCCAGTACCTTTGACTCTTCTGCCGTCGACCTGGATGCAGTGGCGGCTGCGGTTGAACAGCTTGCCGAACGGTTAACCAGCGGCAGCCAGTAAATATTATGCGCAGCGGCTTTATATACACCCAGACACGACTGCAGGCCCGTCACGGCATGCGCGCGGATGAGCGCAGCTGGCAACTGGCCGAGTCACAGCGCGAGTTGGGCAACTTTCTGCAAAGTGCGCGCCAGACCGGTCTGAAACACTGGGTGTCCGGACTGCAGGCCAGCGATCCCCACCAGCTGTTGGAAACCGGGATACTGACGCTCTACCGGAACTACATTGACGACATCGCGTCCTGGACGCCCCGGGCCTGGCGAGCGGCGGTGGAGTGGACCAAACACCTCACCTATTTGCCGGCGCTGCTACACCTGCTCAAGGGCAATACTGCCCAGCCATGGATGCTGCAGGACCCGGTGTTGAAACCGTTCACCGCCATCCACCATGAACAGCGCAACACGGCGTTTTTGCAGTCGGACTATTCACCACTGGTGCACGCCCAACACCAGGGCCAGCCGCTGGAGACGGCATGGGCGGCGCGCTGGCAAGCGTTGTGGCCTGAGCTGTGCGCCAGTGATCGCGCCAGCCTGCAGAAACTGTACCGACTCCTGCAGCAACACCTTGAGTCCTTCGCACAGGCAGCGCCCGACGCGGCCTGGCCGCAGCGACAACAACTGGCGCTCAAGCTGGGCTCGCTGTTTCGCCAGCTCCGCTACCAGCCCGCGACAATATTTATCCACTTGCTGCTGGTTGCCATGGACGTGGAACGCCTGCGTGGCGACATCCTGCAGCGTCAACTGTTCCCGGTCTATCGGGAGGACAGCATATGACCATGCGACCCGTGCCGGCGCGCTGGTTTGAAGTACTGGTGGCGACCGAGGACCTGGTCAAGGGCGTGGAGGCACTGGCCAGGATCGGAGACATCGAGCTGGAGGTCTACAGTGAAACCACCCAAAAGGTAAGCATGCCCAATCTCAGGGACCAGTTTGCCGACTATGACAAGCTGCTGCGCCGCTACCAGCAGTACTGGCCTGACGAATACCTGCGGCCCTCGGAGGCACCCGCCAGGCCTGACCGCCGTCTGGCCGACGCGCTTGCCAGGCTCACGCAGTGGCAGCAGCAGGCCGATCCATTGATTGCCGAGCTTGAAACCCTGCTGGGTGAAGACGCCGAGCTGGAAGTGCTGCAAGCGTTTCTCAGCCAGATGCCCAATGACGAGATCGATTTCACCCACGCCGGGGACGCCGGCCCGGCCCTGGCAGTACGCCTGTTCGTGCTACCTGCCAAGGCCAGGATCCAGCACCTGCCACCGGCGGTACTGTCAGTGCGGGTGCTGTCTGAGGAACGGATTTTCCTGCTGGTGGTCGGTGAGGCCGGGGTAATCGACAGCCTGCAGCGCGACATGCAGGCCCTGAAAGGCCAGGTGATCATGATACCGACCTGGCTGCGGGGCAGGCGCGATGCCGCCAGTGAGCAGGTGAGCGAGCGCCGGCAGGCTATACAACAGCAGGCCAACCAGCTGCACGCGGCGCTGGATGAACTGGCAAAGGCCCATACCCTGCACGAGGTGCTGGGCGATATTGAGCAAATGGAATGGTTTATCACCCACGTAAGCAACCTGCCGGTGTCGGAGAATTTCGCCTGGATAACCGGCTGGACCAGTGATGTCAGCCGGAACGACATCGGTGACATCCTCGCGCGGGAATCCATCCGCGCCGTGGTGCATTACCCGCAGGCGCCCGTTGGCATAAGCCCGCCAATGGTCTTTCACAATTCCTGGTTGTCGCGCCCGTTCGAGTTCTTTGCCAAATTGCTGGGCGTGCCGGCGGCGAACGAGCTCGACCCGTCGATCATACTGTCGCTCATCGTGCCGGTGATATTCGGTTATATGTTCGGGGACGTCGGCCACGGCCTTGTGTTTACCGTGGCCGGCATAGTGTTACAGAAGCGCTGGCCGATGCTGAGAATACTCATCAGCTGCGGCCTGTCGTCCATGTTTTTCGGCTGGGTGTTCGGCAGCGTGTTTGCCAGCGAGCATATTATCCAGCCGCTGTGGGTAAACCCCATACAGCAACCGCTGCCGGTGCTGGCGGCGCCACTGGCCGGGGGCGTGCTGGTGTTGTTACTGGGACTGATAGCCAACGGCGTACAGCAATTCTGGCAGGGCGAATGGCGGCAGTGGCTGGCCATTGATGCCGCGGTTATCGCCATTTACCTGAGCGTTATCGGCAGCGTGCTCGACAGCCGGGCGTGGATGATATTCCCTGTCGGGGTGCTGTGGTATTTCACGGGCAGTGTGTTGCTTGCCACCGAGTCCGCACCCAGGGCCATCGGCCACGCCCTCGGGCAGTTGGTGGAGAGCGTACTTCAGCTGCTGATCAACACCATCTCCTTCATCCGGGTAGGCGCCTTTGCGCTGGCCCATGCCGGCTTGTCACTGGCGGTATTCAGTATGGCCAATACCGCCTCCAACCCGGTAGTCGCAGGCATCATACTGGTACTGGGCAATGTCCTGATCCTGGTGCTCGAGGGGCTGGTGGTGTCTATCCAGACCACCAGGCTGGTGCTGTTTGAATTTTTCATCCGCTTTCTCAAAGGCACCGGGCGTATGTTCCAGCCGCTCACGGTGCCGACAAACCCCGCAACACAAGTAACCAGGAGATCAAAACCATGAGTGCACCTGACAAGACACTGTATGCACTGCTTGCCTTCACCGGCGGCATTGCCCTGCTGGCGGGCACGCTGTTCTGGCTGAGCCCCGCCATTGCCCAGGAGGCAACGGCCAGAACAGCCCTGTCGCCGGAGGTATTGAAGGCCGGTTACTGGGCCGCGGCGCTGGCCACCGGCCTGTCATCGCTGGGCGCAGGCTTCGCGGTGGCCTCGGTGGGCAGCGCCGCCATCGCCGCACTGACCGAAAAGCCCGAACTGCTCGGCCGGGTATTGATCATGGTCGGACTTGCCGAAGGTATCGCCATCTACGGCCTGATCGTGTCGATCCTGATTCTCAACGCGTTGCTTTAGCATGGCTGCGCCGGTATTCATAGGCGATGAAGTGACGGCCGCGGGATTTCGCCTGGCCGGGGTGCGCGTGCGCACCCCGCAGGAAGGCGAGCTGCCGGGAGTCCTGGATTGGGCCAACAGCAATACATCGCTGATTTACATCACTGCCCAGTACGCCGCCGAGCTGGACCAGGACCAGCAGCACAGGCTGTTCACCCAACTGGACCCGCCGGTAGTAGTGATACCGGATATCCGTTCGCACACGCCCGTCACTGACCTGGCGACACAGTTGCGCGCCCAACTGGGGGTTCTGGAATGACAAGTACTGGAATAGACAACGAGACACAGGCGCCAGTCAGCATCCTCGATGCCCAGGTACAGCGCCTGCTCGAGATCGTACAAGCCTACCAGCAGGAACAATGCGACGCCCTGCTGAGCCAGGCGCAGCAGGAATCGCAGGGGATAGTCTCGCAGGCCTACCAGATTGCCCGCAGGAATATACACCAGGACCTGCAGCTGACGCGCCAGCACATACGCGACACCATGGCCGCCGCCAGGGCGAAGCAACACACCCTGATGATGCAGCAAAGCCATAGTGCGGCATCGAGTTTTCTCGAACAGTGCTGGCAAACCCTGCAGCCGGGTTTACAGGCCAGGTGGCAGCAGCCTGAATATCGCCGGCAGTGGGTGGCCAAAATACTTGCCACTGCCACGGCGGTGCTGCCTGCCGGGGACTGGCTGATAGAGCACCCCGCAGACTTCAGCACTGAGGAACAACAACAGTTGTTGGAGCAGGCGCAGAAGCAGGCGGGCGCTAAACCTGACATCAGTAGCGCACCGGACCTCACCGCGGGGATCAGGATCAGCGCCGATGGTGCAACCGTTGACGGCAGCCTGCGCGGACTGCTGTCCGACCGCACCGAGCTGGAAGCACTGCTGCTGGCGAGCACTTCAGGCAGCGGGCCACAAGTATGAGTGAAGCGAGAATTACATGGATCAGCGGGCCGGTGTTGCGGGCCACTACTGACGACGTGTTCCATATCAACGAAGCAGTACTCGTGGGGCCGAACAGGCTACTGGGCGAAGTGATCCGTATCGAGCAGAACACCATCGTAGCCCAGGCGTATGAAGATACCAGCGGCTTGCGGCCGGGTGATACGGTGCAAGGCGACGGTATGCCCCTGTCGGTGAAGTTGGGCCCCGCCCTGCTGGGCAATATTTTTGACGGCCTGCTGCGACCCCTCACTCGAGACCTGGGCGATTACGTGAAACCGGGCATGCAGGCGCCGCCGCCACAGGTCTTCGAATTCGCACCCGCGCTGCAGCCTGGTGACGCCGCCCCGGCAGGCTCAGTACTGGGCACCGCCACCAGTTCGGGCGGGCTCTCGCAAACCCTGCTGGTGCCGCCCCATATCAGTGGCACGGTGGTGACTATCGCCGGGCCGGGGCAATACCACGACGAACAGACGATTTGCACCGTACGCGATGACGGCGGTGCTGAGCAGGCGGTGGCGATGAGTCACCCCTGGCCTATTCGCGAACCACGGCCGGTGACGCAGCGCCTGCCCACCTCGCGCCCGCTGTTTACGGGCCAGCGCATACTCGACAGTATTTTTCCGCTGGCCTGTGGCGGGCGCGCGGCCATGCCCGGTGGATTCGGCACCGGCAAGACCGTGCTGCAGGAAACCCTGTCCAAGTGGTGTGATGCCGACATCATCGTCTATGTCGGTTGCGGCGAGCGTGGCAATGAAATGGCGGGGGTGTTGCACGACCTCCCCGCTCTGGAAGACCCGCGCACCGGTCGGCCGCTGATGGAGCGCACCCTGATCATCGCCAATACCTCCAACATGCCGGTGGCGGCGCGCGAGGCCAGCATTTACACCGCCGTCACCGTGGCCGAGTATTTCCGCGACCAGGGTTTGCGGGTGTCATTGATGGCCGACTCCACCAGCCGCTGGGCCGAGGCGTTGCGAGAGGTCTCCGGCAGGCTGGGTGAGATTCCCGGCGAGGCGGGCTACCCGGCGTACCTGAGCAGCCGCCTGGCGGATTTTTACGAACGCGCCGCCCATGTGCAAACCCTGGGTGGCGAGCTGGGTTCGTTGAGTATTATCGGCGCGGTAAGCCCTCCCTCTGCGGACTTTTCTGAACCGGTCACCACCCATACCAAGCGCTATGTGCGGGTGTTCTGGGCACTGGACTCGACCCGGGCCCAGGCCCGGTTTTATCCTGCCATTCACCCGCTGCAATCCTATTCAGGCGATATTGGCGACCTGCTGGATTTCTGGCAGGAGCACAAGCACCCGCACTGGCCGGAGCAGCGCCGCCGATTCCTGACCCTGCTGGAGGAACAAACCAAGCTGGAGCGCATGGCGCGGATCGTCGGCAAGGATGCCCTGCCGCCACGGCAGCAGCACATCCTGCTGTGCGCCGAACTGGTCAGTGACGGTTTCCTGCGGCAATCGGCGTATTCCGAAATCGATCGCTATTGCTCACCTGCGCGGCAGGCCCGGATGATGCAATTACTCACCCGGTTTATTGAATTATCCGAGCAGGCTATCGACCAGAAAGTAGACTTTGAGCTCATCAACACCCTGCCGATTTTACGGCGCTTACGGCGTATGAATGAAGATATAGGTGAGCAGGATATGGCGCAGTTTGAGACTTTGCGTACCGATATGGAAAACGCGTTTGCTGCCCTGACAAAACAGGTGCCCGAACATGCTGGTTGATGTTCGCACCCACGGCACTGCCACGCAGATAGAGGGGCCACTGTTATTCCTGCGCCGCAATATTAACGTTGGACTCAATGACGCGGTAGAAGTCATCGATGCCCTCGGTCGCAAACGCCTGGGACGAATCGCCACCCTCGATGACGAGCACATGATCATCGAAGTGCTCGAATCCACCAGCGGCCTGTCGCTGGCAGATACCACCGTGCGGTTCATGGGCGAGGCCCTGCATTTTGGCGTGGGCCCGGACCTGCTGGGGCGCATACTCGACGGCGTTGGTCGGCCGCTGGATGGGGGCCCGCCGGTGTCCGCCACCCAGCGCCTGCGCATCGACGGCGCGGCGATCAACCCCGCCGCCCGCGAGTATCCCCGGGATTTCATCGAAACCGGTATCTCCTCCATCGATTTGATGAACAGCCTGGTACGCGGACAGAAATTGCCGATATTTTCCGGCAGCGGCCTGCCCCACGACCGCCTTGCGACAGAGATCGCCCGCCACGCCAAACTGTTGGGCGAGGAGGCAGGCACATTCGCGGTTGTGTTCGTGGCTATCGGGGTCTCCTATGACATCGCCGAACAATTCCGCCGCGCCATGGAAAACAGTGGCGCGCTGGAACATACCGTGCTGTTCCTCAACCTGGCGTCAGACTCCAGCACCCAGCGTCTGCTCGCACCGCGCTATGCGCTGACCGCTGCAGAGTACCTGGCCTACAGCGAGGACCGCCATGTACTGGTAATCATGACCGACATGACCAACTACTGCGAGGCGCTGCGCGAGGTGTCTGCCAGCCACGGCGAGATACCCAGCCGCAAGGGCTATCCCGGCTACATGTATTCCGACCTGGCCACCCTGTTTGAGCGGGCCGGCTGCATCATGGGCAAAGCCGGCACCCTCACCCAGCTGCCCATCCTGACCATTCCCTCGGACGATATTACCCACCCCATCCCGGACCTCACCGGCTACATTACCGAGGGGCAGATCGTACTCGACCGCGAGTTGGACCGGCGCGATATCTACCCGCCGATACGGGTGCTCCCCAGTTTGTCGCGGCTGATGAAAGACGGCACCGGCAAGGGCTTTACCCACGACGACCACCCCGCGCTTGCCAACCAGTTATACGCGGCCTACGCCCGGGCCATGCACGTGCGGGTACTGGCCAGCATCATGGGCAGTGAAGGTTTGTCGGAGCACGACCAGCTGTTCCTGCAATTTGGCGATCGCTTTGAACAGGAGCTGTTGCAGCAGGACAGTGCCCGCAGCCTGGAACAGAGCATGGAAATCGGCTGGCGCCTGTTACAGCACATACCCGTGCTGGAGCTGACGCGCCTGAGCGACGAGCAGATTCAGCGCCACATCAAGGTTCAGCCAATTGCCCAGGACCAGGCAGGCGAAGATGCTGGGTAATGACGAGGCGCCCACCCGCTCCGCCATCCTGCAGATGCGGGAAGAGCACGAGGTGGTGCTGGAGGCCTACGATTTCCTCGATGAAAAACGCCTGTTACTGGCCGCTGAACTGCTGCGCCAGCTGGACCGTTACGAAGAGCTGCTGGGCCAATACAACAGCGCAAGCGAACGCGCCCAGCGGATGCTGGTGGCAACCATCCGCCGCCACGGCCTGCAGGGTACCCAGGTATACCCCGGCAGCTACCTGCAGGATGCCGAACTTCGCGCTACTGCCAGAATATTCATGGGCGTAAAGCTACTGGAAACCGCGCTGCAGCTGCCCCAAGAGTACGGGGCGGGCCCGATCTGCCAGCCCTCCCCGGAGGCGGAACAATGCCGGCGGGATTTCCTCGAACTGATCAAGCTCGGCGCCGTACTTGCCGGTGTCGAGGGCAACCTGCATCGGCTGCTGGCGGAGTATCGCAAAACCGAACGTCGCGCCCGGGCCCTGGAAAACGTGGTGATTCCCGAGATGACCCACAAGCTACGCGATATGAGCGCGCGCCTGGAAGAATTGGACCAGGAGGATGTGGTACGGGTGCACATGCAAGCGCCCTCGCGAATGCGCAGCTGATCCAGCCCGTCTCTTGAGCTAGCGCAAGCAAGCGGCAATATTTCCCGGGTCACGGTTCCGTATTTCTGTGCTACCGGTATGATCTGACGTTCTCTCATATGGCTTTGTGTTCATGAGCAAACAACAACTGTCTATCGCAATAACCGGCGCCGGTGGTGCCGGGGTAATCTCCTGTGGCGAACTGCTGCTGCAGGCATGGGCCCGCCAGGGCGGGCGCGGCCTGCTGCGCAAGGCCTATGGCCCGCAGATACGCGGCGGCGAGTCCGCCGCCTTACTCAAGCTGACCCCGGATGAGCGTTACACCGCCGCCAGTCACTACGATATGGTGGTGGCCCTGGACTGGGACAACTTTGGCCGCTTCGAGGACGAGATTCGCCTGGGCCCGGACAGCTGGGTGCTGTGCGATGTGGCGGGTGATCTTCCCCCGGGGGTGACCGCCGTCGGTGCGAGGGTTGTCCGCGTTCCCTTCACCGACCTGGCAGCCGAGTGTCACCCGGATGGTCGGGTAAACATGTTGGCCCTGGGCCTGCTGGGGCGCTTGCTGGACCTGCCTGCGGCCAGCATGTCGGAACTCGCCGAGCAGAAACTGGCGGGGAAGCCCCAGGCCTACCGCGAAGCCGCCAGCGCCTGTATAACGCGTGGCGCTGCTACCGAATTGGACTGTCAGCTCGCGGCCCCGCCCCTGGGTGCCGCCGGCGCCTGGTATCTCAGTGGCAACCAGGCCGCGGGCCTGGGTGCGCTGGAATCCGGTATCCGTTTCGTGGCAGCCTACCCGATCACCCCGGCCTCGGATGTGCTGGAGTGGATGGCCGGCCCTCTGGAGCAGTTGGGTGGTCATTTGCTGCAGGCGGAGGACGAACTCGCCGCCATCAACATGACCATCGGCGCGGCCTTCGGTGGCATTCCCTCGTTCACCGCCACCTCCGGTCCGGGGCTGGCGTTGATGACAGAGAGCATCGGCCTGGCGGTAGCCAGCGAGACGCCGGTCACCGTGCTCAACGTGATGCGCGGTGGACCTTCCACCGGCATCCCCACCAAGTCGGAGCAGAGCGACCTGAACATCGCCCTCAACGGCCTGCACGGCGATGCACCGCACCTGGTGTTGGCGCCATTGGATATTGCCGATTGCGTATTTACTACTGGCTGGGCTGTGCAGCTGGCCCAGCATTTGCAAACCGCGGCCATCGTACTGTCAGACCAGTTTATCGGGCAGTCAACGGCAATCGTGTCCGAACCCCGGCGCTGTGTGCCACTATCACCAGCCGATGAAGAGTCCGGGGCCGACGCCAACTACCTGCGTTACAAACTCACCAGCTCGGGGGTGTCCACCCTGGCTTTCCCCGGCGAGACAGATCACCGTTTCACCGCGGATGGCCTTGAGCACAATGAGCGCGGCACGCCCTCGGCGCGGCAGTCGGATCACCAGCAGCAGCTGGAAAAGCGCGCGCACAAACTGGAGGCCTTCGAGTTTGGCGCGGACTGGGCCCAGCTGGAGGGCGATGGTCCTGTGGCCCTGCTCAGCTTCGGCTCCAGTTCCGCAGCAGTGGCCGAGGCCGCAGAGCTGCTCGCGGAGCGCGGTGTGGCCACCCGGGTGATCAGCCTGCGCCTGCTGGCGCCACTGCAAACTGCGGCACTGGGCGCAGCGCTGGAAGGCTGCGAGCGGACCATGGTAGTGGAGCAGAATCACGGCAGGCAGCTGTTTCACTATCTCAGGGGCCAGCTGGATTTTGACCAGCCGGTACACAGCTATGCCATGGCGGGTCCGGTACCGCTGGCGGCGGAAAATATTGTGCAGGCGGTTATGGAGGTAATTAACTGATGACGGAAGCTATCAAACTCAAGGCCAAGGATTATAAATCCTCGGTCAAACCTATCTGGTGCCCGGGTTGCGGCCACTTCTCGGTACTCAACGCGATCACCAAGGCAATGGCGGGCCTGGGCATAGACAAGGACGATACGGTGCTGGTGTCGGGCATCGGCTGCTCTTCACGCCTGCCCGCCTACGTCGACAGCTACGGGTTCCACGGGGTGCACGGCCGCGGTCTGGCGATCGCCCAGGGCCTCAAGGTGGCGCGCCCGGATCTCACCGTACTCGCCCTGGGGGGCGACGGCGACGGTTTTTCCATCGGCGGCAACCACTTCATCCATGCCTGTCGCCGCAATGTCAACATGACCTATATCGCCATGGACAACGAGGTGTATGGCATGACCAAGGGGCAGGCCTCCCCCACCACGCCCATGGACTGGGACCACAGCAAACTGACACCGCACGGGCCCGGTGTGCGCGCCTTCAAGCCGGCGGCCCTGGCGTTGGCCGCTGGCGCCCCCTGGATCGCACGGGGTTACTCGGGGAACCCCAACCAGATGGCGAAGCTGATTGCCGAGGCGGTGGAGTATCCCGGGTTCAGCTTTATCCATGTGATGTCGCAGTGCATTACCTTCTGCCCGGAACAGACCGACTGGAAGGCCATCGTCACGGAACGCGCCGAACCGGCCGCGGCAGATGAGGACGAGGCGGCCCGGCAGTTTCTGCACGAGGACGGATTCCAGACCGGCCTGCTGTATGTGCAGCAGCGTCCCACCTGGCCGCCCGAGGCGGCCAGCCAGGAGGAAGGATC
>Ga0316193_10001324_pt1 | contig 16570 bp, 13 predicted proteins | sample MerIslsedime2_MG_FD_207735 | JGI IMG/M metagenome (GOLD analysis project Ga0316193, IMG submission 207735) | Coastal sediment microbial communities from Maine, United States - Merrow Island sediment 2 | ecosystem: Environmental > Aquatic > Marine > Coastal > Sediment | place: USA: Maine...
CAAGGATCGGGGCAACGGCACCCTGATGGACGACAACAAGATGTGGAGTTTTTCGCCCAAGGTAAATCGCGTCATCAAAGTGCCCTCTTCGATGATGAACCAGAGCTGGATGGGCTCGGATTTCTCGAACAAAGATATTTCCCGAACCGACGATATTGTCGAACAGTATGACCACACCCTGGTCAGGGAAAGCGAACTCGACGGTCATGTCGTTTATGAAATCGAATCGGTGCCGCACGAAGACGCGGCCGTCGTCTGGGGGAAAGAGGTGTTATCCATTCGCGAAGACAACGTCATGGTTGAACAGCGATTCTTTGATCAGGACATGCAGTTACTGAAGACATTGACGACGCTGGAGTTCGCGGAGATGGGCGGCAGAACTGTGGCGGCCCGTCAACGCATGACCAAAACCGAAAATGCAAACGAGTGGACGGAGATCATTGTCGACTCGGTTGAATTCGATGTTGATATCAATGACAGCGTATTTACACTTTCCAACCTGCGTAACCCGCGTGAATAAAATTCGCGGCGTATTGGAATTCGCTCATGAGATGAGCTCCTACAGGCTGCTGCAATGTTCATTAGCAAGCTGTAGGAGCTCATCTCATGAGCGAATAGCTCAGTAACATGAACATCGTGCTACGCCTTGCCTGGCGAAACCTTTGGCGACAGTCGCGCCGCACCTGGCTCACCATCGGCGCTATGGTTTTCTCAAACGCGCTCCTGGTCTTCATGATCTCCATACAATTCGGCATGTACGACCTGATGATCGACAATACCCTGAAGGCATTTACCGGACACATGCAGGTACAGGCGCCCGGTTATAAAGACGATCATAAAATTCGCCAGGTCGTGCCCGATATCGAGCGACTTGCCGACACCCTCCGGCAGGCACTCGAACTCGAGACCGTCTCGGCGCGTGGGGCCGCATTCGCACTCGCGTCGAGCGAAGACAGAAGCTACGGCCTGCAAATTTTTGGCGTCGACCCGGTCCATGAACAACTCGTGTCCAGCATTCCCGGACTGGTGAACCAGGGCGATTTCCTGCGCGATAACGACGCTGCGGAAATTATCATCGGCAAAGTACTCGCCAAGAATCTTCGTGTCGGGCTCGGAGATGAATTGACGCTGCTCGGCAGCGGCAGAGACGGTTCTTTCGCTGCCGGTGTTGTCAACGTGACCGGCATATTCGATAGCGGCGTTCCGGACATGGATCGAAGCATCGCAGAAGTGCCTTTGGGCTATTTCCAGGACACCTTCTTTATGGAAGGCGCCGGGCACGAAATCGTTATCACGACGCCCAACCTGGCAGGTATTGCCCCGATTCTCTTCGAGGCCGAAAATCTTCTGCCTGCGGATTCGGACCTGGTTGTGCATGACTGGGTTGTGTTGCAGCCTGGACTCAAACAAGCCATACAGGCGGACATCAGCAGCGCTTTCTTCATGTACGGCGTGCTTGTGGTGCTGGTCGCATTCAGCGTGCTGAATACGCAGCTAATGTCAGTGCTGGAAAGAACGCACGAGTTTGGCATCGTGATGTCGCTTGGATTGACGCCCGGCCGTCTCGGACGACTCGTCATCCTCGAAACCTTGATGATGGGCGCGATCGGAATGGTTCTCGGCGCCCTGCTCGGCGGCCTCATCACGCTCTGGTTTGGCTGGCAAGGTTTCAGCTACCCGGGCATGGACCAAATGGCGGCGAATTTTAACTTGCCGGATCGATTCTACCCGCAGGCGACCTTGTTGACTCTGACCATCGGTCCCGCGGTTGTATTTCTGGGCTCGGTTTTGTCAGCGCTGTATCCGGCACTTCGTCTTTACTGGCTGCATCCTGTCGAGGCAATGCGTGCAGCATGATGAACTCGATAAAAATCGTAACGATTCTGGCGCATCGCAATCTGTGGCGAAATCATCGTCGCACCATCGTCATGGTTGCCGCCATCAGTATCGGCGTCTGGGCGATGATTTTCATGACGGCGCTGATGCGTGGCATGGTCAACGACATGATCAGGGACGGGATACGATCGTTACCCGGCCATGTACAGGTTCATGATCCGGACTTTCGCAATGACCCCAGCGTGAATAATCTGCTGGCATTAAATGACAGCGAAATCAGTAGCGCATTTGCGAAGACCAAGATCACGAGCTGGGCTTCCCGAGTCAAAGTTCCTGCCGTCATCTCCAGCGAAAGAGAGTCACGAGGCGTCACCCTGTTTGGCGTTAACCCGGCGCAGGAAAAATCTCTCAATGCGATTGGCAACGATATTGTTGAGGGGCATGGTCTTGAGGGAACGGATGATCCTGGAGTCGTGATCGGCCGTAAAATGGCCGAGAAACTTGAAACGAGGGTTGGGAAACGCGTGGTCCTGATGAGCCAGGACCCCGAAAACGAGATAGCCGATCGCGGCTATCGTGTTGTCGGGCTATTCAAGGCACAGCTCGCGGCCCACGAGGAGTCGATGGTTTTCGCGGGCAAGTCCACTGTGCAGGCGATGCTTCGTATTGATGACCAGGTCAGCGAAGTGGCCGTTATGGGCGAAGACTACCGAAGTGTCGACGACATATATAAGAAGGTTGATTCGATGTTCGGTGACCAGGCCGAAGTGTTGCCGTGGCAGGAACTCGATTCATACCTTGGCAGCATGCTCAAGGTGATGGACGGCTTCGTGCTGGTCTGGATGATCGTCATTTTCCTGGCCCTGTCATTCGGCCTCGTTAACACGCTGGTTATGGCGGTGTTTGAGCGCGTCCGTGAGATCGGCCTGATGCTCGCACTCGGCATGCGCCCGTCGAGCATCCTGGGCCAGATTATCGTCGAGTCGATTTTACTATTGGCGATCGGCTTGCTGATCGGCAATGTGCTGGCGTTGGCGTCGGTCGTACCGCTCAGAGACGGCATCGACATATCCGCTGTCGCCGAGGGCATGGAAATGTTCGGAGCCTCCAGCATGCTTTATCCCGAGATGGAGTGGCGCGACGTTCTTATGGCCAATGTGGTCGTTCTTACCCTCGGATTTCTCGCCAGCTTGTCGCCCGCCTGGCGCGCATCCCGTTATGACCCGATTGAAGCAATTACAAAGGTTTGACTATGACTGCTGTTCGCTGTGTTGATCTGTGTAAGACCTACCTGCAGGGGAATCAGGAAATAAAGGCCCTCGATCACGTCGATATTGAAATCGATACGGGTGATTTCGTATGCCTCTCCGCGCCGTCAGGGGGTGGCAAGACCACCCTCCTGAATGCCATTGGCGGTCTCGATAAGCCAGACAGCGGCGAAGTGTGGGTAGCCGGGCAGCGGATCGATACATTGAGCAAAGGCGACCTGGCACAACTGCGTTTGAAGCAGATCGGATTCGTCTTTCAGGCCTATAACCTGATTCCTGTTCTTTCTGCTCGAGAGAACGTTGAGTTCGTTATGCAGGTACAAGGAGTGTCCGCCGACACAAGGCGCGAACAATCGCTGGCCATACTGGCAGAGGTCGGACTGAGTGGTCTCGAGGACCAGCGCCCGGCAGAAATGTCCGGTGGGCAGCAACAACGAGTTGCGGTTGCAAGAGCTATCGTCTCGCGTCCCGCGCTGGTTCTTGCTGATGAACCTACGGCTAACCTCGATTCGAAAACGTCTGACGGATTGATGGGATTGTTCGTTGAACTCAACAAGCATCACAACACCACATTCGTTATCGCAACACACGACCAGCGTGTCATGGGCTATGCGAAGCGTCTTGTCAGGATGCTCGATGGCCGGATCGTGGACGACATTCAACAAAATGCTGCGTAATGCGCTTGTAGTAGTAACAGCAATCACCTGCGCCCAGACGCAATGCGCGTTCGCGGGCGAAACAGACTACGAGTTCGGCGGTCACTCCAAAACCCGACTGCTGGGCCAGAGTTTTCCTGACAACAGCCTGTTCCAGTCATTGACCGGCTCGTCTGCGTTGGACCTCGAAACCGATGTTCGATTGAATTTCGAAGTAGACAGGGGTCCGTGGTCGTTCGACATTGCATACCAATTTTTTGCCGGCTACGGCGACCGGATCGAGTACACCCGGCAATTGCCCGATGCGGCACAGGAGCTGTTCAATCGCTTGCCGAACGATAATCATCGCCTCTGGAACCTGACTGACGTACTCCGGGATGAAGGTAAATTCGCCGCGCTGCACAGGCTGGATCGACTGGCGATTTCGTACACGAGTGAAAAAGCAGTGATACGCGCGGGCAGGCAGGCGATCACCTGGGGCAATGGCCTGTTTTTCTCGCCCATGGATATCGTCAACCCATTCGACCCGGCCGCCATCGATACCGAATACAAAAGCGGCGACGACATGCTGTACGGGCAGTATTTGAGAAACAGCGGCGATGACATCCAGGCCGCGGTCGTGTTCCGCCGCAACATCCTGACCGGCGACGTCGAGTCCGATCAATACACGTCGGCGATCAAGTACCACGGCATTGCCGGCGAAGCCGAGTACGACCTGCTGGTAGCTGAAAGCTACGACAACACAACCCTCGGCATCGGTGGCAATCGAAGCATTGGTGGCGCTGTCTGGCGCGGCGACCTCGTTGTCACGGACACCGATACGGATACCGTCACAGAGCTTGTAACCAACTTCAGCTATTCCTGGATGTGGGGCAGCAAGAACGTCAGCGGTGCTATTGAGTATTACTACAACGGTTTTGGGCAGGCGAACGGGAACTACAGTCCGGCCGATCTTGCCCAGAACCCGGAGCTGCTGCAACGGCTTGCTCGAGGGCAGACCTTCTCACTGGGCCGTCACTATGTCGCAGGTGGAGTGACCATCGAACTGACGCCGCTGTGGATGCTGACACCCAATATTTTCGCGAATGTTGAGGACGGCAGCGCGCTGTTACAAGTTCTTACCCGCAACAACCTGAGTGAAAACATGGAGTTCCTCGGAGCGCTAAATTTTCCACTTGGGCCGGACGGAAGTGAATACGGCGGCATTCCGTCCGGCACAGTCGATCAGTACTTATCCGTCAGCGCCAGCCTGTTTGCTCAGCTAGCCATATACTTCTAGAGCTCGTTCTAACAACCGAATCTCTGCTAATATTGTGGGCTGCCCTGCGGAAAAATCTTAAAGAGGAAAAACTAATGAAACGTATTTGCAGATTGATACTCATTCCCTTAATGGCGTTGTTGGTTGCTTCCATATCATCGGTCGCGAACGCACAAATTCCTCCTCCTGAGAACGCAGAAAAAATGCTTTCGGATGCTTACACCGGTAAGAGCTACTCGCCCTATGCCGGCCGCGGATTCGCTACTTTCCCGCTGTGGGGCGACACCCACCTGCACACCGGGAACTCTTTCGATGCCGGCGCATTTGGTGCCCGGCTGTCTCCCGAGGATGCGTACCAGTTTGCACGCGGCGACGAGATCGTATCATCCAGCGGAGTTGCGGCGAGGCTGTCGAGGCCTCTGGACTGGCTTGTCGTCGCCGATCACTCAGACAATATGGGGTTCTTTCTGGACCTTTTCGCGGGTAAACCAAACATCGTGTCTGACCCAATGGGTCGCGACTGGTATGACCGGATAAAAGCAGGGAAAGGTGGCGAGGTTGCCTATGAAATGATCAGTCTGTTTGCCAACGGAAAATTTCCTGATTCGTTGATGTACTGGCCCGACACCGCGCCGTACAAGGACACCTGGATACGAACTATCGATGCGGCAGAGCAATACAACGACCCCGGAAAATTCACCGCTTTTATTGGCTATGAATGGACCTCACTGGTGACGGGTAACAACATGCATCGCGTTGTCGTATTTCGTGACAATGCAGACAAAGCATCGCAAGTCGTTCCGTACACAACGTACCCGCCGTATGGCAGCCCGAATCCACGGGATCTGTGGAAGTGGCTCGAGTCCTACGAGAGCGAAACCGGCGGTGATGTTCTCGCACTGGCGCATAACGGCAATCTTGCCAACGGCATCATGTTCCCCGATCGGGCGCAGTATGACGGTAAGAAGCTGGACAAGGAGTATGTAACCCAGCGAGCCAAGTGGGAGCCCTTGTACGAGGTAACACAAATAAAGGGAGACGGCGAGGCGCACCCGTTCCTGTCTCCTGAAGACGAGTTCGCGGACTACGAAACCTGGGATATCGGAAACCTGGATGTACCGCGGTCTACGGCAAAAACAGACGACATGCTGGCAGGAGAATATGCACGTGAGGCGCTGAAAACGGGCCTGGCGCTAGAAGAACGCCTGGGAACCAATCCCTATAAATTCGGCATGGTGGGCTCAACCGACAGCCATACCGGTCTTTCAACCGCCCAGGAAGACAACTTTTTCGGCAAGCATGCCGGTGCCGAACCAAACCCGGAGCGAATGTTTCACGAGTTCATAGCCAGCGACCGAGGCACGATAATGGGCTGGGCCCAGGTATCCTCCGGTCTCGCTGCTGTCTATGCTAAGGACAATACCCGCGCTTCGATTTTTGACGCGATGGCGCGCAAAGAAGTCTACGCGACTACAGGCAGTCGCATGATGGTGCGATTTTTCGGCGGCTGGGACTATACCGCTGATGATGTATCGAGCCGCAACCCGGCGTTCGCCGGATATCAAAAGGGTGTCCCGATGGGTGGCGATCTGCATGCAAATGCGGATAAGACAGCACCGACCTTCATGGTCTTGGCATTGCGCGACCCGATCGGCGGCAATCTTGATCGAATTCAGATCGTCAAGGGGTGGCTCGACAAAAAGGGTGATACCCAGGAGAAAGTGTACGACGTAGTCTGGTCGGGCGATCGCGTTGCCGGCGGCGACGGCAAGGTGCCAGCCGTGGGCAACACGGTTGATGCGAGCAAGGCCACCTTCACAAATACGATCGGGGCGGCCGAACTCGGAACGGTCTGGTCAGACCCTGACTTTGATCCGGCACAGCGTTCATTTTATTACGCACGCGTAATCGAAATACCAACACCACGCTGGTCGACGTATGAGGCGTTTCGATTTGGAGTTCCTATACCTGAAGGAGCGCCGGTATCAACCCAGGAACGCGCCTATACGTCACCCATTTGGTATACCCCATAAATCCGCGACCTCGAGTACCAGGATCGGATAACCAAGGGACCGCGTCATCGTGACTGATTCACGCGCGATGATGCGCGAGCCCTTGCTGCACTTTCTGCTTGGCGGTTTCGGGCTGTTCCTGCTTTTCAGTCTCGTATCCGATTCGAATCGGGTAGCTGATGACGAGATCGTGGTCAGTGCCGGACACATTGAGCACATGGTCTCGGTTTTCGCGAAAACGCGACAACGACCACCGAGCAGCGAAGAGCTGCGTGGACTGATCGATAACTACATAACTGAAGAAATACTGTATCGCGAAGCCAAGGCGATCGGGCTGGACCAGGACGATACGATTGTCCGCCGGCGCCTGCGACAGAAAATGGAGTTTCTGCTGGATGATTTCACCGTCGTCGAGCCGTCGGATGAAGATCTGCAGCTGTTCCTCGACAATAATCCTGGTCGTTTTCGCGAGGATGCGGTGATTTCGTTCAACCAGGTGTTTTTAAATGAAATCTCGCGTGACAAAGCTGAAACCCTATTGGCGACGCTGCAAAGTGGCGCCGTAGCCAATCCGGAGGATCTGAGTGAGTCATACTTGCTTCCGTATCGTCTGGACAACGCCTCGGAGGCCGCCATACGCGCCCAGTTTGGCGACACGTTTAAAACCCAGCTGTTCGATCTTGATGTTGGCCGTTGGGTCGGGCCGGTCGAATCGCCGTTTGGCGTTCATTTTGTTCGAATTGAAAATATTGTTGCGGGCCGTGTACCCACCTTGCCAGAAGTTCGAAACGAGGTAGAACGAGAGTGGCTGGCCGATTTTCGGAGCACTGCGCAGAGTGAAATTCTTGAGCAGATGAAAGCCAGTTACTCCGTCACAGTCGAAATGCCGGAAGACTCGGCACAGTGAGCATTTTGCTTCGCGCAACCGCACTCCTCATAGTTACGTGCGGGTTTATGACCAGCGTTCTTGCTGATGAGTCCCGCCCTGCTTTCCTGCAACTGACCGTACAGGAATCAGACCGGGTGACGACGGTTTTCAAAGTCCCGGCTATTGGAAACAAACGCTTTGGCGTGTATCCATCCCTTCCGGATAATTGCGTATCCGTTGATTCGCCGATCGCGTTTATCGAGAACAGTGCCTATACAGAAAGGGCTTCGTTCCAGTGTGATGGTGGACTGACCGGTCGGACCGTCGGCATCGACGGACTGTCCAGCACGATGACCGATGTGCTCGCGCGTGTCGAACGTCCGGATGGCACTACGCAGGTCGCACGCCTGACACCATCGTCACCGACATTCATTGTTACAGCGACGCCAAGCAAACTTACCGTCGCTGGCACTTATCTCAAATTTGGTTTTTCCCACATTCTGTCTGGCAATGATCATCTGTTGTTCGTGCTCGCGCTGCTCATTCTCGTTACGAGCACCCGTATTCTGATCTGGACGATTACATCGTTTACCGTGGCACACAGTATTACGCTTGCCGCCGCGACGCTGGGATTTGTAAAGTTCCCACAGGCACCGGTCGAGGCAGTTATCGCATTATCGATTGTTTTCGTTGCAAGCGAGATCATTCACGCCAGCCAGGGACGACCGGGGCTCACTCAACGACGACCGTGGGTGATCGCATTTACATTCGGCTTGCTGCACGGATTCGGCTTCGCCGGCGCATTAACCGAGGTCGGCCTGCCTGAGCAATCCGTGCCTCTCGCGCTACTGTTTTTCAACGTGGGAGTCGAACTGGGCCAGCTCACATTCGTAGGTGCGATTCTGATAGCGATCGCACTTGGCAAGTATCTATTGAGGACACCACCCAACTGGATACCAACAGCCACGGCTTACGCGATCGGGATGATTGCATCGTTCTGGACTATCGAACGCGTTATAAGTTTTTGGTGAGGGAGAATCATGATTAAGACAAGCTTCATTGTCATCGCTATTGCATTGCTGCTATCCACTGCAGGCCAGGCTGAGGAACGGGAAAAGCCGCTGCGACCCGTAAATACTTACTCGATCGTGGCTCGCGATGCAGCGACGGGCCAGATCGGTGCGGCCGTTCAGTCACACTGGTTTTCGGTGGGCTCGATCGTAATCTGGGCTGAGCCCGGCATTGGCGCGGTCGCGACGCAATCGTTTGTCGAACCTAGCTACGGTCCACTGGGTTTGCAGCGCATGCGCGCTGGCGAAAGTGCCGAACAGGCGCTGAACGCTTTGCTGATGCTGGATGAACACACGGACGTCAGGCAAATCGGCATGGTCGATAGCCAGGGTGTCGTTGCGAATCACACCGGCGAAAATGCGATCACCGAGTTCTGCGACATTGCCGGCGACGAGTTCACCGTACAAGCCAACATGATGTGGAAACCGACAGTGTGCTCTGCGATGAAGACCGCATTTGAAAATTCAGAGGGTGACCTTGCCGAACGAATGATGACTGCGCTCGAAGCGGCGCAAGCGGAAGGTGGCGACATACGCGGCAAACAGTCCGTCGCTTTGCTCGTCGTTAGCGGCGATGACAGCGAACCAGCCTGGGGCGGGCGAATTTTTGATCTGCGCATCGAAGATCACGCGGAACCGCTTCTGGAAATGCGTCGACTACTGACCATGGCGCGCGCATACCAGTTGATGAACAAAGGCGATGAGCATATGACCAACGGCGAAGTCGCGGACGCCATAGAGGCCTACAGCGGCGCCGAGGCCCTGGTCCCGGACAGCCATGAGATGGTCTTCTGGCATGCAGCCACGCTCGCTGCCGATGGTCGCGTCGATGAATCCCTGCCACTGTTCGCGAAGGCGTTCGAGATGTGGCCATTATGGCGAGAACTGGTGCAGCGACTGCCCGCGTCAGGACTGCTCCCTGACGACCCGGAGCTCATGCAAAAAATCCTCGCTGCTGAATAAGGTCAGTTTCCACCCGACGTGCGCGACTTGACCAGACTCTCTGCCTGATCCTGCCCTGAGACTTTTTCGATGCGCGCGACCGGACAGGATTCGTGCATGACAGAGCCTCTGTAGAGCAAATCGCCAAGGTTGTCCGTACAAATAGTGTCCCTGTAGCCTGACATCCAGACAGTCTTGGTGTTTTCAATTCCCGGGCACACGGCACCCATGGTATAGAGAAACTTTTTGTTCGTACCGTAGCTTTCTACATAGAGGTGCCGGGTATCGATTATTCGCCATTTTCGAATATCCCGGATCTTGAAACATTGCTTTTCGGCCGCGGCCGCTGGCTCCGTGCTCGTGCTGGTAGACGCACATCCCGCGACGCCAAAGAGTACTGAGATTATTGCAACGCGTATTACTAGTTTCATGATTCCCCCCAGAAACTACCGGTCATCGATGGAGACGAAGGCGATAGTCCTCAAATTTGATCGGCACAGTAATCGGTTCATTCAGGCCGCGCAAGCCCCCTAGCTGGTCGAGTAGTGGGTCTATTCGTGACTTCTCATCGACTGACAGTGAATGATAGCAAGCCGACGGTCGTTGAAACATCCACTGAGCAAACGGCATGACATATCGTGTTGCTGCAATACTACCAAGACTGAATTCATGCTTGCCAATGAATCGTGGAATGCCGCTGGCGTCCGGGTGCTCTTCGGCCCATCGTCCCACGCGCCGCACAGTATCGATCAATACTGGAAACTGCTCATCGAACATTCGCTTCAAGAGCGGGTGCAGCGTCTCCGGAACCTGGTCATCCGGCAGGAAATCACCGTCGAAATCGGTCGGGTTTTGCATGCGTTCGACCCATTTTACGACATTTGGCGCCCTCGCCCGCATTAACCCCCCCGGGTACGGGTCGCGATACAGGTGAGCATATAGGGGTCCGATTAATCCGAAGTCGCCGATACTCGGGCGGCCACCCAACAGATAGTCGTGATCCTCGAGATGCCGGTTGAAGTCGTCAAGAAACGACTCGTAACTCTTCTCAATCTCACCAATATTGCGTCGGCTGCATCCCATGACAGGCTTATAAAGGTTTCCGAACATCATGGCAGCCTGCAGTCCGCCCAGCGGCCGAAGCAAGCGTGGCCAGTTCGGCTTGATGATGTTGCCGAAGTTCTGCAGAACATAAGCCAGGTTCTTGCGCTTGAAGTGCCAGCGATAGTGCATCGCAGGCAATATAAGCCATTCGTCGCCGTAGACTTCCAGTAGCAGGGAAACAAGTCTTTGCCAAGGTCCTGCCGGGTAAACCGAGCGCTCGGGGTAACGGCTTTCGAAGTAGTCGATGATCAACGTGGTGTCCTGCACGCAATCGCCATCGGGTGTTACAACAACCGGTATCACACGCCGTCCAATACGCTCGTTTATCAGTGCACGGTCTTCCGGTGTGCTGCTTTCTACGAACGGAATTTGTTTGTGCCGCAGATACGCACGAGCCTTTCCCGAGTACAGCGAAATCTCATGGCCGATCAAACGGATTATGTCATCGGCCCCCTGTGTATGCGTGGACATGGTGTGGCTAACTTAGCAATTCTCCCGCGATACGCTACAATCCCGACCACGTCCGGTCAATGCATAACTCCAATCTCTGGTGCCTTTTGAAACAATGACTAAGGATAAAAGCAACAATCCGACAAATTTGTTTCAGGAACTTCGCCGACGAAAGGTCTTTCGAGTTGCTGTCGCCTATTTGATTGTTGCATGGCTTCTCATTCAGGTTGCCGACACAACATTTGACCCGCTGCAACTGCCCGAGTGGAGCAAGACACTGGTGGTTGCACTTGCAATGATTGGTTTTCCGATCGCGCTGATCCTTGCGTGGGCGTTTGAGTCCACACCGGATGGAATCAAGCGAACCGAAGACGCGGAAGCAGATGAAGCTCAGGATGCTACCACCGATCTGAAAGCCGGTGCCGAAGGTCCATCGATCGCAGTATTGCCGTTCGTCAATATGAGTGACTCGCAGGAAAACGAGTACTTCAGTGATGGACTGGCAGAAGAGCTGCTGACGATGCTAACCCGGATATCCAGCCTCAAGGTTTGTTCCAGGTCATCGTCTTTCGCTTACAAAGGCAAGGACGTTCACGTTCCGACCGTCGCAAAAAAGCTCGGTGTATCGACAATTGTCGAGGGTAGCGTCAGACGAGTTGGTGATCAGGTCCGAATTACGGTGCAGATCATAGATGCGCAGAACGACAAGCATTTGTGGGCGAAGAATTACGATCGAAAACTCGATGATATTTTTGCTGTGCAGGATGAGATAGCAGAGCAGATAGTCGAGTCACTACACTTGACGCTTAGCCTGGAAGAACAGAGGAACGTCACTGACCAGACGACAGATAATTTTGAGGCCTATGACTATTATTTGCGTGGCAGAGATCAATACTACCGGTCTGACTCCGGGCACCTTGCCGCAGCCCTCCGTATGTTTGACAAAGCGATCGAACTGGATCCGCGATATGCGCTCGCCTACGCCGGAAGAACGTACTGCCTGACGGACACCTATTTATATCGTCGTCTGGAGGAATCCACCCTGGAGCGGGCCATCGAGTCCAGCGGTAAGGCGGTCGAGCTGGCAGATCACCTGGCTGAGGCACACGCCGCACGTGGCCTGGTGCTCATGGCCGCTGAAGAATATGCGGCGGCAAAGGATTCGTTTGACCGCGCGATCGCCATTAGCCCGAATCTGTACGAACCCTTAAATTTCTACGCCAGACTAGCGCGATTGACTGGCGACAATGAAAAGTCGCTTGAAATGGCCCGGAAGGCTGCGGACGCACAACCCCACAACTACCAGTCGTATTCGGATATCGCCGCACGATTGCTTGACCTCGGACGCAAGGAAGAAGCTGTTTCGGCCGTAGAGAAAGCAGGCCGGCAAGCCAGAAAAGCGGTCGAAGCCGACCCGACGAATTCGCGTGCAATGAGCTTTCTCGGGCACATGTTGTGTCAACAGGGCAAGGTTGACGAAGGCAGACGGTGGATCGAACGCTCTTTGATCACATCGCCCGATACAGGCGGCACCCATTATAATGCAGCGTGTTTTTACGCGATGGTGGGCGAGACTGATCTCGCGCTTGACCACCTGGAGCGCGGCGTCGATCTGGGCGCGATGCACAAGCGCTGGTATGAGACCGATTCAGACATTGACTCGGTCCGCGATGAGCCCCGCTTCCAGGCATTGCTCGATCGTATTTGAATCGATAATCCCGACTCCAATTAGTCGGGAGCGAGCGAAAAATCTGATAACATTCGGCAAGTCTTTTTTTTGCACGGACAGGATCGGATGAACCGCCAACCTCGCCTCACTATTGACCGCCGTACTTTGCTTCAAACAGCCGTACTATCGACATTGGCTGCAAGTTTGCCCCGTGCGTGGGCGGGCAGTCCTGATCTGCCTGTCGGCCCGTTCGGCGCCGAATCTACAGCCGAAGAAGTTACCCGCGGACTCGATCTCAGCGGCATGACCGTGGTCGTTACCGGCTGCAATTCCGGCCTTGGTTACGAAACGATGCGTGTTCTTGCAATGCGTGGCGCTCACGTTATCGGCACGGCACGCACTCAGGAAAAAGGCGAACGCGCCTGCGGCAGCATCGACGGCCATGCGACGCCGGTGGTACTCGAACTCAGCGACTTTGATTCCGTACGTGCATGTGCACAAACGATCGAGGAGATGGACATCCCGATTGATGTATTGATGTGCAACGCCGCTATCATGGCTTTGCCGGAACTTGAACTGGTCAACGGTATCGAGCGCCAGTTCGTCGTCAACCACCTCGGTCACTTCATCCTTGTAAACAGCCTGTTGGGAACCGTCAAGAAAGCTGACGAGGGGCGCATCGTCATGGTCAGCAGTGGCGCCCATCGCTTTGCGCCGAAGAATGGCATTGATTTCGACAACCTGGACGGCTCCCAATCCTACGAAGGCTGGACTGCCTACGGCCGTTCGAAGCTGGCCAATGGACTATTTGCGGCAGAACTGGCTCGACGTCTTGAGGGCACGCCGGTAACCGCAAACTCATTGCATCCTGGTGTCATCAAGACCAACCTCGGCCGTCACCTCGATCGGGATGATGACGATGACGATAGCGGTCGTTACAACAAATCGATTGAGCAGGGAGCGGCGACACAGTGTTACGTAGCAACCAGTCCTTTAATTGCCGATGTCAGCGGCCAGTACTTTGTCGACTGCAACCCGGCCGACCCCAACCCCCTGATGTACGACGAAGCGCTGGCGGCCAGGCTTTGGGCCGTATCTGAAGAGTTGACCAGTATTAACCCGGGCTAGCACCCTCGGTTAATACGTATATTAGTTTTGCCTAATATAGGTAGTATAAATGGTAATCAGATGGCCAGACGACACCCCCCCGTCCGGATGGCCTCTAGAGGTTGGGGCCGGTCTTACCGGCCCTATTTTTTTGCGTGAAATTTTGTCATCACGCAAGGAGAGGACATGATGCGCGGCGCGTCTGATAGAACGATCGTATTAGTACTCGCTCTTGTTCTTTGGAGCAGTGCGCAGGCATCGGATCCGGAAATCGAATCCCTGAAAACGGCCATTGAGGAACTGCGCGCAGACTACGAGGCGCGGATTTCAGAGCTCGAACGGCGGCTCGCGGTTGCTGAGCAAAACGCGGAACAAGCGAACCTCGCCGCCCAGCAAAGCGCGGTTCCCGTCGCACCGTCAAGTGCCTCTGCCAATTCGGCATTCAATCCTGCCATTGGTGTCATATTCCAGGGCTACGCATGGAGTTATGGCAATGATCCGGACGACTATGCGATCCAGGGCTTTCCCTTGGGCGGGGAAGCCGGCCCGATAACCCAGGGGTTATCGATCGGTGAAACCGAAATCAACGTTAACGCTAACGTCGATGACAAATTCACCGCGTGGCTGACAGCGCCCATTGTTATTGAAGACGGCGTCGCCGCGATCGAGATTGAAGAAGCATGGATCGCAACCACCGCGCTGCCCTCAGGGCTGTCGGCAAAATTCGGTCGTTTTTACTCCGGCATTGGATATCAGAACAACCGGCACGCTCATACCTGGGATTTTGCCGATCAAGCGCTGCCCTACCAGGCGTTTCTGGGCGACCAGTACCTGGATGATGGTGTGCAACTCCGTTGGGTAGCGCCGACCATTTTATATATGGAACTCGGCGGTGAAATTTTGCAGGGAAGTCGCTACCCCGCGGCAGGTTCCGGCAATTCGGGCTTCGGATCGTACAGCCTGTTTGCGAATTTCGGTGGTGACGTTGGAGACAGTAACAGCTGGCTTGCTGGTATTTCTTACCTCGGCGCGAAGGCGGCAGATCGCGCTTCCGGCGATGAAGACGACCCATATCTGTTTAGCGGCGACTCTGATCTCGTCGGCGCGCACCTGGTCTGGAAATGGGCGCCGCGAGGTAACTGGAAGCAAAGAAACCTGATCGTTCAGTCGGAATTTCTCTGGCGCAATGAAGACGGCAATTACACACCACCCGGCGACATACCATTGGCGTATAACAACGACCAGCAAGGGTGGTACGTACAAGCGGTCTATCAGCCATTCCCTCGCTGGCGATTTGGCGGGCGAATCGATGGCTTGTCGTCCGACGATCCGGGCACCGCATTCGACGGCACATTGCTCGCTGCACCTGATTCGGATCCGCGACGCTACAGCCTGATGGCTGACTGGTCAAATAGCGAGTTCAGCCGCCTTCGTTTCCAATTCACACGAGACGACGCCGGACTTGAAACCGACAACCAGTTTGGTCTTCAATATATCTTCAGCATAGGCGCGCACGGCGCCCACACCTTTTAGGGAGTATGGATTCAGAATGATGCGATGGCTTGCTGCAGCAATACTGGCGACATTACCGCTATCATCCCACGCGGATCTCAGGATATTCGCGTGCGAACCCGAATGGGCGTCGCTCGCGAAGGAGATCGGCGGTGACATGGCAGAGACCAGTAGTGCGACAACGGCGTTTGTGGATCCACATTATATTCAGGCAAGGCCAAGCCTGATTTCAAAAGTGCGCCGTGCCGACCTGGTCATCTGCAGCGGCGCACAACTCGAGATTGGCTGGCTGCCGGTACTATTGCAAAAAGCGAACAATCCGGACGTCATGCCGGGCAGCGCCGGTTACTTCGAAGCCGGCAGTTTCGTCCTGCGTATGAATGCGACCAGCAATACCGACCGCGCTCAAGGCGACGTGCATCCGCAAGGCAATCCGCACGTGCAAACCGATCCTCACAACATAGCCGCAATCGCCGTGGCACTCGGCGAACGCATGGCCCAGCTTGATCGTGACAATGCGGAATCGTATGCCGCCGGGCTGGCCGAATTTTCTGCCAAGTGGGATAGCGCGATATCCGGGTGGGAAGAAAAGGCGAGTGTCCTTCGCGGGAAAAGAGCAATCACCCATCACAGGTCCTGGGTTTACCTGGAGCGTTGGCTCGGTATCGAGGGCGTAGCGAATCTCGAAGCTGTTCCGGGCCTGCCGCCGACAACCGCACATCTAAGCAAGCTGGTTGCGCAATTTGAGGATGGCGGCGCTGACTTCATCATTCGATCGACCTACCAGGATGATCGTCCGTCCGAATGGCTGGAGGATC
>Ga0316193_10001325_pt1 | contig 16568 bp, 15 predicted proteins | sample MerIslsedime2_MG_FD_207735 | JGI IMG/M metagenome (GOLD analysis project Ga0316193, IMG submission 207735) | Coastal sediment microbial communities from Maine, United States - Merrow Island sediment 2 | ecosystem: Environmental > Aquatic > Marine > Coastal > Sediment | place: USA: Maine...
CTGGCAAGACGCCTATAGACGAAAACCCCAAGTTCCGTAGGATTCAAGGTTCCCTTCATTGAAAGGAGCCATTCATGGCGAGCTATCTGTTGATTGAGTCTCGCGATCCGTTCGAGTCGAACGATGTCGCGAGCGTCTACGAGCTGGCCGCCGGGCTGATCCAAGAGGGCAACGAAGTCACTGTCTTCTTGGTGCAGAACGGGGTCCTTCCGGCGCGACGCAGCGCCAAGTCACAGCCACTCACAGGCCTCGCGCAAATCGGCGCAGAGGTTCTGGCTGATGATTTCTCGCTCCGCGAACGGGGCATCAAACTGGAGCGGCTTGCCGAAGGCATCGGTGCGTCTGCTCTCGACACCGTCATCGATCACCTTGCCAACGGCAGCAAGGTCATCTGGCACTAGGAGGCGGGCATGTCCGACAAGAAGACCATTACTTTTGCGCTCATGGATCCTCCCTATGAGAACGCGCGCTGCACCACAGCCCTGCGCCTCATCAACATCGCCGCTCAGCGCGGTTACGACGTCAACGTGTTCGCGTACGAAGGCGCCGTCGGGCTTCCATTCACAAAGCAATCGCCCCACCCTAACGCGGTGCATGGGCACGACGCAGACGAAGAGGACCATCCGCTTCCACACGAGTGGATCGAAGCGATGGCCAAGACGGCAAACGCCAATGGCGGCAACCTCGATTGGATCAACTGCGGCCTTTGTGTCGACGAGCGTGGAGTGCACGAAGCGCTCGACTTCGTGCGCCGCGGGAGCCCTGCCGATCTCTGGAAGTGGGCCGAGGCCTCAGACAATACCCTCGTCATCCCTACGAAGTGAGGAGAGCACCATGGGACTCAAAGTTTTGAGCATCGTCGAGAGCGCCTACCGCGCAACAATCGAAGAGCAGGACGACACGATTTTGTGGACGAGCACTGCCCTAAGAGGGGCGGGTGCGAATGTCGACGTTCTTCTTCGTGGCAACGCCGTCAACTACGGGGTCAAGGGGCAGGATGCCTCGGGGCTTCAGTTTGGCGAGAGAAAGCAGACGCACCCGCCGCAGCTCGAAGACGACCTCCAGCGCCTCATGGACCTGGGGGCCAAGGTCTATGTGACCACGGACGACGTGGCGGAACGCGGACTCGAACGAAACGACCTCATCGGAGGACTCGAGCCCATATCACGGTCTGGCATGGCAAAGCTCTGCGGGAACTACGATCAGATATGGCACTGGTAGGCTGGTGACCGTCGGCGCGGACGCGTTCAGAGGCGGGAGATGAACCCCTGGATCGCTTCCGAGACCTCGAGCACCCGCTCCATCACCAGCATGTGGCCGGCGCCTTCGATGATGTGAAGCTCGTTCTCGAGGATGTTGGCAGCGAGGTACTCCGCGTACTTCGGTGGGGTCAGTGCATCGTTCGTGCCAGCGATGATCAGAGCCGGGATTCGGATGTCCTTCAGATCTTGCATCCGATCGAAACGGTCGGCAGCACGCCAATCTAAGGCGCCCGTCTTGATTGGGGTGAGCTCGCGGTCCTCGGACGATTGGGCGATGAGGTCCGGGTCGGCGCCTTGCTCTTAGAGCCCTGGAGGCAAAGGCGGCATCTCGCCGGACTGAGCCACCTGCTCGAACAACTGGAGGATCATCGGGTGCACCCGCAGACGCCCGCCGGTCGCCAGCAGTACGATGCCCTTGAGGCGCTCTGACCGGGTTGCCAGGGCATGCTCGATCGCGACACCTCCACCAAGCGAGTGGCCGGCTACCAGGTAGTCGCCCTCCACTTCCGAGTCGATGAACCGGGAAAGAAAAGTCTCCATCTCGGCCGCTGTTTCGAGGGCCGGACCATCGGTTCCCGAGCGGCCCGGTAGGTTGATCGCATACCGCTCTCGATCTGGAAGCGCGTCGAGGAGCCGGTCGTAGGCGTGATGGTTGTCCGCTGAGCCGTGGATACACACCAAGGCCGGTGCCCTGCCCGGTTCGTACCGGAAAGTGACGGCGCGCCCATCGACTTGCCGGGCCTCTACCACAACGACAAGTCCTCGCTCGCGCTCGCTAGCGCAATCGCCTGAAAACGAAAGAAGCGCTCACGCGCGTAGGTCCCGGTGTACTCCAGCGCGAGCTCGTCGAAGGACACGGTGCGTAGGAAACGGTAGCCACACTCGGCCATCAAGGGTGTGGGGTCGTCGATGCCGAACTGAATGGGCTCGCCGAGCTCCTCGATGATGCCTTTCATTCCTCGGTCTTCGTCGCGAAGGCGCGGGCTCGACTTGGCCATCTTGGTGTTGAGGTAGTCGAACACGAGGAGCGACCGAGGGTCGAAGTCGGAGGCCAGGCGCTCGAGCGTCGACCGCGCCGCTGCCTCGAGGAGGTAGTAAATCACCCCCTCCCACACGAAACAGGTCGGGGCTCCTCGGTCTAGCCCGGCAGCTTCCAGGAGCTTCACGAAGTCATCTCGTTCGAAGTCGCACGGCACAAACGTTGCCGCATCCATTGGATAGTCACTAAAGCTCGAAAGCCGCTCACATTTGTCGGCCTGGCTCGCCGGCTGGTCCACCTCGAAGAACCGAACCCCGTCCCGCGCGAGCCGGGCCGCCCGGGTATCGAGCCCCGCTCCGAGAACCACGACCTGCCGAACGCCTCGATCGAGCGCTCGGGTCACGCAGTCATCCAGGTACCGAGTCCGAAGCCCCATCCACAGCACCATCGACGGCGAGTGCGCGTCCCAGCGGCTAGACAGCGCTTCTCCCTCGGGGCCAGCGAGGCGAAGGGCCCAGGGATCGTTACAAATCGCATCAGGCTCGGCTGAGGCACGGCCGCGGTGGGCGGCGACCATGATTGCCGTCCGGCTGGCTGCACGCGATTCGGTCACGTCTAGTGCCCGCGCTCGCGATCGATGCCGGGGTGGGTCTCGTCGCCCGGTTCGTGGCGGGGGTTGGCGGTGAGATATGAGCCGTCTCGACCCGGGATCGAGAGCAAGGTCTCTTTGTCGTACAGAAAGTGATCGCGGTTGGTGGAAGGCGGCATGTGCATGCCGGTATCCATTCGTATCGCATCACAGGGACAGGCCTCGACGCAGTAGCCGCAGAAGATACAGCGCAGCTCGTCGATGATGAACACCGAGGGGTAGCGCTCGTAGCCGTAGCGCGGGTCATCTGGCTCGTACTCGGCGGGTTCGATGTGGATGCATTGCGCCGGGCACGCCGTACTGCAGCAAAGGCACGCCACGCAACGTGGGGAACCGTCGGTGCGTTGCGTGAGACGGTGAATGCCGCGGAAACGCTCCGGGTATTCGACCTTCTCTTCCGGGTATTTCACCGTATCGATTTCCTTCTTGGACTGCGGCCCGAAGGTGTTCTTGAAGAAGCGACCCATCGCAAAGCCGAGACCCTTGGCGATCTCGGGAATGTAGACCTGTTCGGCGACGGTTCGTCCGGGCTTCTTGATGACTTTGACTTCGACTGTCATGCGCGACCTCAGAAGAGTTTCTCGAAGAAAGTGACCCAGCCGTCAAGCCAGCCCGACAGGATGAACGCGCCGACGACCAGGATGTTGAGCAGGGAGATGGGCAACAGGCCCTTCCAGCACAGCGACATGAGCTGGTCGTAGCGGAACCGCGGAAGCGACCAGCGAATCATCAGCTGGAACCAAATCAGCACGATGATCTTGAACAGGAAGACGACGAACTGGATCACCACGACCAGCCAATGCACCATCGGCACCGAGTAGCTCGCGGCGACGAAGGGTAGCGAGAATTCGAAGCCGTCGCGGAACAGGAAGGGTACGTCCCAACCGCCGAGGAAGATCACCGAGGCGATGGCAGCTAGTGACACGACCTCGACGAACTCACCCATGAAGAACATGCCGAACTTCATGCCGGAATACTCCGTGAGGTAGCCACCCACGAGCTCGCTCTCGCCCTCGGGGAGGTCGAAGGGAACGCGCTTCGTTTCGGCGACGGCCGCCACGAAGAAGTTCACGGCGGCCAGCGTCAGTGGGGGTACGAAGATCCCCCAGACGTGGTCGTGCTGCCACATGGTCATGTCCTCGAGCCGAAGCGAGGCGTAGACCATGAAGGCCGGAACGAGCGTGAGGCCGAGGACGACCTCGTAGCTCACCATCTGGCTGGCGGCTCGAATGCCGCCGAGCAGCGAGTACTTATTGTCCGACGCGTAGCCGGAAATCGCGGCGCCGATGATGCCGGTGCTGGCGATTGCGAAAATGAAGAGAATGCCGACGTTGATGCTCGCGACCTGCATCGGCATCACGGGGCCGGCGATTTCGCCCGTCCGCGGAAGGACCTGATTGAGGTAGTCCCAGTGCAGCGAGCTCGCGAAGGGGATGACGGCGAAGGCCGCGATCGCAGGAATGAGCGCGATGATTGGACCTGCCGAGAACAGGAGCTTGTCAGCCTTCGGAGGCACGAAGTCTTCCTTGAAGACGAACTTCAGGGCGTCGGCCACGGGGTGAAGAAGCCCGATGAGCATGATCTTGCCGCCGTTGCGAACGATCATGCTGTGCACACCGTAGCCGGCTCGCAGCACCACCGAGGCAGCGCCAAACGCGACCAGGCTCGCCGTCAGCGAGGACGTCGAAATCGGTAGAGGATTGCTCCCTTTGATCGCGACGAACGTCAGCGTGACCAGCGCCACGATGGCCACGATGCCGCTCAACGCGGCCAAGCGCCACATCGGCAGCCTTGCTCGGTCGATGAAGGACACGGCGGAAGCTGGCAGCACGATGGCGGCGCGGCTCGGTCCGAGGCGATCCTGAATCATCGCGCTCTGCCGACGCTCCGCCCAGATGAGAACCGGCGCAAAGCCGCCAACGGTGATCAAGAGGACGACCAGCACCTTCACCAGGGAGGAGACAACGAGGAAGGTCGTCGTCATTGGGCCGCCTCCGCCGCGTCCACCAGGCCTTGGCGCAATCCTGCGAGGTCCTCGAAGCCGAGATCTTTGCCAAGCTTGCCGGCCAGGTCCGAGAGCGTCTTCCACGCGGGCTCGATGCCCTCCGGTGCGGAAAGCGTCGGTTGGAAGGCCTGCGTCAGCCCGTTCCCGTTGACGAAGCTCCCGGCGAGTTCAAAGGTATCGGCCACGGGGATGGCCACGGAGGCAGCCGCGGGCAGCGCCCCGACGTGGCTGGTCAGCGAGACGACGCAGTCCAACGCAACGAGCGGCGCGAGCTCTTCGAGTTTCTCGGCGGTGGCCCAGCCGAGTGCGAGCACGCCCTGCACCGTCCCGGACTGTACTTCAGCAAGTAGGTCGCCAATCGATTTCAGAGTCGCCCCGCCCGCGGCCTGCATCGCGCCAGCGCGGTTCGGGTTGCGGTCGTCGCTCCGCAAGATGTCGTCCCCGTCCCACCCACCGAGCGCCGCGAGATAGAGCCGCTCGGCGCCGAGGGCGGCCGCGAGCTTGGCGAGCGCGAGGTTGTCCTCGGTGGTGTGCTGTGCGCTCAACACCACGGCGAGCTTCGAGGCATCGACGGCGTTCAGCTTCTCGGACGCGAGATCGAGCGCCTCGTCTTCCCCAACCGGGACACGCTCGTTCCCGCGGCCCGTCGTCGGCATCAGAAGGCGGTCGGTATCGTGGCGTGTGTACGTCATCATCCCGTCGTCGCACATCCAGAACTCGTTGACTTCGGCGTTGTCGCGCGGACGCAGCCGGTAGATCTTTCCGTTGCGCGGGTCGTAGTCCACGTGGGTGTTGCAGCCCGTCGCGCAACCGGTGCAGACGCCCTGCGCGGACTTGAGGAACCAGACGCGCGCCTTGAAGCGAAAATCCTGACTCGTAAGCGCGCCAACCGGGCAGACGTGCTCGGTCATGAGTGTGTACTTGTGGTCCAGCTCGCGGCCCGGAGCGAGAACGATTTCGTTCTTGTTGCCACGCTCGCGCATGTCGAGAACGTGGTCCTTGGCGACCTCGTCGCAAACGCGAATGCAGCGCGTGCACATGATGCAGCGCTCGGCGTCGTACACGATCGTCGGACCGAAGCGAACGCCCTTCGGCTTGTGGACCGGCTCGGTGAGCTTGCGCTTCAGCGTTCCCTGGTGCTCGTAGTAGTAGTCCTGGAGCTTACACTCGCCTGCCTGATCACAGATCGGGCAATCGACCGGGTGATTGAGGAGCAAGAACTCCTGCACCGACGCCTGAGCGGTCTTTGCCTCGTCGTTGGTGGACGAGACGACCATATCCTCGGCGGCCGCGAGCTGACACGCGGGCTGGAGCTTCGGCTTGGTGGAGGGAACGTATTCGCCCTTAGCCTCGTCGAATGCCAGCTGGGGCATCGCCATCTGCCGACCGCTCTCAACGTGAACGAGGCACATCCGGCAGTTGGCCGCGATCGACAGCCCGGGGTGCCAACAGTAGTGCGGGATCTCGATGCCCTCGCGCCACGCGGCCTCCATGACCGTCTCCCCAGCCTCAAACGAAATCTCTTTCCCATCCAAGGTGAATTTAGGCATCAACAGTGCTCACATTTCCAGATGACTCGGATTTGCCGCAGATGCCGAGCGCGCCCACAGCGAGCGACTGAGGAATAGCGGAAGCTATTTCGCAGTGAGCGAGCGAGGACGTAAGCCGGCAGGTGTGGTGAAGCCGAGTCATCTGTCGCACTCCCCGCCGATCATGTTGACCGACCCAAAGGTGGGGATGATGTCGGCGATCATGCCGCCTAGCAGCATCTCGCGAGAGGCCGCCAAGTTGTACCAGCAAGGAGGCCGAACCCGGACGCGATACGGCGTACCGCTGCCGTCCGACACGATATGGAAGCCGAGCTCGCCATTGCCGCCCTCGGTGAAGCTGTAGACCTCGCCCTTGGGCGTGCGGAGGCCCTCCATGACGAGCTTGAAGTGCGCAATGGTCGCCTCGATCGTCGTGTATACGTCACTCTTCTCCGGAAAGACGATGCGCGGGTCATCTACGCTGATCGGGCCGTCGTCGGGCATCTGCTCGATGGCCTGCTCGATGATGCGGACCGACTGCCGGATCTCTTCGAGGCGCACCATGAAGCGATCCCAATTGTCGCCGTCCTCGCCGACCGGCACATCGAAGTCGAAGCGGTCGTAGACGAGGTACGGGTGGTCCTTGCGGACGTCGTACGGAATGCCCGTCGAACGCGCCATGGGTCCGGTGACCCCGTACGACAGGGCCTGCTCCTTGGTAAGCACTCCGACGCCTTGCATTCGGTCGAGGAAGATGCGGTTCCGGAGCAGCATGATCTCCGTTTCCTTCACGACCTTGTGAATTTCCGGAATCAGCCGCAGCACGTCGTCCTTGAAGTTGGCCGTCGGAGGTGCGGCCATGCCGCCGATGCGCCCAAAGCTGTGGGTCATTCGCGCGCCGGTCTCGCGCTCGAGAATGTCCCAAACCCAATCACGGACCTTCAGCAACCAGAGGAACGGCGTGAAGGCGCCGAGCTCCATCGCCGATGCGCCATTGCAGGTGAAATGGTCGGTGATGCGCGCTAGCTCGCCGAGGATGACTCGGTAGTATTGGCAGCGCTCGGGAACTTCAATTTCGAGGAGTTTCTCGACCGCAAGTGCCCATCCAACATTGTTGAGCATCGGCGACACGTAGTTGAGTCGGTCGGCGTAGGGAAAGACCTGTGCCCAGGTGCCGCGCTCGCACGACTTCTCGAAGCCGCGGTGCAAGTAGCCTGGTTGCACGTCCAAGTTGATGAGGGTTTCGCCGTCGAGGTCGATGACCATCCGAATGGTGCCGTGCATTGCGGGGTGCGACGGGCCCATGTTCAGACGCATCGGGTCGGCAGAAAGCTCGAGGGAAGCTTGGTCGTTCAATAGCTCGTCAGCGGGTTCCATCTACTCCCTCGAACCTTCCTCTGAGGTGTCCTCGGACGCTTGGGCCGCTTCGGCTTCCCTGGCCATCTGCGCGTCGATGCGCGCTTGAATGTGCTGCGCGGCCTCAGAATCGCTCAAGGTCCGTCGCTGCCCCTGCTGAACGCCGATCGCCGGCGATACCTGGTTATCGCCGCCTGCGAGACGCGACTCCCAATCGATGCGCGCGAACGGCTGCCCCTCTTCGATGCCAAACGGCGGCAGCTTGTCGATGTCGCCGACCTCGCGATACGGCACCAGAGGTTGCGCCTTGTCGATGGGATAGTCCTTTCGGAGCGGGTGCCCGACGAACTCTTCGTAGAGAAGAATGCGCCGCATGTCGGGATGGCCGTTGAACTTGATGCCGAACATGTCCCAGACCTCGCGCTCGGCCCAGTTCGCCCCGGACCAGATGCCGCTGAGGGTGCCGGGCTCTTCGCCGTCTTTCACGCGCGTGCGCAACCGAATGCGTGCGCACGTGACCGACGAACGCATCATGAGCACCACGTCGAAGCGAGCAGACTCGCGCTCCGGGTAGTCGACGGCGGTGAGGTCGATGAAGTGATCCATCTGCAGGTCAGCGTCGTCCTTCATGAACTGTGCAACCTCGACCCAATCTTTGACCGCGATCCGCACCTCGTGGTCGCCGAACGCGTCGCTCGTCTCGAGCACTCGTTCGCCAAACTGAGTCTGGAGCCGGTCGACGACCGCCTGACTCATGAGTTGCCCTCTTCCGTCCGACCGGGTGCGCGCTCGGGAACGAGCCTCGGCGGCACGACGATGGGCTTGCGGTCATTGGCCTGAATTTTGTCCTGAAGCAGCATCAACGCGTCGAGCACGGCTTCGGGACGAGGCGGGCAACCCGGGATGTACACGTCGACAGGAATGACTTTGTCGACGCCCGGAATGGTCGTGTAGTTGTCGTAGAAGCCGCCGCATGAGGCGCATGTGCCAAAGGCGATGACCCACTTCGGGTCTGTCATTTGCTCCCAGATGCGGCGAACCGCCGGGCCCTGCCGCTGGCTGATCGTTCCGACCACCCAGAGGACATCCGATTGCCGCGGGCTGAAGCGTGGCGCCTCGGCACCAAAACGCGCGATGTCGTACCGCGGCGCGGCCGTCGCCATGAACTCCATGCCACAGCAGGCCGTGACGAACGGGTACTGGAACAGAGACCACTTGCGGGCCCACTGAAGCAGATCGCTGAGACGCGTCGTGACCGCAACCTCGCCACCGCCATCGATGACCTTCAGCTGTCCCATTCGAGCGCACCCTTTCTCCAGGCGTAGACCAGGGTCACGCCGAGAACGACTAGGAACAGGACCATCTCGACGAAGCCGAGCCAGCCGAGCTCACGGAAGAGGCTCGCCCAGGGGTAGAGGAACACCGCCTCGATATCGAAAACGACGAACAGAATCGCCGTCAGGTAGAATTTGATGCTCAAGCGGATGTGGCCGGCGCCCGTCGTCTCTGAGCCTGACTCATACGGAATGGCCTTTTCGGCCGTCATATTCTTGGGGCCGAGGGCCGTGGTCAGGGCGAAGACGCCGACAGCGACGAGCAAGGCGACGCCGAGCATCAGGAACACCGGAAAGTAGACCGTGAACATAGAGGGGCGGACTCCGCGACGGGGCTGATTGCGCCGGTCGAGGGTTGCTTAGTATCACCCTCAGGGGGTGTCAATGATGGTGGCTGCGTGCTTGCCGCTATGCGCGACGGCGACGAATCATCAGGGCGAGGCAGGCGACCAGTACCTCCAGTCCCAGGGGCCCCCGACCCGCACCCGGAGCGGCGATTTCGCAGCCTGAACTGGCGGCTGGCGACTCGTCACCTGCCTCGGGAGCTTCGACGGGCTCGCTGGCGGGGTCAGGATCGGAATTCGGGTCCGGCTCCGGATTCGGCTGTGCTTTGGCCGCGCGCAGGCGGAGCGCAGGATCGCCGAGGAGCATGTACACGCGGTGCAGAGGCACGGGTGCGCCGACGGCGGCCTGATGTGCCCGGAGCATGACTTCGCCGATCGTCTCGGCTTCGGAAGCAAAGGCAGCTTCGGTGAACGCGGTTCGAAGCGCGTCGGTGTCCACGTGGTTGGACCAGCCAGTCGCGCTGAAGACCCCCGCGCTGCTGCCAGAGGTCACTAATTGCTCGCCCAGCGAGACGAAACCTGGGATGTCGAAGCGGACCATGTTGCAGGTCCAGCCGAGCACCACGGGCGTGCTCTGCATCTGCGCGAGCGCCTGGACGTCCTCCGAGGTGACCAAGCCCTCGGTGGCCAGGCGATCGAGGCCGCCGTGCCCGACGTAGCTCACCCAGCCGAGAGTTCCTTGCCAGCTCGAGAAGAAATGCTCTCGCGCGTCTTCGAGGGCAACGCCATTCAAGTCGATCTCTTGCGTGCGTTCCGGCGTCGTCCACCCGGTAAGCAAACGTGCCGCCGCGGCGAACTCGTCGCGCTCGGAGTCGTCCGCCGCAAACAATGCGTCCAGGGACTCGTGATTCGCTTCGAACGCCTCGATGGCATCGATGATGCTGTGAAGCTCCTGCGCCGTGGTGATCGGCAGCCGGCCGATTGCGACTTCGGGCACGCCGTCGTCGCCGACGATGTCGCCGAGCATCGAGTCCGACGGAAACAAGCCGCCGTCGGTGGGCGCGAGTGGCGCCGGAACCCAGTTGCCGCCGAGCTCCATCAGATCGCGGTAATCGAGGCTGCCCGCACCGACGAGGGTCGCGAAACGAGGCGCCGTCTCCCATTGCTGTCCCGCGAAGGATAGAAAGCTGCGGACCGCCAGCGGGTCGGGCTCACCATCGGCGAACTCCCAATACACATCATCGATGTCGACGAGCAGGACCCGGTACCCGTCGGCCGTCCGAAGCTCGGCCAACGCCTGCGCGTCTTCAACCAAGTGCGAGGCTGCGATGATCAGGTAGTCCGCGTCCTGATGACTCGCGCGAAGGTCCGTCGCGAAGCGAGGGGTAACCTCGAGGGGGGCCGAAATCGAATCCGGAGCCGCGACGAGGAAGCGGAGGTCGGACCCTGCCGCGGTGAAGCTCACTCCGCCCGCCTCATCGGCTTGCACCGCGCCATAGTGGGTTGGCCTCATCGGCTCGCTCACGTCGTACAGATAGACGATATCCGACATGAGTCCGGTGACCGAGTGAACCCCCTCGCCAGACCCCGCGAACCGGAACATGGGCGAGTCGGCCTCGGCAAAGCGCACGTAGTCGACCTCGACCGCATCGACGTAGACCGCGGGTGGCACCTCGCCTGCCACATGCTGGTGCACGACGAGCTCGTTCTCGAGCGCGGCGGCGATCCCGTCGAGCGGCACCGTGATCGTGTGGCGCTGTCGCCCCATCAAATCGAACATGCCCAAGCTCTGCCCGTTCCAGTGAAGCTCGACGCGGTGAGGCTGCAAGGGATGTTCCGTTGCGCCATGGATGATCACTCGCAGCTCGCTCGCCGCGGAGCCGTACAGAGATGGCAACGGCAACGCGATGACCGCCTCCTCATTGGATCCAAGTGCGTGCCAGAAAAAGAGGTCTTGTCTCGGATCCGGGCCGCCCGTGGGCCCCGCGAACACGTTTTCTTCAAAGCGCCTCGTCTCCAAGAACGTGTGAGGGTCCGTCGCTGGCACTTGCGTGAGCGTGTGCGATTCCATCGTGACGCCATCTTCGACCGACAACAGGTAGCGATGATGACGGGAGAACGGAGAGCGGACCTCGGGTGAGACGAACCGCAGTGCCGCCCCGTCGTCAACGCCGTGCCATGCGATCGACTCACCGCGAAGCCGCAGATGAAGCCCGCCGGAGCGAATCAGGTTCGCGACCTCTTCGGGGCTGCTCCCGAGGGCTTCGGCGATGGCCGCGGCATCCACTTCGATGAGACCGGGCGCCTCGACTGCGAGCACCGCAGCCACCGGTGTCCCCAGGCTCTTCCGTGCGAACGACTGCATCGACGACCTGGCCGCCGGACGTTCGAGGCGCCGACGCATCACGCGGTGTGGAACCCGACCTCGGGTCGACTGCGACTGAAGGAGCCTATCGCGAGCACTCTCGAGCTTCGGAGTACGGACGAACGGTCCGTGCAGCACACTGCCTCCCGACACGGTGCGCTCTTCGACGAGGTAGTCCACGGAGTCATCCTCGGCCGCTGTCTGATCCGCGAGGAAGTAGGTGGCCCCCTGCGGGGATCCATCCAAGGCCGCTGGCACCTCGCCGACCCAGGCGAGCGCACCGTTTGATTCGCGGCGCCAAAGCCGGAATGCCACCACCCCGACTTCGGTCGTCGTCTGCCAGGTCGCCGTCAAACCCTCCGCCGTGCGGAGAACTTCGAATCCGCTCAACGCCGCGTACGTGATGGTGTCACAGCTGGTCAGCCGGTCCGCCGTGCCGGGAACCTCCTCGACGCAAGTGTCGGTGCCGCCCCCGCCATCCAGGGTATCGATACCATTTCCACCGCTGAGGGAATCGTTCCCCCCGCTGCCGCTGAGCGCGTCGTCGCCATCCTGTCCGCTGAGTGAGTCGGCCCCGGCGCCTCCATCGATTTGGTCATTACCAGCACCGCCGTTGACGGTATCGTCCCCGGACGATCCATCGAGAATGTCGTCGCCGTCGCCTCCATCGATGAAATCGTTGCCGTTGCTCCCGTTGAGCGTATCGGCACCACCCTCGCCGAAGATCGCATCATTGTCGCCGCCGCCCACGACATCATCCGCTCCGTCACCGGCGCAGATGTAGTCGTCTCCATTCCTTCCTTGGATCGTGTCGTCGCCGCCGAAACCGAAAATGCAGTCGGCGTCATTCGAGCCCCGCAAGGTCTCTGCCGCCGCCGTGCCTTCGATGTAGTTGGATCCCGCGGGACAGACGTCAGGAACACCGTCCATGTCGAGGTCGTCTGTCGAGCACTGCGCATAGGCCAGCCCTGGCGCGACCAGTACGGCAGCTACGAGCAACAGCCCTATTCGCGCAACCCCCACGACTCTTCAGTATCGCAGAAATGCATGAAGGCGCGAATATTCTCACTCCGATAGAACTGGAGAGAATCTCACGCCTGTGCCATGGTTCGCCTCGGGGATGGGGAAGCGCCTGAGAACAATTGCCGCTTTATGGGCCGGTTTGTGGCCGACCGGCGCGTTGGCAGACGCTGACGCGGTCCAGGAGGCGGGCATCGGGGGCGTGCTCGCGTCGCTCGATGACGGGTTCGGCGCCAACGTGGTCGGCCCGATCGCACAAGTCCTCTTCTTCGACCTGATCTTCTGGGACAACGGCACCGACGCCGACCTGCAACTCCCGTTCATCGTCTTCTGGCTCATCGCCGGCGCGACCTTCTTCACCCTGCGCTTCGGCTTCATCAACATCCGCGCCTTCAAGCACGCCTGGGTCGTCACCACCGGTCACTACGACAATCCCGACGACCCCGGCGAGGTGACGCACTTCCAAGCGCTCTCCTCTGCGCTATCGGCAACGGTCGGTCTCGGAAACATTGCGGGCGTCGCGGTCGCGGTTGCGGTCGGCGGGCCGGGCGCGGTGTTCTGGATGATCGTCGCAGGCTTCCTGGGCATGTCGTCCAAGTTCACCGAATGCACGCTTGGGCAGATGTATCGCGAGGTCGGCGACGACGGCCACATCCTGGGCGGACCGATGCGCTACCTCGACGTTGGGCTGGCTCAACTCCGCCTTCCTCGCCTGGGACGGTTCCTCTCCATCTTGTTCGCATTGATGTGCATTGGCGGAAGCTTCGGCGGCGGAAACATGTTCCAAGCCAATCAGAGCTACGCTCAAGTCGCGAACGTATTGCCGATTCTGTCCGGCGGCTGGGGCGCGCTCGCGTATGGCGTCATCCTCGCCTTCCTGGTCGGCATCGTGATCATCGGCGGCATTCGCCGAATCGGACAGGTCGCGGGCGTCATCGTTCCCGTGATGTGCGGGATCTACCTGCTGGCTGGGCTCTTCATCATCGTCACGAATTTCGATCAGGTCGGGGCGGCGTTCGGCAAAATCATCGGCGAAGCGTTCTCTCCGCAAGCGGGCTTTGGCGGCCTGCTCGGCGTGTTGGTCACCGGGTTCCGGCGTGCGGCGTTCTCGAACGAAGCCGGCGTGGGCTCGGCATCGATCGCGCACTCTGCGGCGGCAACTGACGAGCCCGTTCGCGAGGGCATCGTCGCCCTACTCGAGCCATTCATCGATACCATCGTCGTCTGTACGATGACCGGCCTGGTCGTGGTCATCACGGGCGCGTACGAGAGCGGTACCGAAGAAGGCGTGCTGATGACCTCGAAGGCCTTTGCGACCGTCCTTCCGTGGTTCCCCAAAGTGCTCAGCCTCGCCGTCTTCTTGTTCGCGTTTTCGACGATGATCTCGTGGAGCTACTACGGCGAGCGATGCTGGACGTTCCTCTTTGGCGGCCAGTTTTCGATGCTCTACAAGGTATTGTTCCTCGCCTTTGTGGTGCTTGGCTCCGTGTTGAAGCTCGGCAGCGTGATCGACTTCTCGGACCTGATGATCCTCGGCATGTCCTTCCCCAACATCCTCGGCGCGTTCTTGTTGAGTGGCAAGGTCAGCGACGCGCTCAAGACTTACTGGGCCCGCTACAAGAGTGGTCAGATGCAGCCGACAAAGTAACTGCTAGGATCTGTTCATGTCGGAGTTCGCCGCACGCCGCACGCAGCTTCTGGACGCAATCGGAGATGGCGTCGCGGTGTTTCCGTCGACCCCACTCGCCGTACGCAACCGCGATGTCGAGCACCCCTACCGGCAGGACAGCGACCTCTACTATCTGACTGGGCTCGAAGAGCCCGAGAGCTTGCTCGTGTTGACCAATCAGCACGAGGAACATCGCGTCGTCCTCTTCGTTCGCCCGAAGAAGCGGGAGCGCGAAATTTGGGACGGGCCCCGAGCCGGCGTTGAAGGTGCCGTGGAGGCATTCGGTGCCGACATCGCCTTTCCGATCGACGAGCTCTCGAAGAGGCTTCCCGACTACCTGGGCAATGTCGAACGCCTTCACTACCGGCTCGCACAGAACGACGAAGCCGACGCCAAGGTTTTCGACTGTCTGAACCTGCTTCGTCGCGGTGGCCGGCGCGGCGTCACGGCGCCCGAAGTCATCATCGATTCGTCCGTGCACTTACACGAAATGCGCTTGCGTAAGAGCGAAGCAGAGCTCGCAACGATGCGACGAGCGGCAGCCATCACGAAAGAGGCCCACCTGCGCGCCATGCGGTTCACGCGCCCGGGGATGCACGAATACGAAATCGACGCCGAGCTCCTCCACATTTTTCGCAAGCACGGAAGCCAGCGTCCCGCCTACGAGAGCATCGTCGGATCCGGCCCCAACGCTACGATCCTGCACTACCGGGCGGGCGACCGCGTCATGAATGACGGGGAGCTGGTGCTGATCGACGCGGGCTGTGAGCTCGGCTATTACGCGAGTGACGTCACCCGCACGTTCCCCGTGAACGGCAGGTTCTCCGACGAGCAACGCGCGGTCTATGATGTGGTGCTCCGCGCCCAGAAGGCGGGAATCGAAGCGGTCAGGCCTGGCGTTACGCTCGAGGCCCTCCACGACGGTGCGGTTCGTTCGATCACCGAAGGGTTGGTCGGCATTGGTTTGCTCGAAGGCGATGTGGACGCGCTCATCGAAGACAAGAAATACGAGGCGTTCTACATGCACCGAACCTCGCATTGGTTGGGGATGGATGTGCATGACGTCGGGCACTACTACGTCGAGGGCGAGCACCGACCGTTCGAGCCGGGCTTCGTCCTGACCGTCGAACCTGGGGTCTACATCGCGACCGACGCAGAGGGCGTCGACGAGCGATGGCGCGGCATCGGCGTTCGTATTGAAGACGACGTGGTGGTCACCAAGAGCGGCCACGCTGTGCTGACGGACGGCATTCCCAAAGAGATCGATGACGTCGAGGCCGCCTGCGCGTAGCGCCCCTTCGCGTCGTATCGTCCGCGCGGGTTGTGTGGTATGCCGCGCGGCATGTCAGAGGAGCACACAATCGCTTTCGTGGGGGCCGGCAACATGGCGGGCGCCCTCATCCGCGGCTTGGTCGGCACGGCCACCGTACCCGCCGACCGAATCATTGCCGCCGACCCTGACCCAGACCGGCTGAGCGCCCTCGCGGAGGAGCTCGAGATTCGCGTCACGAGCGACAATGCGGAAGCGGTGGAAGACGCAACCGTCGTGGTGCTCGCAATAAAGCCTCAGGTGTTCGCGCAGGTGCTTCCGGGCCTTTCCGCCGCGACGCGAGAGGAGGCGCTCCTGGTTTCGATCGCCGCGGGCATCTCGACGAGCATCATCGAACGGGCATTCCCCGAGGGCGCGCGTGTGGTTCGCTCGATGCCGAATACGCCAGCGCTCGTTGGCGCAGGGGCGACCGCGATCGCAGCGGGTACCTCCGCGACCGATGAGGACCTCGAGCTCGCCGAAACCCTCTTCCGGAGCGTCGGCATCTCGGTCCGTGTGCCCGAAGAACAGATCGACGCGGTGACCGGCCTCAGCGGCTCGGGCCCGGCTTATGTGTTCGCCATGATCGAAGCGCTTCGCGACGCCGGGGCGCGCGAAGGCTTACCCGAAGAAACCGCGCTTCAACTCGCGTCGCAAACGGTTTTTGGTGCGGCGCGCCTTCTGCTTGACGAGAAAGAAGCACCGGAGGTGCTGCGGGACCGAGTGACGAGCCCGGGCGGAACCACACGCGCTGGCCTCGACGCGCTCGCAGCGGCGGGCTTCGCAGACGCGATCATGGGCGCCGTG
>Ga0316193_10001327_pt1 | contig 16557 bp, 16 predicted proteins | sample MerIslsedime2_MG_FD_207735 | JGI IMG/M metagenome (GOLD analysis project Ga0316193, IMG submission 207735) | Coastal sediment microbial communities from Maine, United States - Merrow Island sediment 2 | ecosystem: Environmental > Aquatic > Marine > Coastal > Sediment | place: USA: Maine...
TCTGCATCGCGTTCGGATCGATGACGACCGCTTGCTCTTTGCCGCGTTGGCAGCCGAGCAAGCCAAGCAGCCCGAGCAGAAGGCACCCGAGGAGGATGGTGGAAGCAACTCGCATCAGGATGCTACTATAGCCCGCCATGAGCGAACGGTTTCCGTTTTCGATCCCGAACGGCTGGTTTCAGATCGCTTATGGCGACGAGCTTGGGCCAAGTGGCGTGCTTCCGCTTCACTACTTCGACCGAGATCTCGTGCTTTTTCGGACGGAGGGCGGCGAAGTCGCCTTGCTCGATGCGTTCTGTCCGCACCTCGGCGCTCACCTCGGGCATGGCGGTGTGGTCGACGGCGATCGGATCCGCTGCCCGTTTCACGCGTGGGAATTCGACGGGCAAGGCGCTTGCCGGAACGTTCCCTATGCGAAGAAGATCCCGCCCAAGGCCAAGGTGGCGCCTTGGCACTGCGTCGAGCGTAATCAGATCATCTGGGCCTGGCACCACAGCCAGGGTGCGGCGCCCACTTGGGACATCCCGGAAGTCGCCGAAGTGTCGAGCGATGATTGGACCGCGCTCGAGCGTCACAGCTGGACGGTGCGGACGCACAATCAGGAGATCGGGGAAAACGCGGTCGATCGGGCGCACTTCCGCTACGTGCATGGCACGACCAACGTTCCGGAGTCGGAACTGAAGCTCGACGGCCACATCCGCCGGGCGGTCCAACACGTGCACATGAGCACGCCGCGTGGCGAGGTGAAGGGGCAGATCGAGGTCGAGGCGCACGGCATGGGCTGCACGATCACTCGATTCACGGGAATCTGCGAAACGGTTCTCCTGCTCTCCCACACGCCGATCGACGGAGGCTCTGTCGACTCGCGTTTTTCGTTCACGCAACGGGAGGCGGATCAAGGGAGTGGCGTCGCCGCCGGCGTGATCAAAGAGGTCGTGCGGCAGATGGATCAAGACATTCCCATCTGGGAGCACAAGAAGTACTTGCCCAAGCCGATGCTTTGCGACGGGGACGGACCGATCCCCGAGTACCGCAAATGGGCGAGCCAGTTCTACGGTTGAGCTCTGCTACTGGGCGCCGGGGACCGCGCTTTCGAGAAATTTCAGGTAGCGCGTGGCGATCAGGCCCACGAGGAGCATGTCGTTGTGGTCGATGCGTGCGACTTCGATGTACTCGTCCGCATGGAAAAGCCGCGCGAGCTCTTTGCCATGATGCACGTCGATGATGGAATCCGCGGCTCCGTGTGCGACGAGCAGCGGGCATGACACGCGCTTGGCGAAATCGCGGGTCATGAACCGGTGCTCCAAGAGGCTGCCGATGGGCAGCCAACGAAAATGTTCCTTTGCGAGGTCGACGACCGACGTGAAGGTCGACTCGAGCACGAGCGCACCCGGGTTCGTGCTTGCAGCCAGCGGCACGGCCACGCCACCGCCAAGGCTCCGTCCGTGAATTGCAATGCGGCCTGGCTCCGCGCCGAGCTCCTCGGTCACCCACTTCCACACGGCCGCCGCATCCTTGTGCAGGCCGTCTTCGCTCGGGACGCCGGTGCTGCCCGGGTAGCCTCGGTAGTGAATGCCCACGAAGTCCCAGCCCTCACTCAACAGCAGGTTCTGCAACTCCATCTGTGCGAGGAGCGACGAAGCATTGCCATGGAAGTACAGCACGACGCGCCGCGGGCCCGACCAGATGGCGGCCCGGTGCCATCCGTAGAGCGTCTCTCCGTCTTCAGTCGGGATGCTGAGCTCGGTGGCGCCAACCTGCGCCGCGACGTCGTTCATCATCGAGACGCTGACGCCCTGCGGCCCCGGGAAGATCATCTGTCGTTGATACTGTGAGAACAAGCCCATCGTGACCCATGCTGTAGCGACCACGGCAACCAGGCCCAAGCTGATTCTGCTCACCATGGTCAGACCTCACCCGATATTATGGGCATCGTGACAAAGCTTGAATTACCATGCGTGGCGATGACAGGAATCATGAAAGTGGTCGCGGTAGGGCTCGTGTTGCTTTTTGGGGCCTGCGGCGGGTCAAAGTCGACGACCGGTCCGACTGGCAAGGTCAGCGCTATCGAGGCGATGGGGATTACGCCGCCCGATTCTCCGTGGGAAGAGATGAGCGTCGCGGACAGGGAGTTCTACATGATCGGCAAGGTGAACCCGATCATGAAGGAGCTCTTTGCGGCCTACGATGCCGAAGAGTTTGCGGAATTCGACTGCGTCGACTGCCACGGCGAGGAGATGCGCGAGATCGACTTCAAGATGCCCGCGCCTTCGATGTACATCGTCCCGCCCGAGGGCACCCCTGGGCACCGCGGGATGATGTCGACCTTTCCCGAGACCGTGAAGTTCATGGAGGAGACGGTCACACCCGCGATGGGCAAGCTCCTCGGCGTCGAGAACTTCACCTGCGCCGGATGTCATCCGAGCGAGGCCGCCAAGAAGAAGAAGGCTGCCGCGCCCAAGCGCAAGCCTTCGAAAACCAAGGGATAACGAGGCGAGCGGTCGTCTTTGACCGAGCCGGAACCCCCTGCTAGCGTTCAGCCACTTTTTTCCGGAGGGAGTCCGATGACCTGGGTCATTACACGTCTTTGCCGCGACTGCGTCGACAAATCCTGTGTCGATGTTTGTCCCGTCGAGTGCATCTACGAGTACAAGGGTGACGATCGCGAGACGTTTCCGAACCAGCTCTACATCCAACCGGAAGAGTGCATCGATTGCGGCGCGTGCGAGCCGGAGTGTCCGTGGGAGGCAATCTACGAGGACGCCTCGGTCCCCGAGGTTCTGACGGACGACACTGCGCTCAACGCGAAGATGATGGAAGACCAGGACTCGTTCGAGGTTCCCGTGAACGAGGGGACCGACCAGCCGACTCCCGAGCAAGTGGCCGAGAACAAGGTCAAGTGGAACCTGACCGCTTAAGCCCTAGGCGATAGTGTGGGGGCGGTGGGGCGGGACAAATTGCCGCCGGAGGCGTTCCTTCAAAAAGGTGCCTGTCCCCTTTTCTTCTTTAGGAAGCGGTAGGCGGCGTAGGTGTAGGCGACTGCTAGGGCGGTGAGGCCTAGGTAGGCGGCGTTTAGGTAGAAGTCGGCTAGCTCGCTGGCTTTCCAGCCGAACTCCCCGACTAGGCGGTTCATGTCGCCGTCGCTGTCGCTGCCGATGGCCGACCCCCAGGGCATCTTGCTGAGGTCGGTGGATGCTGCGCGCCACAGGAGTAGCACTTGGGTGAAGCAGAGGGCCGCTGGGATGAGTGCGATCCATCGCCAGAAGTCCCATCGGAACCGGTCGGGAAGCGGGAAGTGGAAGGCGATCAGGATGAAGGCGCCGAAGACGATCTCGCCGAGTGCACCCGCCAGGATCTGCCACATCAAGGTGCGCCACGGCGGAATGAGGAAGGTGATCACGGCCCACACCAGCAACACCACCGAGGCGCTGCTGAGCATGAACCAGTTCTTCTCACGGTAGGTGTGGAACATCAGCCAGCCGAGTAGGCCCGCCACGAGAAGTCCCATCAGCACCGACTGGTCATCGTACCAAAACGTGAAGAACGGCAACGGAATCGCGATTCGGCTGCTGAGCCATGACCCGGCAGCGTGGCCGACCTCGTGAAAAGGCATGCCGACGAGAGACGCCAGGAGGCGTCCGAAGTTGCTCGAGCAGAACAGCCAGCTCAAGAGCATCACCAGCGGCACCGCGAGGAGGTTCTCGATTCCCTGATCGTACTCGCTACGGCTGTGTGTGAGCCCTGAGCCCGTGAAGACCGGCGGCGAGTGGCTGACCGTGAGCGGAGCCAGGACCCGCGGCACCGGAAGCGAAGTGCGAAGTGCGCGCGCTAACTCGAAGAACGCCCCGTCCCCAAGCCACATGCCACCACAGGCACGGCACCGCCAAGAGCCGACGTCCGCGGCCCCTTTGACACGCAGCGGCTGCATGGCTGGGTCGATGCACTTCGGGCATCGCATGCCCACCTCTTGTCCGAGCGAGACTGGCACGACCTCGGTTGCCTTGGCGAGCGACCCACGGCCGACGAGCTCGCGGATCTCACCGCGGTCCAGGAACAACCCGCGACACTGCGGGCACAGCTCGACGTTTACGCCCGGACTGGCTTCGTAGCCGGACAAAGGCATCGAAACGCATGTTGGACATGGCCCCACAGATTCAATGTAATATAAGGTCCCGCATGCGACGAACGTTGGCAGAAAACGGCGTCTTCCTGCTTCGGATTGCAGTGTCCTTGCTGATGCTGAGCCACGGGATTCCGAAGGCATTGGAGTACGAGACGCTCGTTCAGAACTTTCCCGACCCCCTGAACGTCGGCACCGAGATGAGCGCGATGTTGATCCTCTTCGCGGAGGTCGGGTGTTCGATCTTGCTGCTACTCGGCCTGTTCGGCCGCTTCGCATCCGCGACCCTCTTCATTGCAATGATGGTTGCCGCCTTCGCACATCACTTTGCGGACCCTTGGGCGATGAAGGAGCTTCCGTTGCTCTATGCGGCGGTCTATGGGTGCCTCACCTTGACCGGCCCAGGCTCGACCTCAGTCGACGCCTGGTTCAAGCGATTGATGTTCGAACAAGAGGGGTCAGCTTCTCGAGGGCAGCCGCCAGCTGAGCCGGGGGCACCGACGTGAAGCATAGGCGAACCCATTTCGCGTAGTCGGCGCCGCACGATCGTCCTGGCGTGAGCAGCACGCCGGCGTCGGCGCAACGTTCCAAGAACGCCGTGCAGTCCTCGTCGCCGGGGCCGAGCTCGGCGCTCACATCGATGAAAAGGAACGTTCCGCCTTCGGGCCTGGGGACGCCGAGCGCGTCGGCTGCCTCGTATCCGGCGTCGCGATAAAGCGACCGGCTCTCTTCCACCCAGGCGCCGCCCTGGCGTAGCGCCCCGATTGCGCCGAACTGCATGGGCCGGGGCGCGCAATAGGTGTGGAAAGTCTGCATCCCTCGAATCGCGGTCATGACGCATTCGGGCCCATGGGTGAATCCCACCCGCGCTCCGGCGAATCCGTAGGTCTTCGAAAGCGTGTGGAATGCGATGGCGCGGTCGCGCGTGTCGGCGCGCTTCCACACCGCGTCGGGCGGCTCGCGGTCGAAGTAGATCTCTTCGTACGCCTCGTCGCAGAGCACCCAGAGGTTGTGACGCTTGGCGACACGCATCATGGCGTCGATGGTGGCGTCTGGAAGCACGCGTCCGCTCGGGTTGTTCGGCGTGTTGATGTAGAGCGCCACCGTGCGGTCGGTCACCGCGCTTTCGAGAACCGCCTCGGCGTCGAAACCGGGTTCGCCGAGCCGCGTGTAGAACGGGACTTGCACCGGCACCGCTCCCTTCGTGGCGATGATTCCCCGGCTGAGAGGCCAAAACGGGGAGGGCAGCAGCACCTCGTCGCCCGGCTCGAGCAAGACCTGACAGACGATGCTCAGGCCGGCAGTCGCGCCCGACATGACCTGGACGAGGTCTGGGTTCAGCGTTTCACCGTGGCGGCCTTCGACGTAGGCGATGAAGGCGTCGATCAAGCTCGGCTCCCCGTGAACCGGGGCGTACTTGTGGAGGCCAGGGTGTTCGGCGCTCAGCTGGCGCTCCGCCCGGGCCACCGCCACCGGGTCGCGGTAGGTGTCGCCGACATGCAGCCGGTAGATTTGCTCGTTCTTCGCGCGCGCGCGCTGCTCGAGGTTGCTGTACACGCGCGCCGAGACCGAGTGGGCGTGTTCAGAGATGTTCGGGAAGCGAGGCATCTGCGCTCAGAGCCAGAACAGAGCGATGATGGTGACGGTGCTGATCCCCACCAACACTTGGAGCGGCAAGCCCAAACGCAGGAAATCGGTGTACTTGTAGCCGCCCGGGCCATACACCATCAGGTTCGTTTGGAAGCCGATCGGTGTCGAAAACGCCGTCGCCGCTGCGATCATGGTCATGTAGCTGATCGGAAGAAGGCCGATCCCCTGAGCCTCCGCTGCCGTCGCTGCAATGGGGAACATCAGCGCCGCGGACGCCTTCGTGGTCGCGAGCGCCGCCAAGACCGCAGTGATGGTGTAGAGCGCCACGAGCACGCCGACACTCCCGAACGGCGCCGCGAGATCGATGATCCTCGTCGCGAGCACCTCCGCCGCGCCGCTCTTCTGGATTGCGATGGCGATACCGAATGCCGCGGCGATCGCGATGAGCACGGTCCAGTCCAACGAGCGCCGGGCCTGCTCGCCGGTTAGGCAGCGCGTTAACAGCATCAGGCCAGCGGCGGTCAGCGACGCGACCATCAGGTCCATGCTGCCGGTGACGTTCACGAGAACCATCAGGAAGAGAATCACAGCGGCCAACCAGGCCCGGTCATTCCGCGGCGGAGCGCTATCTTCGACCTCGGCGATCAAAGCGAAGTTGGGGTCCTTTTGGCGAGTGTGGGCGAAGTCGGGGTGAGATTCGATCAGAAGCACGTCGCCGGCCTGAAGCCGAATGTCGCCGACTTTGGTCTCGGTCACGCGGACGCCCTGTCGATGAACGGCGAGAATGGCGGCGTCGTAGATCGTTCGAAAGCGGCTCAAACGGATGGTCTGCCCGATCAGCGACGAATGGGCACCAACCACGGCCTCGACCAGTCTTCGGTCGCGCCGCGCGGTGATCTTATCGACCTGATCGGTGTCAGGGACGATGCGCTGTTTGCGCAAGTCGACCACCGAATCCACGACCCCGGTGAAATGCAGTCGATCACCTTCGCGCAGGACGGTCGACGGCGGAACCGCCGCCAGCACGCGGCCTGCGCGCTCGATCTCGTAGAGGTAGACGCCGCGCAGCGAACGGAGCCCCGCCTCCTCGATGCTGTCTCCGATGACCGGCGAGCCCTTCTCCACGCGCATCGCGATCGTGTACTCGCGCGCTTTTCCGAACTCCTGCAGCGCGCCCCGGCGATCCTTGAGCAGCCGCTGCGAGGTGACGACGATGAACAGCACCCCGATGGCAAGCGCCGGGATGCCCAGCTGAGCGATGTCGAAGATCTCGAACTTGATCGTCGGATCCCACTCTTCGGCGAGACCCGCAACGACGAGGTTCGTGCTCGTGCCAATCAGAGTGCAGGTCCCGCCAAGAATCGACGCGTACGAGAGCGGCAATAGCATCAGCGAGACGCTGAAGTTGCAGCGACGCGCCCAGCCGGTGACCAGCGGCACGAACATCGCGACCACTGGCGTGTTGTTTAGAAACGCTGACAGCGCCGCGACCGGAAACATCATGCGAAGCTGGCCGCCCGCAAGGGATCGCGGCCGACCGAGCACGCCACGGGCGGCGAGGTCCAGGCCGCCTGTCTCCTTCACGCCCGCAGCGACGACGAAGAGCGCAGCGATGGTGACGACCGCGGGGTTCGAGAACCCGGTGAACGCTTCCGATGGATCGATGATGCCGGTCAGCAGCAGGACGGTGACAGCCGCGATCAGCACCATGTCCGGGCCGGCGAGGTTCGCGGCCATGACGATCACCATCCCGACGATCACCGCGATCGTGATCCAGCCGTCCCCCGTCATCATGCAGGCGGAGACTAGCAGCCGCCGTCAGGATTGACCCGTTCTTGATGGGAACCGGGGAGAATCGACCTATGGGGCGTACCGATCGGCCTTTTCGCGAAACATCATCGCGGCGTCGTGGTCGCCACGGCGGTCCGCGTCGAGGGCGCCTTCGCGGTAGTAGTCGAATCGGGCACTGCTCGCGGTCACCGTGATCCACAGCGCGAGGCAGCCCCCGAAGAGGCTGGCGACACGCCACGCAGGGCGCCACCGCGGCGTGAAATAGAGTTGGCGCCCCATCACGAACAGCATGGCGATCGCGGTCAGCGTGCATCCGGTCTTCACGCCCGGCATGTCGATGAACATGCTCACCATCGGAGCGACGACCAGGCCGAGAAGCGACAGGTAGAACACCTGTGAGGCGCGCTCGTCGATGCCGCCTTCGGTTCGCTCTTCCACGAGGCTCCGTGCGGGCTGGGTGAGTGCCCGTCCAAATGAATGCAGCCACTGCGTTGGCGCGAAGACGACGAGCGCGATTCCGATCATGTAGATCGGTAGCCAGCCCTGCTGGGGCGCCAAGAGGTGGAAGGCGATCGGCGCCGCCACCAGGACTGGGGCTGCCATGCGAAGGGCGGGGAGCTCGGCCCGGTCCTGCATGCTGGCGACCAGATAGGCCACGCAGCAGACCATCGGCAGCCAATACGATTGCCCCTTGGAGGCGGACCAGGCCGCCACGTAGAAGTACACGATCGCGGTCGTCACACAGAACAGGACGTAGGCGGCGATGCTTCCTCGTGGAGCGCGGTCCGAGCGCGAGAACGCGGCGCGCGCGCTCAGCATCGGGAAGAACACGAAGCACACGAGGTAGAGCGAAAGAAGGTAGTGGTACGGGACCGAGTCGAGCAGGCTGCACGACCAACCGAGCGTGTAGCCGGCGGCGATGAGCACGATCGCGATTCGGTGTGGGCGGTAGAGGGCTTGGCTCAGTGCGAGCACCCCGGTGAACGCCAGCACGCCGAGGTAGAACGCAGAGCTTGGAACGAAGGTGTCGAACCAGGGGAAGTGCGCCACGTTGAAGGCACCGACGCCGTACTTCGCCCCCTGAGGCATCATGTTGAGCCAGGTGTCGAACGCGAGCAGCCCGAGGACGAACCGAAGCACCAAGTACGGACGCGCCAGCGCCACGTCTCCGAACCAGTAGCGCTCTAACGGCTTCATCGTGCGGCCGTCCTCACGGTTTCGTGCGCCCGTTCACCGCCGCATCGAAGGTTGTACGCACGGGTGCCGCGCTCGCCGTCGCAGTGATTGACGAGCTCGACCTGCATGACGCCCTCCGCCTCGCACTGCTTTCGAAGGAACGCATCGACCACGGCGCGCCTGCCCTGACCGACGTAGTCGACCCAATCTTGGTGAATGAGCTTTTGCACCGAGATAGACTCGCGCTCCCCGTCGAAGCGCTCGAGTGATGCGCTGGTCTCACAAGATGGTGCAGCAGGCGGGTCCAGGCTCCGCCAGGTGAAGCGCTCGTCCGCGGTGTCCTCGCGCGTCAGATAGGTCAGCGGGATCAGGAACTGAAGCACGACGAAGGCCGAAATGAGCACACTGGTTCGCCGTCGAGCTTTGGGACTCGGGTCCGCGGGAGGCGGCTCGGTCTCGGAAGAGGCCATCACCTCAACATCGGTGCCCAGCGGCGCCGTGTCAAAAGATGCTCGGCGCGGTGTCCGAGGGGGCGGCGCGCGAGGCGGTGCCGAGGCGGAAGGAAACCCCGTCCTGGCCCGAGTAAACGATGTCGATTCGGTCGGGCTGAGAGATGGCGTCGGGGCTCCGCGCGCCGAGGCTGTCGAAGCCTTCGCCGCTGCCTCCGAGGACCTCGCCCATCGGCCGCCACAGGAGCAGCTCGTCCGAAACCGCAAGCTCCACCGCCCAGCGCGTGCCGGTGCGTCGCCCGTAGTAGAGCTGGTACGCGCTGTTGTGGATGATCAAGCTCGGGCCGGTGAGCTCCGAGGTGGCGTCCTCGATCCGGGTCAGTTGTTCGAGATCGCCGTTGACCACCCGTTCCCAGCCCGCGCCGGGATCGCTCGTGTAGAACGCGTGAAGCTCGGTCGCACCGCTAGCAAGACTGGCGCGCGCGATGAGCAACCAGAGCCCGTCGCGGTAGACGACACTCGGTGCCTCATAGGAGACTACGTCGCCGCTCGGCGTGAGCACCGGGCGTTCGCTCTTCATGAAGAGCAGTGGATCTTGGGCTGACACGGCCGCACGGACGCTGCCGGCGCCGTTCCCATCCCATGCGGTGTAGAAGAGGAACAAGAAGCTCCCATCCCACACCAGCTCCGCATCGCCGATGCCCATCGATTCGTAGGTTTCGGTCGGAACGAGCGCGGGGCTCGGGCCGCTCAGGAACAATGCGCCGGGCGCTTCCTCTTCGGCGACGAAGATCTCGGTATCGACCAGGTACGCCACACGCCGGGTGCCGCGGTGGTCGACGATCGACGGCCCGCTCCCCAGGGCATGGCCGGGCACTTCGCTCCCGTCGAGGGTGATCGAGAGTGCCCGCCGGTCGCTCCATGAGCTTGGAATGTCGCAAAACGACGACTCGACTTCGAGCACGGCGATGGCGGCGCTGGTAGCCGCGGCGCCTAGATTGCGCCCAAAGACTACGAGCCTCGCCTGCTCGAGGCTTGCAGCGTTAAAGGCGTAGCTGCCGAGGGCAGCGCCATCGCGGAAGACCTGCACCGAGCCTGCGGGCGACAAAATCAGGCGCCAGGTCGTGCTGTCCACGCCAGCGTCGAACGAGTCCGCGACCTCATCACCGATCATCAGGTTCACCGCGTCGCGCGAGCCGCTCAGCAGCAGCCCGACCTCCGCAGCGACGAACGCGCCCGGCTGCGTGTTGGTGAACGCCACGCCGGCGCTTTCGAGGCAGGTTCCGTTGCATCCGATCGGCACCGAGAACTGCACGTCGATTTGGATGCGCTGTGAAGAGAGGTCCACTGGCTCACCGATGAGCGCGCCGCCCTCGGCCGTGGCGGTTCCGTTTGGCACCAGGCCTCGCCCAGTGAGAATCGGTTCGAGCTCGCCGAACGCAACGGCTGACGAACCCACCCCCTCGGCACATTCGTCCACCGTCTGTCCCGGGCACGCCCGGAAGTCGAGCAGGGCAGGGAGCGCTGGATCGTCGAGGATCGGCTTGCAGCAAGTGCCGTTGTTCACACAGCAGGACGCAAACGCGCTGCACTCCGCGTCGCCGCACGCGTCTGGGCTCGCGTAGCAGGCCCGCGCAGCATCCGCGTAGCCGTCTGCGGCTTCGGCGTCAGCGCCGAGGAAGTCCCCAGGGTTGCGTTCCGGGTCGGCGAAGAGCTGGTCGACGGGGTTGTCCGTCACGCCGCCGCTTCCCTCCGAAACGGGGGCGCCGGTACCAGCGCCGCCGCCCGTTCCGTTTTCTCCAGCAGAGCCCGAGTCGCCGTTCGTGCCGCCTGCGCCCGGATCGAGCGCGGCTCCCCCACTGCTGCTGCTCTCGCCGCAGCCCGCCACTGCCAACGCCAGCACGGCCGCCAAGGGCGGCCAGCTCCAGCTCTGGTTTGTGCGATTTCGGTTCACGGTTTGCTCCAAGTTTGCTCCAAAGGGATTAACTGATCGGTGCGACCCCCACCCGGTAGATTCAAGCGCCGTGCCAACAGGAACCGGAGCCGGCTGGGATCGTCCGCTCGGGGGGCCACTGCGATTCCAGTGATATTGCACTCCTCATCGAGGCAGCCGCTGCGAACGAGAGTCGAGGCGCCGCTCAGAATCGGGTTCACGGGGAAGGGCACAGCCTCGGGAAGCTCGAACTCGAGAACCGAGGTGTCGTGCGTCCGCGCCTCCGCAAGCGCCACCGACCAGTCGCCTGGCGTGCTTTGCGCGAGGAACCAGATGCGGAGCCGCATCCCGTCCTTCTCAAACGAGATCAAGGGCTCGGGCGATCGGATTCCAGCCGCCGCAAACGGCCCGAGCTCACTCGCGACGAGCACGATGCGCCGCATCGGATCACTGCCTTCGCGAATCACCTCGAGCGCACGGGAGATGCGAACCGCGTGGATTTCCGTCGCTGAGCCAGGGCCCTCGACGCAGGTGAAGAGCAGCCAGTAGCCCCCTAGCGCCTCCGGATCCACTGGAATTAACGCGGGATCGCGCAGGCTCACGCATTCGGGGATCTCGTCCGGCGAGAGCGTCGGCGTACTCGGCAGCGCGATGGAGTTTGTCGGACCACCGACCGGCCGGACCACTTGAATGCCGAAGAGATCGCGCTCGCCCGGGGTGCTCACAAGCTCACGGGCGAACGACAGCACGAGGTCGCGAAGCTCTTGCTCGTCGTTGAGCTCGGCCAGCAGATGCGGCTCCCGGACGCTTCGGTTGTCGTCGCAACTGCCATCCAAACAGGAGGGCGGATCGTCTCCTACCTTGGGCGATTCACTGCTCTCCCAGGTGTCTAAACGCCAGTCGCCCCCCTCGTCGGTTGCCACTCTTGCGTGCCCCAGGGCGTAGCCGATGTGGGTGGTGGGCTCGAGCTCGGGGGCGTGGTTGCTCCCCTCGACGATCAAGTCCCACTGGACGTCGGAAACCGAGTTTCGTGAGCTGGCCAACCCGGGTGAACCGACATAGGCCTGGACCCAGGAAGGGGTGAATTCGAGGTTCGCAGCACTCAAGGTTGCACTTTGTTCATCGAACTGGCTCGGATTGGCACAGTCTTGCTTCGCGGTCTCGAGCGGCCCCACATACACGCCTTCGCCCCGGCCCTGGGCCGCCACGTGGAGCCCGGGGATCTCGGCACAGTCGCCCGTGCTGACCAGGTCTCCGATCGGTGCCACCGTGAAGCCCTCGAGGACCGGCTCTCCGGCCACGGTCACGTTGGCGATCAGGATCGGAAGATTGAGCTCGTCGAGGGTCGGCCGAAGCTCGATACCCACGTCGACGCTCTCGTCGACCACGGCGCTCGCACGCGCGACTTCGACATCGGCCTGAGTCACGAGCACGAGGCCGCCGGCATGAAGCGTCACCGCCAACTCATCCTGCAGCTTGTTGCCGGGCGCCGAGTCGGTCGCGACGCTGAGCACGACGCCGGCGTATCGGTCGCAAGGCTCGCTCGGCCCGCATCCCGTCGCATCGGTCGTGCGCAAGCTGGTGTCGACCCAACCGCCGAGCGCCAGCGACACGCAGTCCTTGCTCAGCAATGCGCGGGGCGAGTCGTCCGGCAAGAAACCTCCCACGAAGGTCGTTCCATCGAACGAAGGCCGAAGAGCCGACCATGGCCCCTCGGCCGTGGGTGTGAAGGTCCACCCCGCGCTCAAATCCGGCGAGGTCCAGTCCTCGCTCAGCGTGGTTCGCCTCAGCTCGCAACAGGCCGGCTCTTGCGCGCAATCAGGGTCGGCGCAGTCGAACGCCAAGTCTTCATCGTCGTCGAGCCCATCGTCGCAGAAGAGCTCGACCCCACCTTTGACGCCACCGTCCGGCGGAACCAGATTACGCTCCGGCGCGTTGACCCAGGAGCAGCCCCCGATGAGAAGCACGCCCAGGACTGCGAGCCAGCGATTCATTGCGCGGCTCCAAACGGCATTCGCACCGACGCGAAGCCGCCGGTTCTCGACAGCGAGATGCCGACCTCGGGCGCCTCACGCTTCAGCTTCTTGCGGTGGACGCTGTAGAGGACGATTGCGCTGATGCCGAGTGCGATCGTCGTGCCCCAAAACGCATCGGCGGCGCGGTTGAAGCGGTCGGTCCGGTCGGCGAGGTCCTGGGCCCGCTGAAAATCCTCCGGGTCGCCGCTCATGCGGTACTCCGCCGCGGCTTGATCGTATTCGTCTCGGAGCGAGCCGGCGCGGACCGACAGGCCGATGGCGACGCCGGCGGTGGCCAGTGTGCCCGCGGCCGTTCCGATCGCCGCGTTGCGAAGTCGCGGACGCGGTGGCTCCTCAGGGACGAGTTCGGGTTCGGGCTCCGGCACGATTGGCTCAATTGGAAGGGCCAAGAGCGCCAGCTCCAGGACTACAGTCTGACCCAGCACCGCGGTCTGCGTCCGCTCGACCGAGGTGTACCCATCCTTTTCGATGAACGTGCGGTGCTCGCCCGGGGGCAAGGCAATCTCGATCGGAGTCTCGCCGCGCGGGGCCAGATCCTTGCGGTCGACCCAAAGCCGCGCGCCCTCGGGCTCCGTCGTCACCTGAAGCACCGCGACCTCGCTTCGAAGCGCATCGCGCCGCCGGGTCGCGTCTTCACGGTCCACGGGTGGCACATCCTCGATCCGCAGGTACTCGCTGAAGTAGTTGAACGATTCGTCGTTGCGCCCAAGCTCGCCCAGCACGATCGCCGCGTTGAAGAGCGCGTTGCGGCTCCGAACGATCTGCAAGCTGTCGACGTACGCTTCGAGCGAGCGCTGAAGCAGTGTCGTTCGTTGCCCGCCGCGTGCGCCACTCGCCTGCTCGTAGAGCCGATTGCCCTCTTGGAAGTAGACGCGCGCCTCCGCGTTCTCCGACGTGCCCTGGGCAGCCGAAACGGAAGGACTCGTCAGGCCGAGAAGGGCAACGAGCAAGAGCGGGAGACGAATAGGCACTATCTAGAACTCTGTCTTAATCGTAGGTGGCTTGGGACGGGATTTCTTCTTGAGGCGCACCACGAGGGCGTCGTCCTCACTCGGGACGAGGCGATGCTCTTGCGCCCGGTACCCCTGAAGCGAAAACCGTACCGTCGCCTCCACCCCCCGCTCGAGCTCCAGCGTGAGGGGTGTTCGACCCTGTTTGTCCCCGTTTACGGCGACGAAAGCCCTCCCTGGCCGTGAATCGACCTCGACCTTCACCCGCTCGACGGCCGGCTCGATTTGCGAAGTTTCTGCGGGGCCTTCGGACTTTTCTGTCACAGCGGGCTGCGCGAGGATCGGCGGCTCCGGAAGCTCCTGCGGGGCGGCCGACGGCCACAAGATGAACGCCACGCCAGCCAGGATCGCGGTGGCCAGCAACGGAATCGCGAACGTCCCCGTCCGGCGCGGAGCCTTCGATCCTTCCAGCGCAGCTACGAAGTCGTTCATGCTGTCGAAGCGATCGGCCGGGTTCTTCTCGAGCGCACAGAGCACCGCCGACTCCACGTGCGGCGGAATGCTCGCCTTCTTGCTCCGCTGCGACGGCGGGTCCGGCGCCTCGTTGCCGTGCTTGTACAGCAACTGAAAATGATTCTCCCCCGTGAACGGAGGCGAGCCGGTGATCATCTCGTACATGATGACGCCGAGCGCGTAGATGTCGGTTCGGTGGTCGACCGTCGCGATGCCTCGCGCGAGCTCAGGCGAGATGTAAAGAGGCGTCCCGACGATTTGGTCGGTTGCGGTGAGCTTCGGGTCGCCGTGCTCGGGGTTCTTGAACTTCGATATTCCGAAGTCGAGCACCTTCACGAAGTCCCGGCCGTGCCTCTGGGTGATGAAGACGTTCTCGGGCTTGAGGTCCCGATGCACGATTCCCGCGTCGTGGGCCGCCTGCAGTGCCGACCCGGTTTGCTTGGCGATCTCGATCGCATCATCGACGGGTAGGGCGCCCCGGTCGATCCGGTCGGCGAGATTCTCGCCTTCGAGCAACTCCATCACGATGAACAAGCGGTGTGCGTCGTCGCTGTCGAAGTTGATGATCTTGACGATGTGCTCGTGCTCGATCCGGGTGGCGGCCTTCGCCTCCCGGAGGAAGCGCTCGGTGGCGTCGGGTTTGTCGGCGCGGCCCTCCGGCAACACCTTGACCGCGTACGCCTTCCCGAGGTGCGTATGAGTAGCCTCGTACACGCGCCCCATGCCGCCGACCCCGAGCAGCCGCTCTACGTGATAGAGCCCGCCCAGAGTCGCCCCGATCAACGGATCGTGATTCGGTTCCCCCTCCGACATCCTCATCTCGAATCTAGCACGCCTGTTCCGTCCGCTGGCATGAGCTGGCGGCCGGCGTTACAGGGTAACCATGGCCTTGATGCACTCCAAAGGGATGCCCGCCGGCAGCCCCGCACCTCCGTTTTCGCTGCCCGGCGTGGACGGCAACGCCTGGTCCCTGGACTCGTTTGCCGATGCCCAGCTCCTGGTCGTGGTCTTCACCTGTAACCACTGCCCCTACGCCATCGCCAGCGAGGACCGTCTCCTCGCAATCCAAAGCGACTATGAGGACCAGGGCGTTCGGCTAGTGGCCATCAGCTCCAACGATGCTGAGAAGTACCCCGACGACTCCTTCGCGCTGATGAAAGAGCGGGCAGCCGACAAAGCGTTCACCTTCCCTTACCTCTACGACGAGAGCCAGGAAGTCGCGCGCGCCTACGACGCCGCATGCACGCCTGACGTCTTTGTCTTCGATCGCAACCGCAAGCTCATTTACAACGGCCGCATCGACGACAACTGGCAGCACCCGGATCAAGTCGACCGCCAAGATCTGCGTGCGGTCCTCGACGCCGCCTTGGAAGGCCGCGCGGTCGACTTCGAGCACGTCCCTTCGATGGGCTGCTCCATCAAGTGGAAGTAGATGGCCTACGTTCCCCCGTTCGAGATGCCCCGCGATGAGATCAAGAGCGAGCTCGGCCGTATCCGGCACCCGTTTCGCATCGCGATCGACCGCGCCAAGAACCCCTTCAACATCGGGGCCATCATTCGGACCGCGCACTCGTTCATGGCCAAGGAGATCATCCTCATCGGCACCGAGCCCTGGTACGAGCGCGCCGCGATGGGGATGCAGCATTATGAGAACATCGTCGAGCTTCCCGACGAGCGAGCGTTCCTCGACGCCGCAGAGAAGGAAGGCTGGCGGCTAGTGGCGTTCGAGAAGGACCACGCTCGGGTGGGCCTCTGGGAAGCCGAGCTGCATGACGATGCGGTGCTGGTCTTCGGCAATGAGGACAACGGCTGCTCCCCAGGCATCCTGGAGGCGGCCGACCAGGTGGTGGGCATCCCGATGTTCGGCATCAACCACAGCTACCCGATCAGCATCGCGGCCGGGATCGGCATGGCAGAATGGGCCCGAAGGTATTACGAAAAAGGCCGTTGTTTGTAGCCTTGCCTACACGGAAAGTGACGCTAGACTCCCGCCCCTTCG
>Ga0316193_10001328_pt1 | contig 16554 bp, 18 predicted proteins | sample MerIslsedime2_MG_FD_207735 | JGI IMG/M metagenome (GOLD analysis project Ga0316193, IMG submission 207735) | Coastal sediment microbial communities from Maine, United States - Merrow Island sediment 2 | ecosystem: Environmental > Aquatic > Marine > Coastal > Sediment | place: USA: Maine...
TTTATTTGGTCGTGTAGTCGGGTGCCATGTGTTATACAGGTAGTCGGCAATGCCTAATACATAGGCCGAGTAGCGGGAGCGCATGAGGGCCTCTGCGGTGGGTACTGTTTTTCCTTTGTGAAAGGCCTCACAACAATCACCATAGGTTTCGCCAGAACCACAAGGGCAGTCGGTTTCGTGTTCTAACAATCTATCTTCCATTAGTTTTTATAGCCCGAAACTGTAATCTTGATTCAACCAACCTATAAACACAACCATATAATTATAAGGATAATAGGCTTTGCTTTGGATTCCCAATCATATAGTAATGATTTTAAGCTGTGAATCGCCTGTGTAAGAAAAGTAGCGTCTACAAGAGAATAATATTTAGAACACAGTCTGTAGTGGTAGTGTATGGGCAAGCTTGAAGAATAGCCCTGGTTAGATTAAGTTGGTTTAATATTATGTGGGCAAAATATAAGTTTTTGCGGTATTTGCGAATAAAATCTGCTATTTTCTCGTGGTATAAGTAATTATTTTCTAAACTATGATGTATTAATCTTTTATTGTGGGGTAAGCGAGTGCGTATTGCGTTAGTGGATGACGATCAACATCTCTCTGAATTGGTGAAAATCTGGTTGGAGCAAGAAGGTCATCAATGTGTGAGTTATACCAGTGGGCTTGAGTTTACCCAGGCATTGCGACGTGAAAGTTTTGACCTGGTCGTACTCGATTGGGTCATGCCTGAGATGGATGGTGAGGGTGTACTGCGCTGGATGAAGGAACAGTCGATAGATCAGATCCCCGTGATTTTCCTGACACAAAAGACCGGTGAAGATGATGTGGTAAAAATTCTTTTGCTTGGTGCCGATGATTACATCATCAAACCGGTACGGCAAAAAGAGTTTCTGGCGCGGGTCACCGCAGTGGCGCGGCGCGTGCAGCCACCGATAAATCAGGGAGTATTGGAGGCGGGCCCTTTTCGTATCGACCTGCAAAAACATACCATGTACTGCGATGATGAACCCATTAAGCTGACACAAAAAGAATATGAGTTGATCGTCTTCCTGTTCAAAAACCTGGGGCGTTTGTTGTCGCGTAACCATATTTTATCCAGTGTCTGGGGGCATGGCAGCGAATTCAATACTCGGACAGTCGATACCCACATCAGCCGTATCAGAAAAAAGCTGGAACTTGTGCCTGAAAAGGGCTGGCGTTTAAGTGCCATTTACCATCAGGGCTACCGTCTGGAGCAACTCGACGACACCGAAGTGCCGCTGAGCTAGTGTCCGGGCACCGTTCTATTTCCCCTTGATACCCATTTTCACTACTCCCTGCTAACAAGGGCTTAAGGGCCAATAGCGGCGCAAGACGAGCGTGCATCGGCGCATATGCGATCACGCCGGAGACATTCTGCAGCCAGGGTTGGCCTTGATCTGCCTGCCTGAAATAGACCGGCCCAACGGGCGGGAAGGCAAATAGTCGAAAAGTTGAGCAGCCGGGTACGATGATCGCTATAATTGCCGGCTTTTAACCCGAGTGCACTCTGTGAACGACATCAACAAACTACGTAACATCGCCATCATTGCCCACGTGGATCACGGCAAGACCACGCTGGTGGATCAACTCCTGCAACAATCGGGGACCCTGGTCACCCGTGGCGAGGCGGTGGAACGGGTCATGGATTCCAATGACCTGGAAAAGGAGCGTGGTATCACCATTCTCTCCAAAAACACCGCCATCAAGTGGCAGGACTACCGCATCAATATTGTCGACACTCCCGGTCACGCCGATTTCGGTGGTGAGGTCGAGCGGGTGCTCTCCATGGTGGATTCGGTCTGTCTCCTGGTCGATGCGGTGGAAGGCCCCATGCCGCAGACCCGCTTTGTCACCCAAAAGGCCCTCGCCCGCGGCCTGAAGCCGATCGTGGTGGTGAACAAGATCGACCGTCCCGGTGCTCGCCCCGACTGGGTGGTGGATCAGACCTTTGACCTGTTCGATCGTCTCGGGGCCAGCGATGAACAGCTGGACTTTCCGGTGGTGTATGCCTCGGGTCTGGAGGGCTATGCCAGTCAAGACGTCGAGGCACGCAGTGGTGATATGACGCCGCTGTTTGAGACGATTGTGAAACATGTGCAGCCACCCGAGGTGAATGCCAGTGGACCATTCCAGATGCAGGTCAGTGCCCTGGATTACAACAGCTATGTTGGCGTCATCGGCATAGGCCGTGTCTCCCGTGGTGTGGTGAAAACCAATATGCCCATCACCGTGGTCAGCGTTGATGGCAAGACCCGCAATGGCCGTATGCTGCAGATCTTTGGTTTCCATGGGCTGGAGCGGGTGGAGATGCCCGAGGCCCAGGCAGGTGACATTATCGCCTTTACCGGTGTGGATAAACTGAAGATTTCCGATACCTTGTGTGATCCCACGGCCACAGAGGCCCTGCCGCCCCTGACGGTGGATGAACCCACCGTGAGTATGACCTTTCAGGTCAATAACTCCCCCTTTGCCGGTAAAGATGGCAAATATGTCACCTCCCGTCAGATTGGTGAGCGTCTGGAGCGGGAGTTGATCCACAATGTGGCCTTGCGGGTGGAGAATACCGGTGACCCGGACAAGTTCCGTGTCTCGGGCCGCGGTGAGCTACACCTGTCGATCCTGATTGAGAATATGCGCCGTGAGGGCTATGAGCTGGGTGTCTCCCGCCCCGAGGTGATCATTCGTGAAGTGAATGGTGAGAAGGAAGAGCCGTTTGAAGCCGTGACCCTGGATGTGGAAGAGCAACATCAGGGCGGTGTGATGGAGAAGCTGGGTGAACGCGGTGCTGAATTGAAAGACATGATGCCTGATGGCAAGGGGCGGGTACGTCTCGATTACATCATGCCATCCCGTGGCCTGATCGGTTTTCGTACTGAGTTCCTCACCTCAACCCAGGGGACGGGTCTCATTTATAGCATCTTCGATCACTACGGCCCCATCCGCAAAGGGGAGATCGGTCAACGCATTAATGGTGTCTTGATTGCCAATGGCCCCGGCAAGGCACTGGCCTATGCCCTGTTTAATCTGCAGGAGCGTGGCCGTCTGTTCCTCGGCCATGGTGAAGAGGTCTATGAAGGGATGGTCATCGGTATCCACTCGCGTGATAATGATCTGGTGGTTAACCCGCTCAAGGCCAAGCAGCTGACCAATATCCGTGCCGCCGGTACCGATGAAAACCTGATCCTGTCACCACCGATCAAGATGAGCCTGGAGCAGGCGCTGGAATTTATCGATGACGATGAGCTGGTTGAGGTGACGCCGCACCACGTCCGCATTCGTAAGAAATTATTGCTTGAACACGAACGGAAGAAGGCCTCCAGACAAAGTTAACCCTTGGCCTGATGCGGGCAGGTCGTTATCATGCGTCATCGTTGCAGGGGTTTTTCTCATAAGAAAAATAAGGAGCTAATACAATGATTGGAAAGAAAAATGTGGTGTTTGGCTTTCTCTATCTGGTCATCACGGCATCGCTTGGCCCTTATATGATCGTCAACCTGTTTCCCGATCTGGGGGCGGCGCTGAGCGAAAAGCAGAACCATGTCGGACGCCTGCAGGCATTGCAATCGAATGACTTTGAAGAGGATCTGGAGCCACTCAGTGCCGACCAGATCGCCCGCGCCAATACCTCCGGTATTCTGGCCATGAACAAGGTATTCAACAGCCGGCAGCCGATCAATGACATCAAGGGTGGGCCGCACGCGCATGGTAATCTTGAGGCCCTGCTAAATATTGCAGCAGGTATCGCGCTGTGTTTTATTGCGGTAGCCCCACTATTTAAACAAATCATCAGCTGGCTGTTTATCGCCGGTGCGCTATTGCACTCCGGCATGCTGTTCCTGCTCAACTTCGGCATGGGCTGGGCGGGCATGTTGCTCCCCATTGGGCCGTGGCTGGTGCTCCTGGGTCTGTTGCTCATCGGTATTGCCGCAGCGATTGGGTTTAAAGGGCAGGCGGTCATCGATTAGTCGCAATGGAATATTTGTACCCTGACATTCGACCCTATGTTAGTCACAGCCTGGCTGTGGAGGTGCCGCACGTCCTGCATATTGAGGAGTGCGGAAACCCGGATGGCCTGCCGGTGTTATTCGTTCATGGCGGGCCGGGTTCAGGCTGTGAAGAATACCACCGTTGTTTCTTCGATCCGGAAGTCTATCGCATCGTGTTGTTTGATCAGCGCGGTGCCGGCAAGTCGACGCCCCATGCCGAACTGGCCGGGAATACCACCCAGGCCCTGGTGGCCGACATGGAGGCCATGCGCGAGCATCTAAACATCGACAAATGGGTGTTGTTTGGTGGTTCCTGGGGCTCAACCCTGTCCTTGGTCTATGCGCAAACCCATCCGGACCGGGTTGCAGGTCTGATTTTACGCGGTATCTTCCTTTGCCGCCCGCGTGAGATCGAGTGGTTTTACCAGGAGGGGGCCAGCCGTATCTTCCCCGATGCCTGGCAAGAGTATCTTAAACCCATAGCCGAGTCGGAACGCAGCGACATGGTCAGGGCCTATTATAAAAGGTTGATCGGTGACGATGAGCTGGCGCGCATGGCCGCAGCCAAGGCCTGGTCGATCTGGGAAGGCAAGACCGCCACCTTGAAGCAAAACAAGAATGTCCTGGGTCATTTTGGCAGTCCGCATACCGCCTTGAGTCTGGCACGTATTGAGTGCCACTACTTTATCAACAACTCTTTTTTGGCAGAGGATCAAGTCCTGCGTGATGCACACAAGCTGAAGGATATCCCCGGCGTCATCGTGCAGGGGCGCTATGATGTGATCTGCCCGATGGAGAGTGCCTGGTCTCTACATCAGGCCTGGCCCGAGGCCGAGTTTCATGTGGTGGCCGATGCCGGTCATTCTGCCACGGAACCCGGAATCGTCGATGCCTTGATTCGTGCCACCAGGCTCATGCCACAACGTCTTGCATGATTGGCCTGTTGCAGCGTGTCAGCCAAGCCAGTGTCACTATTAAAGATGAGTGTATCAGCCGGATCGGGCAAGGTATTCTTGTCCTGGTCGGTGTTGAAAGAGGCGATGATGAAGCTGCCGTTGAGCGTCTGACAAACCGTCTCTTGGGCTATCGTGTCTTTCCTGATGCCGAGGGTAAAATGAATCTCAGTGTACGGGATATCCATGCTGGGGTGTTGTTGGTGCCCCAATTTACCCTTGCTGCCGATACACGCAAGGGCATGCGCGCCAGTTTTACCTCGGCTGCCCCGCCCGATGTGGGTGAAGCTCTGTTTAGTCAACTGGTCAACCTGGTCAAGTCACAGCATGAAACGGTCGCCACGGGTCGATTTGGAGCGGATATGCAGGTGGCGCTGATCAATGATGGGCCGGTGACCTTTTGCTTGCAGGCTTAGCCTGTAATGCGGGTATTTTGAATAAGAGGGTATGCATGTTTTTACGTCCTATTATCATTTTGGTTTGTCTCTCATTTCTCGCTGCCTGCCAGGAAAAGGGGCATGACGCCGCCACAGACAAATACCCATGGGAGGTCACCGTCTTGCCGGGTGGCAATAGTCAGGTGTTTGGGATTCGTTTTTATGAAACCACCCTTGCCGAGGCAAAACAGAAACTGGGGCGGCGGCCCGATATTGCCCTGTTTGAGAATAAGGATGGCCATTTATCGGTTGAGGTGTATTACAAGGAGTTCGATCGAGGTGGCCTGAGCGCAAATTTATTGCTTACCCTTGCCCAGGACGATGCCTTGTTTGAACGCCTGAAACAACAGGCGGTGGGTCATAAGCGGGGTGAAAGCGGCGTGATAAAATATGCCCTCTCCGATACGGGCTTACGCCAGGTTGATACAAGGCCGATTTCAGGGCTGACCTATGTCCCTTATGCGAATCTTGACGAAGAGATGGTGAGCAAGCGCTTTGGGGAACCGGCACACAAGATCAGGACCCATGAACAGGCGCAACACTGGCTCTATCCGGAAAAGGGGCTGGATTTGATTATTAACGCGGAAGGGAAGGAGATCCTACAGTTCGTCCCGCCGCTTGAGTTTGAGCGTCTGGCCAGGCCACTACAGCCCTAGTCCGCATTTCTCACCAAGGGGCGAGATGATCACGCGGAGATTTGGATTCACAAAGGATTTTACGAAGAAGTGGAATAACAGTGTGTATTTCCGACTGAGTAAAATTCTTTGTGGATTCAAAGATCAAGTGAGGGCTTGTCCATCTGGTGAGAAATGCGGGCTAGCCCACCGAGGCCTTTTTCTGTTTGCGTTGTGGGGGCTGATAGCAGCATACCTGATTTCTGCCCAGGTCTTTCGCTTCGTACAGGGCGCTGTCGGCCTGGCTGAGCAGGTCTTCGCCCAAGCTATCATTGGCATTCTCGCGGTCACCAATAATTGTTGAACAGCCGACGGATACGGTAATGCGTGTACTGAGCTCCTCGGTGAGCTGATGCTCCTGTTTGGCAATAGCCAGGCGCACCCGTTCGGCAATTTCTTCGGCCTTCCCGGTGTCGGTTTGGGTGAGCAATATGGCAAATTCCTCACCGCCATAGCGGGCCATGACATCACTCATGCGCATTTGTCCCTTGATCACCGTCGCCACCTCCTGCAACACGCGATCACCAATATGGTGCCCATATTTGTCGTTGAACTTTTTGAAGTGATCGATATCGAGGAACAGGCAACTGAGAGGTTTCGACTGGCGATTGGCCCGCGTCGCCTCTTCCTGCAGACGTTGGTCAAAGTAACGACGATTGTGTACCCCGGTGAGCGGGTCCAGTAGGCCCAATAGCTTGATGCGCTCCTGATTCAGGGCATTTTCGATACAGATGGCCAGGATGGAGCTGAATTGCTGGAAGAAATCCGTGGCAGAACCATTGATAAAACGTTGTTCATCATTGCTGCCCAGATTGAGGCTGCCCACTAATTTGCGCCCCCTGACCAGGGGTAAAATGGCCATACTGGCCGGCTTCTGGTCATAGCAGGGGAAGAATACCTCGGCATCCTCAGTTGTACATTTATCCAACTGGGGTGACAGGTCGTCGCTTAAATGGGTGCGTAGCTTGGGGCGCCGGTCAGGGAAGATGAGGCCGGGATATTTTTTAAAATTAAAGCCCTCGTTTGTGAGTGTGCGGCGGAATTCGTACTCGGGATCGAGCCAGCTCAGGGTAATGGCATCCAGTTTTGACTCGGTGCGATACTGGGTGAGAATAATGTCGATGAGGGTTGGCAGATCGTTTGCCATTAAAAGACGGATCAAAATGGTATGTAGGCGCAAGAATTTTTGTTCGTTTTCCTTCGCCTGGGTCAGATATGCCTTCAACTGACGCTTGAGTCTTACATTTTCACTGTAGAGGTGCTCAGCGTTCATTTGTTTGTTGTTACTCCTTTGTGGAGTGAATTACATTATATAGTAGTTCAAAAAGTTGATCTTTGCTTACAGGCTTACTGAGGAAGACATCCATGCCCGCAGCAAGGCATTGTTGCTTATCTTCTGTTGTTGCATTTGCGGTAAGCGCGATGATCGGGATGTGTTGACGGCCTTGTTCCTGTGCACGCCATGTGCGGGTGGCCTCCAGGCCATTCATTTCCGGCATCCGCATGTCCATGAGGACGAGGTCATAGTGATTATTTTGTAAGGCGGTGAGGGCCTCTTGCCCGTTTCTGACGCGTGTGACCTGATGTTGGGCCTGGCTCAGGTAAACTGTTATAACCTTTGCATTAATGTCACTATCTTCGGCAACGAGTACCCGCAGTGGCCGCGTCTCGAATGTTGTTGCCGGCTCTTGGGCCGGGCCGGGCTGTATGTTGTCCTGCAAATGTTCAAGCAAATCATCAAACTTTATGGGCAACAGGATCAAGTGGCTGCCGTTTTGACTGGCGCTCTCTCTGCTGCTTGTTACATGAGAGAGGATCGATATCCTGAGTTTGTCGCTGTAGCGACCGCGTAATTCATCGGCAAGCTTCATACAAGCGCCTGTACAGGCCTGGTCATCGATAAAGAGATGTATATTCTCTGTTGGCTCAAGCTGCGCAAGATATTCGCGCAATTCACTTTCCGAGTGCGTAATGTGATAGGGAATAGCGAGATAGTCAAAATAGCGTGAGAAAATTTCACACTGTGACGGGGTATTTTCCAAAAGTATCGCACGGACTGATGCCGCAATGAACGGTTTCTCCCGCGGGCCTTGCTCGCTTGACCAGGGAACTTCAACCCAGAAGGTGCTGCCTTTGTCGAGTTCGCTTTCCACGCCAATCGTGCCACCCATCAGGGTCACCAGGTCGTGTGAAATGGTGGTGCCCAGGCCGGTCCCGGCCTGGTCTGTCTGGTGCCTATTATCAGCCTGGTAGAAGGGCTCAAAAATTTGTTGCGCCTGTTCGGCCGTCATGCCTGGGCCGGTATCCGTGATTTCAAAGCGAATGGTATAGAGGCCGGCATCCCCCTGCTCACTGCATGTGACTTGAATCGTGACCTCACCTCGTTGGGTAAACTTAACGGCATTGCCGATCAGGTTGAGCAGAATCTGGCGCAGTCGATTGGCATCACCTTGTAATGCGGCTGGAATGGTGGGATCGATATAATAAGCAAGTTCGACATTTTTGCCATGTGCGATGGGTGCAAACATTTGTACCGCACCATGCAAGACGTCATAGAGATTAAATGCCTCGATATGTAATTTATATTTCCCCGCCTCAATTTTGGATAAATCCAGGATGTCATCGATCAATGTATGTAATGCGTTGGAGGACTGTTTCAGACTCCTGGTGTACTCGGTTTGTTCCGTATTGAGTTCGGTTTGATCCAGCAGGTTCGCCATGCCGATGATTCCGCTCATGGGCGTGCGTATTTCATGGCTCATGGCGGCGAGAAATTCACTCTTGGCGCGGTTGGCTTTATCTGCCTGGGCACGTGCCTGCTTGATACGCTTGAGCATGGCATTGATATATGGGGGCAGCAGGAAGAGCATCAACAAATAAAGACTGATATCAAACATGTGTGAGAACCATGTGCCTGAATACCAGAGTACAAAGCTGAAACTGGCGATACTGGTAATGGCCGCAGCCAGCAGCTGGCCACGCCCATAACGGACACCATAACCAATAAAGGTCCATGGATAGAGTAGGAAGTAGGGGCTAAAGGGTCCGCCACCGGTGAGAATCATCGCCACGCCGATGGAAACGAAATCAATCGGGATGGTCAGGTATGTCCGCAGGGTAGAGCGGGGAATATATTTAATACTGTGTATGACGAGATATGAAAGGGTAATGAAGGTAACCGAGAAATAAGCAACATATTCGAAATGGGGCGGATAGTAGTTCACATACATGGCGGATGTGATATGGACACTGGCTAGAATCCAGAGGATGAGCCGGACCCAGGCCTGGGAATATTCAGGGTTCTCACGCATCTTTTGAATAAAGCGGGTCTGGTTGGATTCGTGCATAAGCGTTTGTTAAAACGGTCTGGTTATGTAACGGGTCCGAACGCAGTATAATGCATATTCCAGGATTATTGTGGAGTATCTCGTATGGGCAAGGCGATGGCAGCAGGGATGAAAATGCACGAGGTCGAGTTTGGTGCAGAGAATAAATGCAGCAAGTGCACAAACTCAATTTGTTGTACCTACACGACACAGGAAATCAATACGCCAAGAAGTAAACATGATTTTGATCACTTGCTATGGCAACTGGCACATGAAAATGTGCAGGCCTACAAGGATGAGGATGGCTGGTTTCTGGCGGTGAATAATCCCTGTCGGTTTTTGTTAAAGGGTGGTGGCTGTGGTATCTATGCAACACGCCCGCAGATATGCCGGGATTACAGCAACGATTTTTGTGAATATGATGAACCGGCGGAAAAGAATTTTGAATTCTATTTTGACAGCTATGAAACCTTACTCAAATATTGCCGCAAACGTTTTAAGAACTGGGATAAGCGTTTTAGTCAGGCATAATATCGAGAAAACTGTGGATGGCTGAAAATTCCTCGACATCCTTTTTCGGGGTCTGGCTATCCGGTTTGTGCACGGCCAACAGGTGGCTGATACCGTATTCGCGTGCCGAGCGCAGCACGGGCAGGCTGTCATCCACCAGCAGTGTGGTTGATTTTTCAAAAGGCACCTCGGCGACCAGCTTTTTCCAAAAACGTGGTTCTTCCTTGGGCATGCCATAGTCATGTGCACAGATGATCCTGTCCAGGTGATTATGCAGCTGGGTGCGATCGAGTTTGAGCATAAGGCTTTTCTGGTGGGCATTGGTGACCAGGATGGCGGCCTTGCCCCGTGTACGAAGCTGATCTAGAAAATCAAGTACGTGGGGGTGTATGGCAATCAGGTGATCAATTTCTTCCTTGAGCAGGGCAATATCCAGACCCAATTGCTCAGACCAATAGTCGACACAATACCAATCCATGGTGCCTTCGATGCGTTGAAACTTTGGAAACAAGACGGCCTTGGCCTCGTCGAGTTTTAGGGCATTTTTTTCGGCGTATCGCTGCGGCACGTGTTCGCGCCAAAAATAGGAATCAAAATAGAGGTCGAGCAGGGTCCCGTCCATATCGAGCAGTACCGTGGTAATTTCTTTCCAGTTAAGCATTTATATAAATTACAGTATGTTAGCTAATATTAAAATTGTATAAAAGAAGTTTCCGTTGCAGCCGATAAGGTCTAATCTTGCATAAAAAAACCAGCTGTGATCATATCATCTTATTATTAAGGAGTGCTCATGAAAAGCCTCGGAAATATTGCAGTATTAGCATTAATGGCTGCATTGTTTACTTCGGCCAGTGTGGCAAATGAACCGACGGCAGAGGAGCTCGAGCGCTGGTTTAATAGTGATAATTTTGATCCCCCTGTTGTATTCAAAGATGTGAATGAAGGCTCGCTGGTTTTCCTGGCCAAGCCGCCAAAAGACAAAATTCATCATCACCATAACAGTCTCACAATATACCAACACAGCCTTGCCGATGGCTGGGTGAAAATGGAGCAATGTCATGTAAACCTTGACCGGGTTTCAGCGGCACAAATTGTCTTTAATAAAAAGCGTATAAAAGAACTGAAAATTATCAAACAAAAAAACATCAACAAGGCATGGGTGGATGGTGCCTCTGTACAGCTGGAAGATATCAGGACCGATGCCATGTTATGCCTGCAGGCCTGGACACGTGCACTGTTCATCAATGATGATGGTAGTTATAGTTTGCGTAATGGCCCGTTTATGCGGCGTTTTCTCGATGGTTATTTCCCCATGCGTGTTTCTATGGATATCGGCTATCAAAATACAGGCCTGAAACCCATTACTATCTCGCCCTCTGAGCAAAAAGGTTTTAATATATGGCGGGAAAAAAATCGTATCGGTTTTGATGCGATTTTTGAAGGAAAGTTGAAAACGGAATTTGCTTTTGAAATAGAAACCCTGTTGTAGTGGTCGTCAAGCAATACCTGTCGGCTTCACCTACGAGGTCTGAGTGGTGTAAACTGCGCGCATCTGAATAGACTAGGCGGATTATCCTGTAATCAAAAATGAGACAGCTACCCGAAATTCTGGCGACGAAAACACTGGCCAAGACACGACTCTTCCATATAGAACAAATCGATTTACGTTTCTCCAACGGTGCCTCGGTTCAGTATGAACGCATGTGTGGTTCGCCGCAGGGTGCGGTGTTAGTGGTGCCGATGCTCGATGATGAGACCGTGGTATTAATTCGGGAATATGCGGCTGGTGTAGAGCGTTATGAGCTGGCATTGCCCAAAGGGCGAATTGAAAAAGGTGAAGAGGTGCTCAATGCCGCTAACCGGGAGTTAATGGAAGAGATCGGTTATGGTGCAAAATCGCTGCAACATCTCACCAGCATGACCCTGGCACCGGGTTATTCGAATCAGACAACTCATATCGTCCTGGCACAAAAACTCTATGAAAAGCGAGCGGATGGTGATGAACCGGAACCAATAGAAGTTATACCAATGAAGTTAAATGCCCTTGCAAAAACATTGCTACAAAGTGAGATCACCGAGGCAAGGACGATTGCGGCATTATTTATGGTGCGTGATCTCTTGGTAAAATGATATGTTGGGAATAATAAAGTGAAGCGCGATGAGTTAGAGGCCTTGCAAGGGCCCATCGTGTCACTCGCGATCAAGGCCGGTGCGCGTATTCTTGATTTTTATCGCTATGGTTATGAGGTGGAGCAAAAGGAAGATAAAACACCGTTAACGGAAGCAGATATCGCCGCGCATGACATTATCGAGGAAGGGCTGCAACAGCTCACACCGGATATCCCGATCCTGTCTGAAGAATCAACCACGATTCCCTATGGCATACGAAAAACCTGGCGGCGCTACTGGCTGGTTGATCCACTCGATGGAACAAGAGAGTTTATTCGTCACAATGGGGAGTTTACGGTGAACATCGCCTTGATCGAAGAGGGCTTGCCTGTTATGGGGCTCATTCATGCGCCGGAACTGGAGAATTGTTATTTCGCCTCAAAGGGCCTGGGTGCCTATAAAAAGGCCGGCCATAAAAAACCGAGGCGTATTGCGGTAAGGGAAAAATGCCGGCAACCGGTTATTGTTGCCGGGAGCCGTTCTCACCCGAGCGAGGGTTTCCTGCATTTTATCGGTAATCTGGGGGATTGTGAGGTATTGAGTGTGGGCAGTGCGCTCAAGTCCTGCTTGGTGGCGGAGGGTGCTGCAGATATCTATGCACGGCTGGGACCCACATCAGAATGGGATACGGCCGCAGCACAATGTATTATCGAAGAGGCGGGGGGTGCCATGACCGATATTAACATGCAGCCTTTGCGTTATAATACCAAAGAGAGTTTACTTAACCCGCATTTCTTCGCGTTCGGGGATAAGTCGGTGGACTGGCAGCGCTATCTGTAGAGCTGCAGTGATCATAGACCGACATGATGGCCTTCAGTTCGCACAGAACCTGTGTTTTTTCTGCGTCATTCAGCCCTTCGAATAAGGATTGTGGTTTTGCCCGTTCAAGCTGGGCGATATAGTTTCTCACGGCCTGGCAGCCATCCTGACACAGGCGTTCCACATAATCTTCAATCTTCGATGAGGCCAGTCTTGGATGCATTGTGGCTAGAACCAAATATCGGGGTAAACTATAAGTATACCCGATAATGTGATTTAAGGCACAATTTGTCGGTTTACAAAACAAACACTTTATGAAATGGGTCCATCTTGAAACTAACAAAGCTTAAAAATATATTTAATTACAATCGCTTATTAAAATTAAGACATGACTTTAATACACCGCTCAAGGCCTTGCTCGCCAGCTCCGGGGCATTCAAGGGCGCATTTGATTTAGTCACAAAAGACAAGCAAAAGATGAAGGTTGGGCGCACGGATGGCGCGCTATGGGAGGCCTACTTTCACCACGATGCTGGTGAAGTGAAGGTGGAGCAGGCCATGTTCAAGGTGAGGCCATTCGATAAGAAACAATCTGCCTATTTCATTGCGCCAGGCCACAACGGCATGACCCATAAACCACAGCGCTGGAATAGCAATATATTGCAAAACCCACTTGTCAGTCAGTTGCAACAGGCTGAAAAGGCCGTTTATTCACAACATGGTGAAGATGGCGTTTTGGCGACCTTGTTGGGAAAAATACCCGTCAAGCACAAATTTATCGTTGAATTTGGTGCGCATGATGGCGTCAACATGAGTAACAGTCGTCATTTGATTAAAGATAAAGGCTGGTCGGCATTTCTGATTGAGGGCGATAAACGCTTTTATTCAAAACTAAGTAATGTCTACAAAGGTGAGTCTACAGTTAAGATCCTTAATTCATTTGTAACACCAGAAAATATTAATCAGCTTTTTACCCAGGCAGGGGTGCCGGCTGATTTTGAGGTGTTGTCTATCGATATAGACAGTATTGATTATTACGTCTGGCAAGGCTTGACCGAGTTTACACCCAAAATTGTCGTCATTGAATATAACAGTGTGGTCCCGCCTGATGTTGAATATATTGTTGAACGTGACAAGGCGATTGAGTTAAGTGGTACCAGCAAGGAGGGGGCAAGCCTGTTGGCTTATGACCGACTTGCAAGAGAGAAAGCTTACCAACTGATTTACACTGAGTTATCAGGCGCGAATGCCTTTTTTATTCATGATTCGTGCAAGCAATATTTTCCTGGAGTCGACTGGTCCGAACTGACGGCATCCAATCTTTACCAAGCTCCCCAGTTTGGAGAACTGGCCGGCGGCAAGGCTGTAAATGGGCGGGGTTACAGTTAAGGATGGCCTGTAGATGGGAGAATTCAAACACCTCTCTATCAGTTGTTATAAGAATCCTTGCTTGCCTTTCCGACCAATCTGGCGGGATTTTTTGTGTAAATTTTAAAGAATACAGCCAGCAGCGAGTTTGTGGCTCAACTCTCTTTTGCCTTTCGCCTTAGATAGATGATGCTTGTCAGGCCGTAGTAAACAGCCGCGAAGAGAACGGAATAGATGAGGTCCGTTTCCAAAATCAAGACACCGATAATAATGACACCGATCAATAACCAGAGCAGGATCATCACGGCTTTGGGCAAATCTTCTGGCACTTTATTTCCCCCTGGGGCAGATGCAAACGGCATCTGTTCATAAATTAATCTGTTGTGATCATGGGCCATGAATTGTACGTGAATCCGTCATGATGTGACAAAAAAGTTAAAACATGAATACCTAAATATGCCGTATCTGGCAGGTAAACGAAGAACGGCCATGGGTATATGGGGAAGCGGTGGCCTGCACCGGATCGAAAACCGGATCGCTGAGTTGTCAGCGGAGCGAGAATTGGATCGGCAGCAACAATTCAAGTCGTGCCTGCCGCAGTTGTGCCGGCACCGGTGGGAGTGGCTTGGCACGTTCCAGCATGGCGGTGACTTCACGGTCAAGAATAGTGTGGCCGGTGCTGCGTTCGATACGGTAATCGAGCACATTACCGTTACGGTCAATGGTGAAATAGAGCAGTGCCGTGCCCTCCTGCCCACGCCTCTGCGCCCAGCGCGGATAACGGCGATATTGTTCCAGCCAGGCCTGCAGTTGGGCAAAGTAGTCCGCCCGGAGGCCGGGGTTGCCACCACCGGCAGTATTGTCGCCGTTGATGGTGAGGATCGATGTGCCATTGTCTCCGCTTTTCATGGCCGTCTTTTGTGTCTGTTTGGTGTTTTTATGGGCTGGCCGCGGCTTTGGTTTTGTCTCGGTCTTCTGTACGGATTTAGTCTGGCGTGGTTTTGATTCAGGTTTCGGTATGGGTGGGGCTACCTCTTCAACGGGTGGCGGGAGGTCCGCCGGAGCCTCTGTCAACTCCGGTGGCCGGACAATCTCAGATTCAGGTTCCTGTACCGGCTCGACCTCGGGCGCCACCTCTTCCGCCACGAGCTCGGTGTCTGGCGGGCCGGCGGCACGACTCGCAGGCCCAAGGGAGATCTCGATGCCCCCGGTGCCGATACCGCGCGCGCCAGACGCGGGAGAGCTATGGAACAAGGCGACCAGGCTAAGGTGCGCGCCCAGGGCCAGCCCGAGCGCGAGAAACCAATGCAGTCTCTGTAGCTGCATCATAGCTCTCTTTGGATGGTCAGCAGGTGCAGCCGCTTTACACCGGCACTGCGCAGCTGCTCCATGAGTAGCACCAGGCGGGTGGCGTCTGCGGCACCGTGGGCCTTGATCCACATGGTCTCGGGTACCGTATCGCCCACGATGGCCTGCAGTTCCTCAGGCAGCTGCTCCATGGAGATATTATGCTCACCGATGGCCAGTTGGCCCTCGGCACCCATGTGAATCACCAATGGGGTCTCTTCCAAGGCCTCAGTTGCATCGGAGACGATGGGCTCAATCGTGAACGGATCCACCTGGGAGAAGCTGCCGACGATAATGAAGAAGATCAATAATAGGAACACCACGTTGATCAGCGGCAGGATGCCTTCGTCCTCATCCCGTGCGTGCGCGGTATGCTGAAATCGAAAGTTCGAATCTCTCACGGCGTGCGTCCCCGGACCAGGGAAACCTTGCTCGCACCCGCAGCCCTTAGCCGATCCAACACATCGATCGCAGTTTGTAGGAGAACGCCCTCTTCGGGCCTGACCATGATAGTCAGCTCCGGGTGACGGGCGATTTGTTTGGCGATCTGTTGTTGCAGTGACTGCGGGTCAAGGGTTTGGCCTCCCAGAAGCCAGCGGCCGTCCGCCAGGAGTTCCACCACCAAGGCCTTGTCCGGCGATGATGCAGGGTTGCCTGGGGCAGGCGTCATCACCTCCAGGGTGCGCCAGTCCAGGAAACTGGAGGCGAGCATGAAGAATATCAGCAGGATGAACACCACATCGATGAGTGGTGTCAAACTGACCAGCGGACGCCGCCGGCTATGCTCAGGGCCCAGCGGTGACGGTATTGGCGGGAATGCCGGCTTCGTCATCGGTAAGCTCCTCCTGCGCTGCAAGCTGGCCCAGGTCTTCGGTAAAGATCTGGGTCACGGCATTATTCATATCATGCGCCAGGCGCGCGAGCATACGGTCGAAGAAATTAACCACCGCGACCACAGGCATGGCCACCCCTAAGCCGACGGCGGTGGTGAGCAAGGCCTTCCAAAT
>Ga0316193_10001331_pt1 | contig 16523 bp, 10 predicted proteins | sample MerIslsedime2_MG_FD_207735 | JGI IMG/M metagenome (GOLD analysis project Ga0316193, IMG submission 207735) | Coastal sediment microbial communities from Maine, United States - Merrow Island sediment 2 | ecosystem: Environmental > Aquatic > Marine > Coastal > Sediment | place: USA: Maine...
AATTCCGCCGAACCACATGGCGGCCACAACAATCACCATGCCGACCGCACCGATCACCGTCCACCATTGCCAGGGAAGCTTGCGTTTGGGTTTGACGGGCGTCCGCCACTCGCCCTCTAAGGTCTGTGATGGACCGGAGGCGGCCTCGCCGAAATCTGCGGTCGCCTCGAACTCGTCTGTGAAGAGGTCGTCCTCCAGGTCGGGCATTGCCGAATCTCCGGCAAGCTCGCCGCTGTCTGGGTGAGCGCCCCGCTGGATGGCCTCTTGGAGACGGGTGGCCTCAACGTTATTCGGGCTGAGCTCGAGCGCCCGCCGCACAAAATCGGTCGCGACCTCGAGGTCTCCGCTGAGGTGGGAAGATCGGGCATCCGCCAACATCGGCTCGATCCGGCGTTCGATGTCCTCCTTGGCGTGACGAATGTGTTCGATGCGGTCCAAAGCCTCTTCATGCGTGTGGTCGATGAGCAGAATCCTCGACCATGCATCGATGGCAGTTGCATAATCGTCGGCGGCCGCGGCGGTACCGCCCTTGGTGAGGAGATCGCGAATGACCGCCTGGGTGTCGCTCGGATCGATCTCAACTTCCTCGGGGTCGGGCTCCGACATCGTCGATGCTGTCTCGAACAGGCCCTCTTCGGCCACATCCGTCTCTTCGTAGTACGCTTCGGTCGACGCCGGCGGCTCCGGATCCACAGCCGCCGGCTCCGGTGCGGCCGGCTCCGGTGCGGCCGAAACGTGCAGCGGCGGTGGGCCCGGCGCGGGGTCATCAGCGGACGCTGCTTCCTCGAAGCTCTCTGCGCTTTCCATCCCAATTTGTGGGGCGTCGTGTTCAGTATCGGAAAAGAGATCGGAGGACCCGACCGCGGGTTCGAATCCGACCGCCTCCGGCTCGCCGGGATCCGCCGGGGATTTCTGCTCCTCCTCGGCAAAGCCGGCCTGTTCAAGCGACACTTCCCCACCCTGCTCGATGAGCGCAATGGTCTCGGCAATCTCGCTATGGTGGGGGTCGAGGGCCTGCGCCATCATTACGAAATTGGCGGCTTCCTGCGAGTCACCATGGGCGAGGGCGTCGCGCGCCTGTTGGAGGAACTGACCAACCTGTGACGAACCCTTTGTTGCCTCTTCAATCTGCGAGAGGAGGAAACGTGCCTCTTCGTGGCCTGGAAGATCAAGCAGCACCTGATCGACCTTCGCTCGCGCCCCCTCAAAATCACGCTCGTCGTACATCTCCACCGCCTCCACCAGCAACGTGTTGATGGTGTCGGTGGTCGGGGCCTGGAGCTGCGACAGCACGTCGTTGAGATCAATTTCCGCCGCCCCCGAAGAGAGCTGCTGATGGAGGTTCTTGGCCGGAGCGTAGGCGGGGTCGAGTCGGAGTACGAACTCCAGCCCAATGAGGGCTTCTTCTCGATTTCCCTGTTGGAGTTTGCCCACCACCTGTTTGAAGGCGGTCATCACGCGATCCTGGGCCTGGGGAGAGAGCTCGGGGTTGCCGGGATACGCCATGATAACGATGTTATCAGGGGGTTCAGGAAAGGGTCAACGGTGGCCCTTCTGTGTGAATCAGATTTCGGCAGTGACGAGTGCGTTGTCGAGCACGATTCGGACCCGGGCGCCGCCCTCCTCCAGGGACTGGAGCTCGAGCGTGCCTCCATGATCCGAGACAATTCGGTGAACAAGTGCGAGACCAACGCCGGAGCCGCGCCCCTTGGTGGAGAAGAATGGCTCGACCAGAGTTTCGGTGTCCTCGGTCGGGAGGCCGACGCCGGTGTCCTCGACCTCTATGACCACATTCCGGTCCCGGACATAGGCTGTAATTCCGATGCTTCCGCCGCCGGGGATCGCCCACACCGCGTTATCGAGCAGGTTGACCAGGGCTTGCCTGAGAAGGGCGGGGTCCACCATGGCCCGGATCTCGTTCTCGGGGAGCCTGGCCTGCACTTCAAGACCCGCACGAACGCCCCCGTACAGCGAACACAGCTCTCGCAAAAGGCGACCGAGGTCTGTCGGTTGTGGATTAATGGTCGGCATTCTGGCGTACTCTTGGAACGCGTCCACCAGCTCTTTGAGACCGGCGACCTGGGCAACAATCGCCTCACAACCCGAAGTCACGATTTCACGCAACTCTCCGTCGAGGCCGTCTGCACGGCGCTGGATGCGTTCTGCCGCCAGCCTGATCGGGGTCAGGGGGTTACGGATCTCGTGCGCGATGCGCTGCGCGACCTCACTCCAGGCCGCTTGCCTCTGCGCCTGAATGAGCTGGGTCAAGTCGTCCATCGCGACGACCCGGCCTCCCCCGGGCAGCGGGCGGGATGTGATGTCAATACGAAAGGTCTCGCCGCCGGTATCGAGATCGATCTCGCTGCTGATATCGGCCGGCTGTCCCGGGAGGAGTCGCTTGTAAAGCTCCTTGAGTCCCTGCTGATCGAGATTATGCAACGGCTGCCAGCTGTGTGCCCACTCCCGGTGGCCGAGTATGGCCGCCGCTGCCGGGTTGGGGCGAAAGTGTTCACCCTCGGTGTCAACCGACAACACCCCGGTGGGCACCGTGGCGAGGAGCGTGGTCAGTTCCTGATTCGAGGTGAGAATCTCCGCTTCGGTGGCGCGAACCCGACGGACCATGGCATTGAACGAATTCACCAAGACCGCCACTTCATCCGATGCCGGCACCTCGACCTCTTCGAGGGCGTCGCCTTCAGCGACGCGTTGGGTCGCCCCGGCGACAACCAGCAATGGCTCGGTGAAACGCCGCGACAAATAGAGACCGACCCAGACAGTGGCGAAAAGGAGCAACAGAGTGACCGCGAGGAGCACGAGCACCGTAGTGGCAGTAATGGTTCCTTGCTTCTGCTTCATCTCCTGGAACTGGGCGTCGGCGGCGATGGCGTTTTCCAAGTGGAGCAAAAGCTCGCGGGGCAACATATCGCCGACCACCACTCGACCATCGTCTGCCGTCGGACTCCAGGCTCGGAGCAACAACCCGCCTCGCCAACGATCGGCTCGGACCCCCGATGATGGCAAATTCTCCCAGCGAAGCGGCGGCAACGAGGCCGGAATCCGTCGCGGATCTGCGACCATCTCCTCGAGATCATCGCCCTCGTAGAGGGCAACCAGGTCCACCCCAAGAAGGTGTTGGAGACGGACTAGGTCCTGTCGACCGGTGCCGCGGCCGAGCTCTTCCGAGGCAACGGCCGCCTGTCGCCGGAGATGTTCTTCGATCAGCTCACGAACCTGGACAGTGACCTCCGCGCCGCCGCGCAAGATCGTTTCTACCGGTGCCGAGAACCATCGGTCGATGGATCCCTGTAGAAGGTTGGTGGCGATCAAGAAGATCAGAATGACCGGCACGAAGGTCAGCCCGACGTACGTCAACACCAACTTGGTGCGGAAACGGCTGCCGAGGACGCCGGACCGCCGATCGACGGCAAGTCGCACGATGTTGCGTAGGAGGATGAAGCTGAGGATGAGGATCAGCGAGATGTCCAGATACCACAAGACAAAGAGGAGCACCCTGTTGGTGAGTTCTTCGGGAGATGTTTCCTGGGCGCGCTGGAGGAGATAAAAGGCCCCCACGGAGAGAACCATCAGGAAGAAAAACACCCCAATCAGGAAACGGTTCTCTCTGTGATATCGCCGCCAGGCGTCGCTCAGCCGGCTCATCGGGCGCTCCCCCGCGAGCCAACGTCGCCGAGGGTCATTCCTCGTCCCGCAGCGCCTCGAGCTTTACCTCGACCCAGTCTGTCCCTTCGGACGAGGGGAAGACAAGCCATGTGGTCCCGCTCGAAAAAACCGCACGCACCCGGACTCTCAAAAAGGCATCGCGTCGACCTTTCGGAAGGGGAACCTCAACTGCGGGCGGAGACGCCAACCATTGCAGGGCGACTTCAATAGAGTCAACCTCGCGGCTGACCGTGGTGGAACCGTTGACGATGAGCTGGCACAGGTATCTGCCGGTGATGGCGTCAAAGGTGACCGTGGAACGCGCCACGCCCTTCCAGATCCGGTTATCGGGGAACATCCTCCGCCGGGCATAGACGCGAAGCGGGTAGTCGATTTCGATCCGTGCACCGGATGAAACCGTGTTGACCACGGACTCCGGCATTTCGGCCAAAAGTTCGAATCGAATGACCAGTGCCTCGGGACCCCGATCTACCCCGACGTGCAAAGCGTCTGAGGCGAGGGACGCAACGAGAAGGACCGCGGCAGCGAGGCTCGACATGACGGGCCGATTCTACCGCGGATTGGGTCGGTTGATACCTCGATGGGTCGGTGGATGGTACATTAGGTCGATTCCAGAGCTCATTTGGAGGGATCGCGATGAGCGCCAACATACCCGGCTGGTCGCCGGAAATCGAACGCGGATTCAAGGAGATCCTCTTTCGGTTCCTGGAGGAGATCCAGTGCACCAGGGCCGCGCTTTATCTCTACGGTCCGGACGACAAGTTTCTCCTCGCAACCCAGTACGGTTTTGGTCGTCGCGATGTGCTGGCGATCGAACACGGGCTGTTGGAACCGATGGTCCGGAGGGTCCGCGATCTCAATGGGGTTCCGGCCGCCTTCAACCGCAAACATGACCTCGGCCCACTCACCGACTATTTGAAGAGTGCCGGCAACTCGCGGTTGCTCCTGGTGCCGCTGATCGCGGGCGAGGAGATCATCGGCTTTGTTGATGCGCGTGACAAAGGGCGCAAGCGCACGTTCGAAAGGACCGATGTCGCAAACGCGAAAAAAATAGCTGCGGCCATGGTCGAGTTCGCCAAACGAACCGGATTCGTCTTTTCGGACGAGGACATCGAAGAGGTCGAAGATGAGGCGCCGACGGCACAGCAGCCGGTGGACCTCGGGCCGCCCCGCGCACCCATGCTCGACGAGTCAGGGCTTGAAAATGTTCATGATGCGGCACTCGACGCGGTCCTCGATCATCAGGTCGTTGCGGTTGCAGTGACCCTGATGACGGCAGGCGAAGCCGCAACTCTCGTCAACATTCGTGAGGGCAGCTCCGATTTCGATCGCGATGCCCTCACCCGCCACCAGAGCTCGGCCCTGGTGGAGGTGGGGGTCTCACCGCCGGATCGTGGGTCGTGGCATATCGAAGTGAGAAGGGTGCCGACAACCGTCGATCCGGCCCCATCGCCAATGATCGCGTCTGCGGTCCTTTTGGAAAACGTGGATATCAGCACGCTCACCGCTTCGGTCATCTCGGGCGGCGGGGCGAACGCCGCACGCGCGACGCTGTCGCGGCTTCAAACACGAGCCGAGGACGCTCGCGAAAAATCTCTGCTCAGGTTTTCGCGCCGCAATCTGGCGCGAAGGTTGTTGCAGCCCGGGTCGCGCACCTACCCGGATCTCGTCGCTCATTCCGAATCAGTTTCTCGCCTCGCTTTCGCAATGGCCAAAGAGCTCGAGCTCGGTCCGGCCCGTGCCGAGGATGCGGCCCTCGCCGGCCTTCTCCATGACGTGGGAATGCGCGAGCTCGATTACGAGCGCCTCTACCGCTCGAGCTCTCCATCGGCTGATGATCGCGTTCGCTACCAGAAGCACCCGGTGGTTGGCGAGAGAATTCTGGTCGGCACCGGCCTCGACGACGTCATGGCCGCAGTTCGCCACCACCACGAACGCTGGGACGGCACTGGATATCCGGATCGTCTGGCACGAGAGGATATCCCGTTTCTGGCGCGCCTGATTCACGTCGCCGAGGTCTACGATGTCCTGACCGTGCCGGGGCGATATCGGCCGACCGTTAGCCCCGATCGAGCGTTCGAGATCATCGAACGAGGGAAGGGACATCAGTTCGATCCCCAGTTGGTGGAGGTGCTCGGCAAGGTGGTGCGATGAGCGATGACCGCAGGGTCCTCGCGACCAACCGCAAGGCGCGCCATGTCTACCACATCCTCGAAAAGGAAACGGCGGGGATCGAGCTTCTGGGTACTGAGGTCAAGGCCATCCGTGACGGCAAAATCAACCTCAAGGAAGCCTACGTGAGCTTCACCGGCGGCGAGGCGTTCCTGGTCGGCTGCCATGTGGGCGCCTATGAAGCTGCCGGCTACGCCCATCACGATCCTATCCGGCGCCGCCGCCTGTTGCTCAACAAAAAGGAAATCGAACGCCTGACTTCAAAGGTCCATGAGAAGGGGCTCACCGTGGTGCCACTGAGCGCCTTCCTGGAAGGCAATTGGATCAAGATCGAGATCGCGCTCGTGCGAGGCAAACAGCTTCACGACAAAAGGGAGACCCTGCGCCAGCGCACCCTTGATCGGGAAGCGGAACAGGCCATCAAGGAGCGGGGCAAATAGCGTCGTCGCCTTTGCGCGATGGTATAATCGCGGCGTAAACTCACCCGGCCTTCTGCGGCCGGAAGAGATGCGTGAGGATTCGTACCGCCCATGGTGGGAACGTCAGCTGTTGGCAGCGTGTTCCTCAATAAGGCACGGAGACGTATTTGAATGCAGGATGAGATCATCATTCGCGGTGCGCGCGAGCACAACCTGGCCAACATCGATGTCGCGATTCCCCGCAACCGCCTGGTGGTTATTACCGGTGTTTCCGGGTCGGGCAAATCCTCGTTGGCCTTCGACACCCTTTTTGCTGAAGGGCAACGTCGCTACGTGGAGTCACTTTCCGCCTATGCGCGCCAGTTCCTCGATCAGATGGAAAAGCCGGACGTCGACACCATCGAGGGCCTTTCACCGGCGATTTCCATCGAACAGAAGACGACCTCGCGCAACCCACGATCGACTGTCGGCACGGTCACCGAAATCCACGATTACCTCCGTCTCCTGTGGGCATCCATTGGGGTGCCCGAGTGTCCCGACTGTGAGATCCCGATCCGCCCCCAAAGTGTCGAACAGATGGTCGATCAGCTCCTCGCCCTGCCTGATGGAACGAAATTCATGCTCCTTGCCCCGGTGGTTGAAGGGCGCAAGGGAGAGCACCGCAAGGTCTTTGCGCAGATGGTGCGGGAGGGCTTCGTTCGTGCTCGAGTGGATGGCGAAATCACTGAGGCCGCTGAACCGCCCAGCCTCGACAGAAAGCGAAAACACACGATCGAAGTTGTCGTTGATCGTCTCTCAGTGCGCGACGGTGTGGCGTCCCGCCTCGCTGATTCCCTGGAAACCGCCCTTCGGGTCGGAGAGGGCCTGGCATTGGCGGTCGTGTCGGGTGGCGAGGAGCTCGTGCTGTCGGCTCGCCACGCTTGTCCGAAGTGCGGTTTCTCGCTGACCGAGATTTCACCGCGGCTTTTCAGCTTCAACTCACCGCAGGGCGCCTGCCCGACCTGCTCAGGTTTGGGTTTCCTGCGCGAAGTCGACCCGGAAAAACTGATACTCGACCCGGAGCGGTCTCTTGCGGGCGGGTGTCTGGCGATGGTCGGCAAAAGTCCGGGCTCGTGGTTTCGGCACCAGGTCGAACAGCTCTCGGAGGCGCTCGAGTTCGACCTCCACACGCCGTGGCGGCGTCTGCCTGAGGGCGTGAGACGGGTCCTCATGTACGGCACCGATGGCGAGCACGAGTTCGTCTGGGAAGGTCGCAAGGGCGCGTATCGCTACCGTGACCGGTTCGAGGGAGCGGTGCCGCGCCTCGAACGACGGTTTGCCGAGACCAGCTCCGAAGATGTGCGGCGGGAGCTCGAGCGCTATATGTCTTTCGCTCCGTGCGGCAACTGTGGCGGTTCACGGCTCCGCCGCGAGGCGTTGGCCGTCAAGATTTCGGGGAGTAGCCTGGTCGAGGTCTCGAACCAACCGGTGAATCGTGCCCTTGAATGGTTCAGCGATCTCGAACTTGGCGAGCGCGATGCCAAGATCGCCGACAAGATCCTGCGCGAGGTACGAGACCGCCTCGGGTTCCTGGTATCCGTGGGTCTCGACTACCTGACCCTCGACCGAATGGCCGGCACCCTGTCTGGCGGCGAAAGTCAGAGAATCCGGCTTGCAACTCAGGTCGGCTCGAAGTTGATGGGTGTCCTCTACGTCCTCGATGAACCGTCCATCGGTCTTCACCAACGGGACAACCGCCGCCTTCTCGACACCCTCAAGGGTATGCGAGATCTCGGCAACACCGTGGTCGTGGTCGAGCACGACGAGGAGACCATTCGCGAGGCTGATTGGGTTGTCGATCTCGGTCCGGGTGCGGGCCGGCACGGAGGAAAGGTCGTGGCAAGTGGCCCCCCGGAGTCGCTGGAGGACGTCGAGGCGTCGCTCACCGGCGCATACCTTGCCGGGAGACGCCATATTCCGGTGCCGGAGGAGCGGTCCGCGGGAAACGGTGACCGACTCGTGGTACAAGGAGCCGCCGAACATAACCTCAAGGAAATTGACGTTGCCTTGCCGCTTGGTCGTCTCGTCTGTGTCACCGGTGTATCCGGGTCCGGGAAGTCGACCCTGGTCAACGAGATTTTGCACAAAGCGGTAGCCCGCGAGCTCTACGGAACCCTCGCGAGACCAGGCCGGCACACCGGCGTCGAGGGAGTCGATCTCCTTGACAAGGTGATTGCAATCGACCAGTCGCCGATCGGTCGCACTCCACGATCGAACCCTGCGACCTACACCAAAGTCTTTGATCCCATCCGCTCACTCTTCGCTGCCACAACTGACGCGCGGGCGCGTGGCTACAAGCCGGGTCGGTTCTCATTCAACGTCAGGGGCGGCCGCTGTGAGGCCTGTCAGGGCGCGGGCCGGTTGCGCATCGAGATGCACTTTCTACCCGATGTCTTCGTGACCTGTGACCAGTGCGGGGGTTCGCGATACAACCGCGAAACGCTCGAGGTCCATTTCAAGGGGCTGAGCATTGCCGAGGTCCTGGACCTCACGGTCAACCAGGCGCAGGAGGTCTTCGGTTCGGTGCCCAAGATCGTCCGCGTTTTGGACACGCTGATCGCCGTGGGTCTCGGCTATCTCCACCTCGGGCAGCCGGCAACCACCCTGTCGGGCGGTGAAGCGCAGCGGATCAAGTTGTCGCGTGAGCTCGCCAAGCGAGCCACCGGGCAGACCCTTTACCTGCTCGATGAGCCCACCACAGGTCTTCACTTCGACGACGTTCATAAATTACTGGCCGTGCTCCACGCGCTGGTGGATCGTGGCAACACGGTAGTCGTCATCGAACACAATCTCGACGTCATCAAGACAGCCGACTGGATTATCGATCTCGGGCCCGAGGGCGGCGATGGCGGTGGCGAGGTGGTCGTCTCGGGCACCCCGGACGATGTCGCGAAGTGCAAGAGGTCGTATACCGGCCAATTCCTCAAACGTATGCTTTGACAAGATTTCGACCCCGTATGCGCACTAATCGCGAAAACGGCTATACGGGTTCCGCCGCCCGCCCACCCACGGCAATACGGCACATACTGTTGACAAAGCTGTCGCCGGGATTGATGGTTTCACCGTAAAGCCGTAAAGCCGTAAAGCCGTAAAGCCGTAAAGCCGTAAAACCGGGCTCGTCTCACGCCAGAATCGAATACCCCCCATCAATGATCAACGTCTGACCATGGATCATCGATGCATATTCTGTGCACAGATAGACGACCACGTTGGCGACGTCCTGTGGATGAACGAGACGACCGGCCGGGGTGCGCGCGCGGGCGCTTTCCAGGAGCTCCTCGCGATTCGGAAAATGGAGCAGCGCGTCGGTGTCGACGGTCCCGGCGGAGACCGCGTTGATGCGCATGCCCTCAGGCGCGAACTCGGCCGCCAGGTGGCGCACCATCGATTCCAACGCTGCCTTCGACGCGCCAACCGCGGTGTAGTTCGGTATGGCGCGCAATGCACCGAGAGAAGACACCGCAACCAGGGTTTTCTCGCCCTTTGCAGAAAGCTTCAGGAACTGCTGAGTGATCGGCAGAAGGGCTGCGGCGTTGATGTGCATGGCCCAGTCAAAGTGGTGCATCGTGAGCTCGCGAGCAGGTTTCAGAACCCCGGAAGCGGCGTTCGATACCACGATATCGAGCCCCCCCCATTCATCGGCGATAGTGGAAAAAATTCGTTCCACATGCTCCGGGTTTGCAACGTTGCCCTTGAGGACAAGGGCCCGGACGCCGCGTGCCTCGATCTCTTGTGCCGTCTCTTCGGCACGGGCTCGATTCCGGAGGTAGTTGATGGCGACGTCGACCTTGAAATCGGCCAATGACAGCGCAATTGCCCTTCCGATACCGCGAGAGGAACCGGTCACCAGGGCGCGCCTGCCGCGCAGTTTGAGATCCATTTTCACCTCCAAGGTCACAAACTAACCCGGGAATAGCCGAAAAACAAGCGCAGAAAGGCGTTTTCTGGTGTTTTGCCCTTGACAGCCCGGGGGTAGGCGGCCAATATGTTGAGTACAAGAAAAACCAGGAGGTTCCCATGAACAAGACCGAAATGGCGATGAAACTTGCGAAGAAGAGCGGTGTCAGCCAGGGCAAGGCGGCGGAGATCATCGACACGATGTTCTCGGCCCACCCGCGCAAAGGCCTCATTGCCACTGCGCTGGATGCAGGTGAGAAGGTGACGATTCCCGGCTTCGGGACCTTTGCCACCAAGCATCGCGGTGCCCGTCAAGGCCGCAACCCGGCAACCGGCGCGACGATTCTGATTCCGGCCAAGAAGTATGTCCACTTCAAGCCGGGCAAGACCCTCCGCGAGCGAGTCGAGAAGTAAACACCGCTCTGATCCGCGCCGGGTGGAGAGTTCCCGCGGCGCTGGAGGTTGAGTTGGGTCCCTTTGGGGCCAGACGCAGAGGCCGGGCTGACGCCCGGCCTCATTTCTTTTTGGAACTGCTGTGGCCCAGGCCCACCTATCTCACCAGCTCTCTGCCGCGGTCGACGATGCACGGGCATCGACTTCCTCCTCGCGTCTTGATCTCGGCGTACGAGCCCCATCGGCGGACGGTTCTGGGGAACCCGGTGAGATATGCGGGCTAACGACCGGTGAAATCGTAGCGCGCAGCAATCGAGAAATAGGTATTCACCGACACGCCGTTTTTACTTCCCGGCTTGAAGTGGTACTTCTTGACCGCGTCCATGACCGCCTGCGGAATGCCGAAGCCTTCGTGATCCGCCCGCAGAATCTTGACGTCGTCGACGAGACCAGAGGCGTTGACGGTCACTTGCAGGACCACAACGCCCTCGCGCCTCGAGTGGATCGCAGCGCGCGGCCATACGACCGGAGTTTTTTTGATGACCACGGGAGGTGAATCCACCTCAGTCGGATCGACGAAGCTGTTCTCTTCGATCAAAGGATCCGCCTGTGAAACCGCCGTCGGTTGTGGTGGTGGCACGGCAGTCGGGACGGCGGTCGGCACGGAGGGCTGCGTCGGCGGGGGGGTCGGCGAGGCGGGCACGGTGGCCGTTACCAGGGCGACGGCCTCGACGGCGGCAGTCGCCGTCTGCTGCGCCATGGCCTGCTGCCGCGCCTCGTCGGCGGCTCGAAGGCGTTCCGCCTCCAGCTCCGCTTCGCGCTGTTGTTGCGCCTCCTCTTCGGCCGCAATCTGCCGTTGCAGTTCTTCGCGTCTCCGCTCCTCCTCGCCGGTCAACTGCCCTTGCCGAGCCCTCCGCTCACTTTCTACCAGGCGCTGTTGGAGCTCGTCGATCTTTGCCTGCCGGGCCACGAGCTCGCCGCGGATCTCCTCCTCCTTCTGTGCCATCATCTCTGCGACCAGACCCTCGGCCAGCGCTCTCATTTTCTCTTCCTGAGCCTGGCGTTCAGCAGCGATCTCCTGGGCGGTCGGAGTTGGTGGTGGCGGCGGGGTCGACGGTCCACGAAAGACGGTCAACCAGAGTGTCGCCGCGATCGCGGCCGCACCGGCAACACCGAGCCCGAGCCATAGACCACGACCTTTGAGCACCGATGGAGAGACCGATTCGGTGGTTTCAACGACGGGTTCTGGGGTCACCACGGGGGCGAGGTACGGGCTGACATCCGTCGTCAGCTCCCGTGCGAGGTCGGCCTCTTCAGCCTCGATCTCGGGACGGAAAAGACGATCCATGAAGAGCGCGAGATTGAAGGTTGTCGGACTGTAGGCGCCGCCGTAAAGAAGGCGGTCGAGCTCTTTCTTGAAATCTACCGCCGAACTGAAGCGCTCCTCGGGGTGCGGTGCGAGGGCTCGCTGGAGGAGTGCCTTGATGTCGTCGGGGATCGTTTCTTCGTCGTACGCCAATTTCGCCTCGGCGATCGCGCCGGCGCGATCTTCGGTCACCGCAGGCAGAGTCGCTCCAGTAAGCAGGTGAAAGAGAATAGCTCCGAGTGAATACACATCACCTCGCCGACTCGCCATCCGCGACTGGAAGACTTCCGGAGCCAGGAAGGGGTGGATCTCATCGGCTGAGGGCTGGTCATCGATCAATGTCAGCAGTTGCTCAGCAATCCCGAAACCGGAGACGATTCCTTCACCGTCGTTGGTCACGAAAATCAGACCTGGATGCAGGAAACCGTGTACGACTCGTTCGCCGCCGATCTCTGCCGTCAAAGTGGCGGCAAGAGCGAGCGCGATCTTTTCGGCGATCAGGAGGGCGTTGTCGACCGGAATCGGGAATTGCTCTTTGGCCACGCGGTCCAAAACGCGGCTCAGAGGCTGCGAAGCCACGAAGTCGACTGCCATCGCCGGCGTACCATGATCGACCAGGCAGTTTACGCTCGCCACGTTTGTCGACTGGACGGCGTTCGCAATGGCGTTGGCGCGGTCAAACGCGGCAATGACGTCCGCTGCCTCGATGAGCGGCCGATCGAATACCCTTAGCCAGACTGCTCGCTGAACACCTGAAGCATCGAACTCGCCGGCGCGGTAGAGATGGCCCAGAGGATCGGAGAGCACCTCTTTGAACCGCAAATACGATGCAAACACACTGTAGGCCTCAGCCATCACCATCCTCCTGGTCCACCCATCTCACCAGCCTCTCCTCTGTGGCGACAAGGACGGGCTTCGAACCTACCACCCCGCGCCGCGCACGGTCAACGGCGAGAGCTCATAAGTCGAGCTACTGCGCGATTATGCTCACCAAGGGTTTTGGAGAACGCGTGCCCTCCCCCGGGCTTGGCGACGAAGTAGAGGTAGGGCGTAGGCAGCGGGTTGATGGCCGCTGCCAGGGCGTCTCGGCCTGGAGAGTTGATTGGGCCCGGAGGGAGCCCGGGATAGCGATATGTATTGTACGGATCATCCACCTCCCAATGGATCCGCAGGAGCCGTCCCCGCCACTCATTGCGGCGTTTGAGGGCATAGACGACGGTTGGGTCGCATTGCAGCAACATGCCGCGTCGAAGCCGGTTGGCGAAGACTCCGGCAATCAGAGGGCGTTCTTCATCAAGCGAGGTCTCGGCCTCGACCAACGATGCGAGAGTGACAATCTCGAGCGTAGACCCCCAGCGCGCTTCCGTTCTCTGTGCCTCCTCCGACCACACCTCCGCGAACCGTTCCACGAGATGGTGTGCCGCGCGCTCGGCCGGGATCCCGACCGCGAAACGGTAGGTGTCCGGGAAAAGAAAACCCTCGAGTGAAGGGGCGTCCGCCGCAAAACTTGAGATCCACTCGACTCGTTGACCAAACCCCCGCCACTCATCAGCGGTCCCCAGGCCGAGGTCCGCAAACTGCTCTCCGATCGCCGCGACGTTGCTGCCCTCGACGACCGTGACGGTGAACATCTTGACTGCGCCTTCGAGGATCGTCTCGAGCACATCCACCGGCCGGCTTGCGGATGGAAATCGATAGTGCCCGTAGTAGAGGGACTGTCCTGGAGCCAGTGTTTTCAGATAGATTCGGCCGGCGAGCACCGATGGCAGTAATGCTTCCGTATGGAGTTGTGCCAGAATCTCCCGCGCTGTTGAACCCGCGGCGATTTCCAACTCGACCGTTCGCGACGATCGTGTTCCCCAGAGGCTGCGGTGGAACCAGAGCCCCCCAGCCGCAACGATGACCGCGGAAAAAACGATTGTGGCCAAAAGTGCCCGTTTGATCATGCGCGGCCCTCAGCTCTCCGCGGACGACGCCGCGGAACGGGTGGCGAGGTACTCCTCGAGGAGGACCTGGGCTGCGATGTCATCCACCGGCTGGCGGGGTGGGCGGCCGGCAGAGCGAGCCCGCCGCCGCGCTTCGTCCGTGGAAAGGAACTCGCTCTGCAACGCAACCTCGACGCCGACAGCTTCAAGAGCTTCAGCGAGGCGTTCTGTGCGTCGCGAGGCGGGTCCGCGGGAGCCGTCCTCGAGGGTCGGCAGACCGAGGACGACTCGTGCCGCACCGACCTCCGAGGCCAGGGCGGCAATCTGTTGCGCAGTGCGTTCCACACCCTCATAGGGCACGATCTCGAGCGGTGACGCCACACCCGTGGTGTCATCTCCGACCGCGAGACCTATACGCCGCCCTCCAGGATCAACTCCCAAGTACCGCACCCGCCTATTGTACGCACGATGCGCAACTCAGCGGGGCGAAGCGCCAGTCCGACCGGCTACAATGTGCGTGGAACCGCGCATACCGGCAGGAGGTCCATGACCTACTTCAAACCGACCTTTTCGTCCGCCGGGTGGCGGGTGACGGTGACCGTGTTGGCGCTGGTTGGGCTGTCGGCGGTAGCGGGCGCCGCCGACGATGAGGACAGAGTGGTTCTCCACGCCGAGACCCAGCTCGGGACGGCGGAAGGCTGGCATGGAGAGGGCGAAGTCCAGATCGTCTATCAGGACATCGACATTCGCTGTGACGAGGCGGACTGGAACCGCGCCACCGGCGAGGTTGTGGCACGTGGCAACGTCATCCTCGACCGTGGACCGAGTCGTTTTACCGCTGATGAGGCGCGGTTCAATATTCAGACCAAGACGGGTACGTTTTTCAACGCCACGGCCTTCATCGATCCCATGTATACCTTCACCGGTCGCGAGATCGAAAAGCTCGACGAGACCCATTACCGCATTGATCGCGCAACATTCACGACCTGCGCCACGGACGGGCGCCCGCCGTGGAGCTTTCATGTCCGTAAAGCCAAGGTGGAGCAGGAGGGCCTCGGGCGCTTCACGAGCTCGGCGATGAAGGTCCGCGGCGTGCCGGTCTTCTACATGCCCTACATGGTGTGGCCGATCAAGCAGGAGCGTGCGGCGGGCCTGCTTTTTCCCCGATTCGGATACTCCAACACGAGGGGGTTCAATTTTGGATTGCCCCTCTACATACCGATCGGCCGAAGTTACGACACCACGATTTTTGCCGACTACTACGCAAAGGGCTATTTCGGCCTCGGCAACAGCTGGCGATGGGCGCCGGTGCGAGGCGCGCGCGGAGATTTCAACCTCTATGCCATCTGGGACCGCGAGAACGAGGAGACTCAGTGGAAGGTCTTCGGCAGACATGCCCAGGAAGATTTTCTCGGCTTCAAGCTCCTGGCTCAGATCGAAAACATGTCCGACATCGACTTCTGGCAGGAGTTCGATCGCAGCTTTGCCGCCAACACCCGCCGCGACCTCTACTCCTTCGCCTTTCTGACCCGCTCCTTCGGACCGTATTCTCTGAATCTACGCGTCGACCAACGCCAGACGTTTTTGACCACCCAGGAGGTCATTCTCGCCCAGCTGCCCGAGGTCGAGGTGCGTTCGGGGGCGACGGCGATTGCCGGATCGCCCGTCTATCTCAATTTGATCTCATCACTCAACTACCTCAAGGCCGACCGTGGAAATGATCTCATCGGCACCTATGGACGTGCTGATCTGTTCCCCCAGTTCTCCTATACCCTGCCGGGTCCGCCGTGGCTTTCGGTGACGCCTCGGGTCGGCGGACGATTCACCTACTACACCGACCAGTACACCGAGGACCGCCGCGAGTTTGCCGGTGAGCCAATCAACCGCATCTATGCCACAGGCGCCGTCGACATTGTCGGCCCTTCCCTCTCGAAGGTCTTCAAGGGCGGCATTGGCGCCTATAGCAAGATCAAGCATCTCATCGAGCCCCGGTTCGAGTATCGCTACCTCACGACCACGACGGACGTCACCCGGATCCCGATCTTCGACGAGGTCGACTCAACTCCTCAGGACGCGAACCTCGTCAACTTCGTGCTCGCGAACCGCCTCCTGGGTCGCGCCCGAGGCGGTGTCGGGACCCGCGAACTGGGTTCGCTCGAGCTTATCCAGGCGTACTCCTTCGATGATCCCCTGAACCGTGGCGACGGCGTGAACACGAGCCAACTCGGGCCGCTCGGAATGGCCCTGCGATTGACGCCGACACAGGGCACCGGCTTCGACGCGCGCTTGTCCTACGACCTGCTCTTCAAAAACCTCCGCTCGACTTCGCTCGCGGCCTCGCTCATGCGTCCGCTCGGCATGCTCAATCTGACCTGGTACGAGAGCTACAATGTGCGGACCGGCGACCGGTTTTCGTCGCAAATACGGAGCCTGGTCGCGTTCCGAAAGGCCGGCTTTCCACTCGATGCTTCGTTCCAGATTGCGTACGACATCGCCAACGACTCACTCGGCGACCAGCGGTATCAGGTCAAATACCAGGGCAGTTGCTGGAACATCTCGGTCCAGTACCGCGATACCCGGATCGGCGCATTCCCGACCCGCGAGTTCCTGGTCGTGATCGGTCTCAAGGGA
>Ga0316193_10001332_pt1 | contig 16518 bp, 15 predicted proteins | sample MerIslsedime2_MG_FD_207735 | JGI IMG/M metagenome (GOLD analysis project Ga0316193, IMG submission 207735) | Coastal sediment microbial communities from Maine, United States - Merrow Island sediment 2 | ecosystem: Environmental > Aquatic > Marine > Coastal > Sediment | place: USA: Maine...
AGAATATCACGCAAGTACTTTCTCGCAACGGCGGCTTTCCCAATCTTTTTAGGATCTATATGGCTCAAATGAGTTATTGATTCCGGTGCATGGAGAAAAATGCTGCCGTTTAGATGTTTAAAAAGCTCCTTTTCGCCGGGGGTCTGGAAGACGATCTGCTGGGTGTTCGAACGTTCAAAAAAGGATTTCTCCATATCAACACTCGGATTTATCCGTTGAACCGGATGTATTCCCATGTCCAGGAGTTTAGCGAAGAGAATTTCCGCAAGCCGGATGGCAGGCATATTATAACGGATCAGCACAACGTCGTTTTTTTTGAATTTACGGGATCTGGCTGTTTTTAATCCCCACAAGAGAACATCCGCATACTTTTCCAACTGTTTTTCTGTGAACATTGTGTAAACTCCCAACCCGGACAAGCCGGAACCAAAAAAGACCAAAACCCTAAACGGGCGCAAAAGATGTATTTATCGTCCTTTCCCCGAGCCCGGGTGTTCTATTGGCAGAATCTAGAAAATTGAGCCAAAGAATATACAAACTTTTCCAATGAGGAGTTATGGATGATCATCTTTTAGAAAAAGGCTGTGATACTCAGAATCCATTAAATGTTTTTTAAGTAACCGCGTCATCAGAGAAAATATCTCGTCCAGTTCTTCATTCGTCATCCGCTGGACCAATTCCTTCATGAGCGTGTCGTCTGAAAATTTCTGAAGATAAAAGATGACTGTATTTTCATCGGTTTCACGATCTAAACCAAGTCCAACAAGACCGTCATAAGTTTCCACATGATTGTGTGTGTGTTTTGCCATTTTTTTTCCAGTAACAACGGTCGAGGTTAACAGCACAAGACGTCGTCTCAAAACTTCCCAATTGTTGTTCCGAGCCGTTGAGGAAGTTCTGTGTTGACATATTCAGAAATAACAACAATAAATATTATTTTCCAGAAAATCAATTCGTTAAATTTAGGTGTATGATGGTAGCATTATGTCCAAGTCAATGTCCGTGTCAAGGACAATCGGGCTGGGAACCAAAAATACGTTAGATACGGCGCGAATGTAAATGAACCCAAGAAGCAAAACATTTAAAGTTATACTGCTGTGGTAAATCCGTCCTTTTTATTATGATTTTCAACACCCCGTCCGCTTGTGTCGGGGATCTACGTTTTATAGGTGTTTTGGTCATGCCCTCGAGTACTTCAAACACTAAACCAGGGATGCTTTCATCGTATGATTTTATGAAGACGCCGGATAAGGGCGCTATCCGCTATGGTATGTGGTACTGCCAAAAAGAAAAAAGGCGAGGATCGATCCTTTTGCTCAACGGCAGAAGAGAATTCATGGAAAAATATACAGAAACCATCGAAGAGCTGATTGAAAGAGGTTTTGATGTGTTCAGTTTGGACTGGCGCGGCCAGGGTCTTTCAACACGGATGCTGGCGAACAGACATAAGGGGTTTATCGAGGATTTCGACATTTACTTGAATGATTTGCAAAGGTTTGTCAGCAACATCGTTATGCCGCAAGCCATCGATCCCTTGATCATCCTTGCCCATTCCATGGGCGGTCATATTGCACTCCGTTTTATTCATGATTATCCCGGTATGGCAGATAAGGTGGTTCTGACTGCGCCGATGATAGATATTTTCATGTCTCCACTGTCAAGGTGGCTTGCAAATTTTATTTCCCGGGTTGCAATCAAAGCCAAATTTAATCATGCATATACCTTTGGCTCAGGCGACTACACGGGTGAAAAATTTGAAGGCAACAACCTCACATCAGACCCTGTGCGTTTTATGGAGACAACTAAAACCATCGCCCAAAATCCGGACCTTGCTGTAGAGGGCGTGACATATGGATGGCTATCCGCGGCCATAAAATCGACAGACATTCTGCATGAACCCGGGTTTGCCAAAAAGATCACAACACCGATTCTGATAATCAGTGCCGGTGAGGATCACATCGTATCCAACAAGGCTCAAAAGAAAATCTGTTCTTTGCTTCCAAATTGCAGGTTTACGGAGATTCCAGAGGCACGGCATGAAATTCTCAGGGAGACAGACGCAGTACGATCGGTCTTCTGGGAAGAATTTGACAGATTTACTGATCCAGGCAGCCAAAAGATACTTTTATAACCATGGGGAAAAACGGCTCAAAAAAAGCACGCCGGATAATTCAATGAGCCACCGATCCACCTTTCAAACCGAGAAGCCACCCAGTTTGGTTTCAAGGTATTCGGCAATACCATCACGTCCGCCTTCGCGTCCGATTCCGCTCTCTTTCATACCGCCAAAAGGAGCAGCAGCAGCAGTAGGATTAATATCGTTAATACCGACGATGCCGAACCGTAGACCTTCAAACATGCGCATGGCGCGGGAAACGCTTCGGGTATAGACATAGGCAGCGAGACCGTAGTTGGTATCATTGGCCATTTCCAGAACCTCTTCATCCGTATTAAATGTAATAACAGGAGCTACCGGGCCAAAGGTCTCTTCTCGGTAAATCAGCATATTCGGCGTTACATCACTTAGAAGCGTCGGAGCGTAAAAAAAGCCCTTGTCAAGATGGTTATCCTTCAGCCTGCGACCGCCGCAAATCAGTGTTGCACCCTGGTCCACTGCATCCGTCACCTGGCGTTCTACCTTTTGAATGGCGGCATCGTTAACCAGTGGCCCGATGTTCACACCGTTTTCAAAACCGCTTCCCGCACGCATTTTGGACACCCGGCTTTTGAATTCTTCGACAAACGGCTCGATGATACTTTGATGAACAAAGATTCTGTTGGGACTAATGCAGGCTTGTCCGGTATTGAGAAATTTGACCAACACGGCACCCTTGGCAGCATATACCGGGTCGGCATCTTCGAAAACAATAAATGGCGCATGCCCCCCGAGTTCAAGGGAAACATGTTTGACCTGATCCGCTGCTTTTTTGGCCAGAATCTTACCCACTTGGGTAGACCCGGTAAAGGTAATCTTTCGAACCATCGGGTTTGTGGTAAAGGCCTCGCCGATGGGGACGGGATTTAAAGCGGTGACGAGATTGACAACGCCGGCAGGGATTCCTGCTTCTTCAAAAATCTTGAAGATTTCGACGGCGCATAAGGGGGTGGCCTCCGCCGGTTTCAACACGATGGTGCAGCCTGCAGCCAGAGCCGGGGCCACTTTACGTGTAATCATGGACATGGGATAGTTCCAGGGTGTAATGGCCGCCACGACGCCCACCGGCTGACGCAATACGATAAAACGCTGGTCGGAACGGGGTGCCGGGATCGTTTCGCCGTAAATCCGTTTCGCCTCTTCTGCATACCAGAGTAAAAAGTCTGTACCGTACTGTATTTCTCCTCTGGAGGATTTCAGGGGTTTACCCTGTTCCTGGGTCATCACCCGCGCCAAGTGTTCTTTTCTGTCCATCATTACCTGATACGCCTTGTGAAGATATTTTGAACGCGCATAGGCGGTTCGGCCAGACCAGGGGCCGAAAGCCTCCTGGGCGGCATGGATGGCCTTTTGGGCATCGTCACGGTCTCCATCTGCAACGTCTCCTATTTTCTCGCCGTTTGACGGATTGAAGACGGGAAAGGTTGCACCGCTATTTGCGCCGACCCACTGACCGTTAATATACATCCGTGATATATCATGGTGTGATTTCATTCAGCGACTCCGTAGTTGAAGGATTTTGCCTGATGAATCATAGTAAATTATACGAAATCGTCAAGGGCTAATACACGGTACCTGTACCTGATAAAACGAATATTTTATGGAGAGTAAATTATGGATTCTTGTGAGAGATGGGATTTAAAACAGACGATGAGCCCGGATTTCCTACCAATCCGGCAGGTGAGAGATCCGTGCTCATCGAAGATTGGTCGTTTCTTTGATGCCCACGGGCTTAATAAAAAATGAACTAAAACTGGTCTCAAAACCTTACCCTGGAATCATTTTGACTATTTTAACAAAAGGCTTTCATTCCCTCAGGAAGCTGTGGAGCTTCATGGGTTATTTCTTTTTGCCGTATCTTCTTCCCTGAGAGCTTTTTTCAAAATTTTTCCGACGTTGGTTTTAGGCAGTTCGTTTCTGAACTCAACCTCGGTGGGAAACTTATGCTTGGCGATCTTGCCGTCGCAATATTCGATGAGCTCTTCCTGGGTGGCAGTTTCTCCTGGTTTGACGACAACAAAAACCTTGACCGATTCGCCACGAGTCGGGTGTGGTATTCCAATGGCAGTCGCTTCCTGAACCTTAGGATTTTCGTAGAATACTTCTTCAATATCACGGGGATAAACATTATAGCCGCCGGATATGATCATGTCCTTTTTACGGTCGACAATATAAAAATAACCGTCTTCATCCATTTTACCGATATCTCCGGTATAGAGCCAGCCGTCAATCAGGGCGTTGGCCGTTTCTTCGGGATTGTTCCAGTAACCCTTCATGACCTGGGGTCCCTTAACAAGAAGCTCGCCGGTTTCCCCCAGCGGAACGTCTCTATTTTGGTCATTCAGATCTACAATTCTGCATTCTGTGTCGGAAATCGGAACCCCGATGCTTCCGGCTTTCCGCTTTCCATCGGCAAAGGGGTTTACATGCGTTCCAGGCGACGTTTCAGTCAAGCCATAGGCTTCCACGATGACCGCACCGGTCTTGTTCTCGAAATCACGGATAACTTCCAGCGGAAGCGGTGCACTTGCTGAAAAGCATCCCCTGATGGACGTCATATCGACCGTATCGATATCCGGATGGTTAAGCATTCCGATGATCATGGTCGGTACCAACGGCGCAAAGGTAGGTTTGAATTTTTTGATGGCATCGAGTAAAGATTTTGGTTGAGGTTTGGGGACCAGTATATGTCCCCATCCCATGTGTATGGCAAAGTTCATGGCACATGAAAGTCCGAAGACATGGAAAATCGGCAGGGCGCCCAGCATGACTTCTTCACCTTTGCTGTAGGTCGGAAACCATGCTTCACACTGTTGAACCTGCTTGCTCAGATTGCCGTGGGTGAGCATGGCCCCTTTTGAAACGCCCGTGGTGCCGCCGGTGTACTGATACATGGCAACATCATCAAAGGATAGTGGGACATCTGGTGAACCCGGAGGGCTTTTCGTCAGAAGATCCTTCCATTTGTAAACGTTGTCAGCGATTTTTACATCGGCAGCCAGGTTTTTCTTTTTAGCCACGAGCGGGAACAAAAGGTTTTTGGGAAAAGGGAGATAATCACCGATGGAAGTATAGACAATCTGTTTTATTTGTGTTTTTGGCCGAAGGTCAATCATGCGATTGCCCAATAGGTCTATGGTAATAAGAATTTTCGAACCGGAATCGTTGAGTTGATGCTCAAGTTCCCGATCGGAATACAGCGGGTTATTCATAACCACAATGCCGCCGATCTTTAAGACGGCGTAATAGGCGATGACACAGGGGATAACGTTTGGCAGCAGGATGGCGACACGATCACCTTTATGGATACCAAAGGCACTCAGGACGGCGGCAAAACGGGCTGCCATATCATTGAGTTCACGATAGGTAAGTTTATATCCCTGAAAGAGCAGTGCCATTTTATTTGGAAACTGACGGGCCGTCCGTTCAAGAATCATAGGCAGGCATATTTCTTCGAAGTCTATATTTTCCGGAACACCCTTTTCATAATGGGCCAACCAAGGTTTGTCCTGATATGTTATTTCTGTGGTCACGCGAGACTCCTTTCCCGTGTACATTTGATCAATCAAAAAAAATTGTGAATGTCATATTTTGGGCAAATAATTTTCCCGTTTATCGGCACCAAATATGTTGTCGAGCCATTCCGCATCAGGAAAATACGGTGTGGATCAAAACATGGGATCTTTCTTGACAACGACATTTTTATGCCCGCCAAGGTTTTAAAACGGCATCTTAAAATATTACTCGAATTTTACTTTAGGGACTGCTTTTTCTGCCTCGGGCACCTCATAGTATTCTGCTTTTGAAACCCCTGCAAACATTGCATAAAACCTTCCGAAAAATGTCCGGATATATGTGTTCAATATCTGAACAGAATCATTGTATCGTTTTCGTTCTACAGCAATTCTGTTTTCAGTCCCTTCCAGACTGTCCTGCAGCTTGAGAAACGATTCGTTGGCCTTGAGAACCGGGTATCTTTCCTGCAGTAAAAGAAGCCTTGATAGTACACCTTCAAGCTGGTTTGAAGCTTTAATCTTGTTTTTCACATCTTTTGCTTGAAAGTACTGTGTTCTGGCTTGGGCGATATTTTCGAACAGTTCTTTTTCATGCTTTGCATAGCCTTTTACCGTTTCAACAAGATTGGGAATCAGGTCATATCTTCTCTTTAACTGGTTCTCCACCTGCGCCCATTTTCCTTTAACATTTTCATCCATGGCAATCACTCTGTTATACTCGGCGATAATTTTGCCGAACACCATAAAACCGACCAGTAAAATGGCACCCACGATGATAAGTATGGTTTTAAGTTTTTTTGACATAATGTCCTCCGATATATAATAATTAAGCGTTTCAGGTTTTCTTAACTTAATGAATACGCGAGATATTTCTTAAAGTTCTAATGATTTCCCCGAATATGGAACAATGGTATAATGGAACGTTGATTTTTAAAAGGATATATCCATTTTTCAATTTTTCATTAACCCCGAATTAGATTATTCTAGCACTTTTACCCAGTGAAACTTTTTTCTATTTCACCGGAGCCGGAAACCCGCGGAGAACGCCGATTAGGACAAAAAGGGCCGTTTCTGGATGGACACTTACTACCATCCTCCAGACGCCCCACCGCCGCCGAATCCGCCACCGCCGCCACCGCCAAATCCTCCTCCTCCGAAACCGCCGCCGCCGCCCCACGAACCTCTTCTGCCGCCCATGGACGAAAACAAAAGAAACATCAGAAACAATTTTGGATTTTTTATAAACAGTATTCCCAGAATAATCAGAAATGCAACGGTTATTATGGTATTAAAGAGACTGGGGGGTTCGCTCTTTTCGGCCGGCTGTGTGCTGTATTTTAGGGTGGGCATTCCCTCTATTTGAACCCCCGAGGCTTTGGCAATCTTATCTGCTATGGCAATGGCTGCGGTAAAAATACCCGTTGAATAGTCTCCTTTTCTGAAATAGGGTACCAGCAGGTTTCGGCCCAGGCTGCCCACAAGGCTGTCCGGAAGCACGCCTTCGAGTCCGTAACCGACCTCGATTCTGTACTTACGGTCTTTTAGGGAAATCAGCAACAGTACGCCGTTGTCTTTTCCCTTTTGACCGAGTTTCCATTTGTCATGTGCGATTGTTATGGAAAAGTCTTCGATGGATTCGCCCTCGAGACTCGGTATGGTCAGGACTACCGCTTGCGCCGTTGTCTTTTGTTCGAGTTCCTGAAGATATCCGTTGAGTCTGTTTTCTGTGGCATTATCGATAATATCGGCCAGATCGACAACATATCTAAGCGGCTTCTCCGGAATGCTGATGGCATGAGAAACAGATCCAACAATAATGATTATGAACAAAATTGCCAGAAAAACTGAGGGTCTAGTCTTTGATGTCATCCGTAATATCTCCCAGTTTTTCCATAGCCGTATAATAGTCTTCAAAGATGGTGTTGAGCTGTTCCATCGATAGTTTTGTTTTTTGTTTCTTTTCCTTTAATACCGTTCTAAATACACGGGTGTTTATGCCGGAAACTTCCTCAAGGGCGGTCAGAACATCGTGGTTTCTCAAGGGGGGTTCTTTTCCCAAGAGAACAATAATGCCCCTGAAAAGGGGAATGTATCCAGAAAAAGAATCGATAAACATATCGGTGAGTATTTTTCTGTCGCCAGAACAAGAGAGATACCCCTGCCTCAGGCCGATCAATCTGACTTTCAGTTCCCTTTCACACTGAAGTCTGAGGTCAGATGGATCGATTTTAAGATCCTGAAAGAGATCTTCTCCAAATATGGTTTTATGAAGCAATTTTATGTTCAGAAACTCCAGGGGGAATACATCCAGGGAATCCTTGATGTATTCAGGGGTCATGATCAGCGGTGCCGCAATTCTTTTTTTACCGTATTTTTTTCCTAACGGTGCCAGAATTTCAAGAAACTTTAAATCCATTTCATCGAGGACAAACACAGAATTGACGTCTGACTTTTTGGGATCAAAATCATCGGTCAGAGCACTTCCGGTGATGGTTATTGAATGAATATTATCTTTATAATTTCTTAATATTTCATCCTGAAAGGGTTTGAACCTTTCAGCAATTTCGTCGTTCAGCATCGAATCAATCATCAAAACCTCCTGGTCCGGAGTAAAGGCTTTTTCCGGTCATTTATTACCATACGAAAAATTTCAGATTCTGTGATTCATAACCAGACGGGCAAAATGCTCAAACGAACGGTCATAAGTCCGTTCGGCATCGTCGGGGAAACAGCAGGCCGGAAGTTGGCGATTCTTTAAATGATAGCTGACACACTCGCAGCATAGGCCCTTATGTGCACACGGTTCGTAGCTGCAATTGCACGATTTTAGATTCTGTTCTTTCATGCATTCCATGGAGTTTTCCTTTATTATGGTTTCAATATCCCGTCCGCTTGTCGGAGTACGGCGGAGGGTTCCATTTTGTCGGGTTTTGTTGTTTATTCAACCGACGTGCTTCTCGGCCTTGTATTTGAGAGATGCCGGCAGAATTGTCCATTCAACATTAAATTTATTTTTAACCACCGATGCGATGTGGCCGTCGAAATCATGGTGTTCTATAATCCATTCTTGGTTTTTGTAATTTACAATCAGATGGTTATGGTCAATGACCTTGACAATTCGACATTTTGAAAGATCCCTGATACCTTCTCCCGAGGCCTTTATTACCGATTCTTTTGACGTCCAGTACCGAAAAAAAAGTCTGGTTGGATCACCGTTTGAAAGGCTCCATTCGCTGTCTTGGGCCGTTTTTCTGAAAAGCGCTGCTGAACAGGGACGGATTTTTTCTAAATCCATGCCGATCTTTGTTGAAGCAATTACGCCGCCCACATATCCGGTTTTGTGGGTTAAAGACCAGTAATTTCCGTCAAAGGGCAAAGGTTCACCATTTTCACCTTTTATAAGGCGAGCCAGTTTGACGCCGCTTTTTTGGGCGGATATTTCAAGGGCGCTTCTGGCATGCTGGCTTAAAAAGGCAACCTTTGCTCTGCCGGAAAGTTTTTGTTGTTTGTCAGGAACCGCAAGAATTACCGGATAAATAACTCGGTTTTGGAATTTGGGTTTTGGATTTTGGATTGTATCCAAGATAACAGAGCTCCACGATTATAATTTTTAAGCGCGTTAAACTTTTTTTGCAACACCTAGCCTTTACCCTCTGAGCGTTCAGCTTTGAGCTTCAGAGCTTCTTCATATACCTTGTTTTTAGGAAGACCGTATTTTTGGGCGACAGTTCTTGTAACCTCGGACAGTTTGCTTCCCTTTTTAGCCAATCCTTTGATGAGTTCAGCGCGAACGACATCCAGAGAGACGTTATTATTTTCTTCGCAGCCTTTTACCAGAAGTGTGCATTCGCCTTTCACCGCCGGCCGCTGGTGCAACGTATCCATAATTTCAGATAATATGCCCCTTAAAAATTCTTCGTGCAATTTTGTCATTTCCCGGCAAAGAACGCAATATCTATTGCCCATAACATTCATGATTTCTTCCATTAACGATAAAATACGTCCCGGCGATTCATAAAATATCAGGGTTCTGTTTTCATTGGCAAGTGTTTCGAGCTGCTCCATTCGCTTTGATTTTTTTCTGGCAGGAAACCCTGCAAAAATAAAAGAGTCGGTTGGCAGTCCTGCGGCGCTGATCGCGGCAATCACGGCGGAAACCCCGGGAATGGGAATAACCCGAATGTGGTTGGCGATTGCTGCTTTGACCAGCCGGTAGCCTGGATCCGATACGGCGGGGGTGCCGGCATTGGTTACCAGTGCTACCGATGACCCTGCCTTGAGACGATGAATCAACACCGGCGTGCGCACTTCTTCATTATGTTCATGATAAGAGATCAGATTATTTTTGATATCATGATGTGCCAGCAGCCTACCGGTGTGCCGGGTATCTTCCGCAGCCACAAGATCGACCTGATCGAGGGTTTTTAGGGCCCTGATGGTGATATCCTCCATGTTTCCGATGGGGGTCGTCACCACATAAAGATCACCCGTTTTATTACAAAGATTTGACATCAAACTCATCGCTTTTTACAAAAGTAATATTAAAATTTTTGCGTTATGAAGACTGCGCTCCCAGCGCAGTCCATTTAAAAATTAACAGAATACCACAATTTTTAGGCACTTCAAACTTTAGGCATTTTAAGCAATTAAAATTATCCGTAGGCGAGTTCAAAGGCATTTTTTACGATCTCTATTCGGGGATTGTCTTGGGCTGAACTTATTGAAATAACATCAAACCTTGCTTTGACATGGGTCTGTTTCGTGGCTTTAAGATAGTACAAGGCAACCATGGAAATTTTACGCTGTTTTTTGGGGGTGACCGCCCATTTGGGGTTTCCGAAAAGATCCGATCTTCTGGCCTTGACCTCAACAAAAACCAGGGTCCCCTTTTCTTTAGCGATGATATCGATTTCCCCCAGCTTGTTACGGTAATTCTGCTCCAGAATTTTGTATCCGTTTTTCTTAAGGTGCTTTACGGCCAAAGACTCGCTTTCTTTGCCAAATTTCTGTCGCCTGTTTAGCATTATACAACCTTAAGTCATAATTTCTGATTTTGTTTGAAGGACAACTAACACACACCGGAAAATTTTTTCTGCGTTTACCGGCTAACGCATATCCACAATCGGTTTGTCATTCAAACCGGCTAAAATTTCAAGAAGTTTTATTTTTCTGGCATGTTCTTTTCGAATATTAGCAAGATAAATCCCCCATTCCTTGTCTTTTGACCGATGCTTCAATATGCGCTGGATTTTTTTAAGATGTACGGCAGCCTTTTCATAAGCTTTTGGTTTAACCTGGGCGATGAGATTGGCGGCCAGTCTTTTCCAAATATCCACCGCCCTGTCCGGATAGTCATCAGCTAACGCTTTGGCAATTTTGTCTTCTTGGAACTCACTCCACCATCCGCCGAATTTCTGAATTTTCCTTTGATCATACCAATGGATAACCTCATCAGGCCGCTTTTCAGCAATGGCAATGTCAATCAACGTTCCGATTTTAGGGAATTGCTTTGACCGGCGCTCTTTGGTTTTTGGAACATCCGCTTCAGGTAGCGGCCATAAAGATCCAGGCTTTGGAATCTTGCCGGTCTCAAGATAATTCAATACTGCCGGTTTTACCTTCTTCCATACTTTTGCCTTTCTCGCTGCCTTCTGAAACGTTTGAAATGTCTCAAACGATGGGCTAACGATTAAATCATCAGCCCGCAAAGCAGCCACCTGAAGCCAGTTGCCTTGTTTTTCCCGCATTTCCCGCAAAGATTCTCGCAGTTGGCCGGCGATACCGGGCCACTTATTTTCGGTGGCCTGAATCCCTTTTTGAATCCATTGTTCAGCCGATTTCCACTGTTTCGCTTCCATTAAAATTCGGACCAAACGAACATAACTATTTGTCCTTACGGCCTCTTTTTCACAAAGCGGAATAATTTCAGCCTTACGGCCTGCATTTTTCAGCGCAGTGATGATCCAGTCGGTCAAGCGGTCCCGGCGGTAATGATCGTCTTTTGCCTTAGAAAAGGGTTTTAGACGTTTGGAAAGGTTGTCTGCAAGTATGTTCCAGTCGGCTTTCTTATGTTTCTGCTGCCAAAAAACTTCGATACCTTCACAAAGCGTGAATTGATCTTCCAGCTCCCGGTCCACAGCCCACAACATCTGATCTGCCGGTGGAAGGGAAGATTTCGGCAGTGCCCGAAAAACGACATCCATGCAGGATGCAATTTCTTCATGCGTTTCTCCCTCGTCGTGACTCATTTCCACCTGCCGAATTTCTGCTTCCAGCAACGTTTCACCCAAAGCAACCACTTCATCCGCGTATCCCTGATCGAAAAGCGCCTTAAGTCGATGTCTCACCCCTGAGTAATCCGGTGTATATCCCTCTCCGTGCCAATAATTTTTCCAGCCGGGTTCCAAGCTGAGTTCTTGGATTTCATTTCGAAGGGTATCCACCATATGACTTACAGTTCCTGAGGACAGATTGATCCGATCAAGCAGGTGTTCTAAAACATCGGGATGGCCTTGGGCCAAATCCTTTATAAACTCAATCAATTGGGCTTTGGTGTGTTTTTTCAAAAAAGGCCCCAAAAATTCGACATCGATCGTTTTTTCCTGTGGAAGATATAATTCGTCAAATTCATCCAGATCATCATCTTCATCAAACCAGATGTCATCTTTATCAGACTCATCCAGCAGCTTCAGCCGTCGGTCTTTTTTAGTAGCTTTGGGTATTTTAACCTTTTTTTTCAAGTTTTCCAGATATTCGACGATCACGGCCACAGCGTGTTTACATGTGTCCCAATACGGACAGGTACATATGGATTCCAGTTCATCATCTTTGAAAAATATCCGAGTCGCATATCGTTCGGTCCCGTCCACCCAGGCGATCAGACTGCCGTCCGGAGCGCAAGCCAAATCTTTCACATAGCTGCTTCGCTGGTAATTTTTCCCCCGGGAGACAATTTTATTTCCTGCCCAGGCGGTCAGATCGTTCCACGTTAATTCTTCAAACGGATCGGCTTGCTTGCGTTTGCGTCCCATATTTTACCTTCAAAAGATTTTATTTTAATAAAATATAAAGGATTAATCAGGATCGTTGAACCCAGCCGTCCGCCGCGGATCTGAACGGTCTCTTCCGGCGTCAAATACTGCCATCCAAGTTGCATCAACAATTTCAGTGCGGGTAGCTGCGATTGAACCTTTTCTAAATAGCTCGGCAGTTCATGATCGAATGTTACAAATGGTGTTTATTCTTCCATGGCTTTTCCTATTTTCTTCCCCGAGTTTCTCCCGCCAACAATTTCTTCAACGCCCGTCCTGTTTCCGTAAGCCGGTATTTTTGAAGCCGACTTTTCGGTTTGTTCGGTAGTGTCATTTTCATAAAGCCGGCGTTTATTGCCGGCAAGAGGTAAGTTTTTCGAAAATGCTCAGCGTTTTTCAAACTGAGTAGTTCCTGAAGCTCCTTGCGGGAATGATCGCCGGCCATAACATTCAGGAGCCGTTTGACTTCCGTGGTGACTTCCGTGGTGACTTCCGTGGTGACTTCCGTAACATCCTTTTTTTTAATAGCTTCTGCAAAAACCGGATGAATAGGGAATTCAACCAGGAAAAACGTCCGATCATAATCTGTGTGAAATATCGGTTCAGGAGATCCGTTTTTCTCGATTTCACGCAGCATTTTCGGAATGCCGGTTCCACGCCCCTCGGTCATTTCAAGTTCTTTTAAAAATTCGCCCACCCGCCGGTTGCGATAGCGGCGCGAGAGAAAGCGAAATTCGCGCATATCCTGATCGCGGATGGAACGATCCGGCCCGGGGAAACTGCCGATAGTAACGGCGTCCGGCAAAATACGCACTTCAACGGGCTCACGTATTTCATAAGATCGATGGTACACCGCATTGCACAGGGCTTCTTCTATGGCGGGAAAAGGATAATTGAAAAATCGGTCTGCTTCGGGCCGGTCCGGGTGTTTTACTACCTTCTCCTCGACTACGATGGAACGGATATGGGAAAGCGCATTCTGCAGCATGGTATGTAGCGGCCCTTTGAAAGTTTTTTCTGTGAATGAATTTGCTCCGGGCCCCTCGGGAAAATGAACAACATCGATCTGGGTCTGCGGAAAGAACTGTGAGGGCGCGTCATTAAAAAACATCAGCCCGACATTTTTTGGTTGAACAGATTCATCCGCTCCATCAACAATGTTCATTTGTCTGCAAAGCCGGACAAAATCCATTTCAATAGATTCCTGGAAAAGATCACTTTTGATTTGCTTCAAGTAGGCGCGCATCAGCCCCAGGTCAAGGTGATCCAGAGTGGCCCTCTGATTCATGCGATCATCAAACGGAACGGTAGCAGCCAAAGACATCAACTCAGTTTCATCCTGATGTCTGGCCCGAACCGTTACCGAGCCTTTCCGGATATAATAAGCAAATCCCCGTTCGCCTTTTGATAAAGATACTGGAGCCTTGTAGGGTCTGGTCTGTCCACCCGCAGCCCAAAGCACAAGAATATGTCTTCCATTAACTTCGCAGGGGGCAATGATGGGATGATAATAGGGAACCATTCGATACCCAAGCTCCACGATTTCCTTTTGAATGGCATCGAGTTGTGCCGCCGGTAGACCGACAGGAGGCAAAATCGGACGGCCGTTGTCCTCATCGACACCGATGATAATGTAGCCGCCACCAAGATTGTGAAAATCATTGGCAAAGGCACACATAGTATGCAGCACAGCTTCAGGGTTCCAACCGGCTTTAAACTCCAGCCGTTCCCACTCAACCGTGCGGGCGGTGAGAAGGTCGTTTATGTTGATGGGAAGGTTCATGATATTTTGTTGCCCTTTTGTTGGTCAAAAGTTCCATAAGAATTTTCTTATGAGACTTTTCTGGAGAAAAAGTCGCACAAGAAGATGCCGGAAGGGCTTTTTGCCTTCCTCCGGAACATTAAAGAGGGATTAGCGAATTCACCTTCAGACAAAATGCGGGCTAAAGGAATTCCTTAACGCCCTTAAAGCTTTGTCTGTGGATGGGACAGGATCCAAATTCCCGGATCGCTGCCTTATGGGCCTTGGTCGGGTATCCTTTGTGTTTGGAAAATCCAAACTGAGGGTAATCCTGGTGGTACCGTTCCATCAGCCTGTCACGGGTTACTTTTGCAATGATCGACGCAGCGGCAATGGAAATACTGAGGGCGTCACCTTTGGGAATCGGCTCCTGGGGCAGGGTCGAAGAAATCTTAAAAATACCGTCTATGAGAAGGCAATCCGGTTGGGGGGCCAGGTTTTCAGACGCCATGGCCATGGACAGGAGGGCGGCTTGCAGGATGTTGATGCGATCTATTTCCGGCGGGTCGACGATCCCGATTCCAATGGAAACCGCAAGGTCATAAATCGTGTCGTAAAAATAGGCCCGTTTTTTGGGTGTCAATTTTTTGGAATCGGATATTCCAGGAATATACAAATCAATAGGCAGGATTACCGCTGCAGATACAACCGGGCCGGCCAGAGGTCCCCGGCCGGCTTCATCGATACCTGCGATTCTAGAAAATCCGCTATCAATGCTTTTTTTTTCGAATTGCCACAGGTCTTGTCCCATGGAATCACAATCGATGGAGGTTGAGTTCGCCTTAACTATACGGGTTTTGGGATCCTAATTTTATGAAACCGACAAGTTTAAGGTTTACAAAGGGCGGTTAATTTATGCGACGTTCTCTTATTCTTGCTGCCTTGCCCCTTAATTTGCGCAGGTAGTATATTTTTGACCGGCGTACACGTCCCAAGGTAATTACTTCCAATTTGTCGATGACCGGAGAATGTAACGGGAAAATACGCTCAACCCCGATCCCGTAAGATACTTTGCGAACGGTAAATGTAGCCTTTGTCCCCCCGCCGCGTTTGCTGATCACAACACCTTGAAATACCTGAATCCGTTCTTTTTCACCTTCTTTGATCTTTACATGAACTTTAACCGTATCCCCGGCGGCAAAATCAGGCAAATCAAGCCGCATCATCTCTCTTTCTATCTGTTGTAGTCTTTCCATATTCATCTCCACAATTCATTTATTAGGCTCGTATTCAGTGGTTTCCGAGCGTTGTTTTTTATTCTTTTCTTCCAAACAGTCTGTCAAGTATGACGGCAGCAGCCGACCGCACGGAAAGGTGGTTGTAATCGGTATTTCCAAAAACCGGATCGAGTGCGTAATCGGCATCTGCCATAAATTTTTCTGAAAGCCCCCAGCCGGTACCGAACATTAACAGGTAAAGGTTGTTATCTTGGAGCATCTTCCGGAACCGTTTAAAGCTTATATTACGGGGGCTGTGACCGGCGCTGGTAACAACCGTTTTCGGTGAATCTCCGCTGGTTTTACGGATATGTTCGATCACCTCATCCAGGGATTTTTTTATTGTGATCAGCTTCAGGGCTTCTCTACGTTTTGGATTATATCTTGCGCCTGTTCCTTTTAACCAATGGGAAACAATTTTTTCCACCAGTTCTTTCTGGTCGGAAAGGGGTGTGACCACATAAAATGATCGCACGCCGTATGTCTTTGCTGCTCTCGATATATCATGCAGATCCAGGTTCGTTACCGCAGATGCAATAATTTCACCCTTCTTGTTGACCACCGGATAATGGATCAGGGCCATATAAAGATTGGTCGTGTATGATTTTTTCAATATCGAGGCACCACTTTTTCAGAATTTCAACCTCCTGGCTGCTCAAGGATCTATTCTCCAGCAAATCCCGCCGTTTCAGGAATGTGCGTATCAGTGACGTTTCAAGCCTCCATCTCTCAATTTCTTTGTGATTGCCCGACAACAGTACACTGGGGACTTCAAGGTCTTCGAAGACTCTGGGCCGTG